>CENT01065742.1_pt1 | contig 13352 bp, 12 predicted proteins | sample 530141 | NCBI WGS metagenome assembly CENT01 (sample SAMEA2591074, study PRJEB7988) | marine metagenome | isolation source: saline water (ENVO:00002010), including | reverse complement strand
GTAGCCCGCCACGTTGGTGCCCGCCATGTGGTGATCACTGATGTAAACCCGTATCGCCTGAAACTGGCCGAAAAGATGGGTGTAAGCCGCGCTGTTAATGTAGCCGAAGAATCGCTAAAAGACGTTATGCAGTCGCTGGGCATGACCGAAGGCTTTGATATCGGCCTAGAAATGTCTGGAGTCCCGGCGGCCTTTCGCGATATGCTCAATAACATGAACAACGGCGGTAAAGTTGCCATGCTTGGTATTCCGCCGCAGGACGTCGCCATCGACTGGAATCAGGTGATTTTTAAAGGCCTGGTGATTAAAGGTATCTACGGCCGGGAAATGTTTGAAACCTGGTACAAGATGGCGAGCTTACTGCAAAGTGGCCTGGACATTTCCCCCATTATTACGCATCAGTTTGCCATTGACGACTTTCAGCAAGGCTTTGATGTAATGGGTTCCGGAGAGTCAGGAAAAGTCATTCTTAACTGGCAATAAAAGTATTATGCAACCATTCCAACACATCTCTATCGCCGACGTCGCTGAACAAAAGGACGATCTGGTTATAGCCGATATCCGCGATGCCGGTTCGTTTCAGTCTGCGCATATGGAAGGCGCCATTAACCTGTCGAACGATAATCTGGCCGCGTTTATGGAAGCCACCCCCAAAACTGCACCGGTAGTGGTGGTGTGCTACCACGGCGTAAGCAGCCAGCAGGCCGCGCAGTTTCTGGCCGGTCAGGGCTACGAAAAGGTGTACAGTATGGATGGCGGCTTTGAAGGCTGGCGTTTAGGTCAACCGGTGGTTAGCGACTAATTGTGGCAAAACCACTGATTGCAATCAGTCAGCTGCGTTATGCTGACTCACTGGCCAGTTACCTGAAATCCCAACAGATCCCGGTGCAGGTTCATCATGTGCCGGAAGAAGACCAGTACGTGCTGGTGCTCGACAACGATAACGACCACGCACGTGCCATGGAAATTTGCCAGGCGTTTATTCAGGCCCCTAATGATCCAAAGTATCAGCAGGCGGCCTGGCAGCACTCTGAGCGAACCGATGTGCCGGTAGAGCAGGCCCAGGGTAGCAGCATGCGCCGTTGGCTCGTTTCCCTGCGCCGAGCGCCGGTCACTGGTGTTATTCTTATCCTTTGTACCCTGATATTCGGCGCTTCACTGGTGGGCCTGTTCCAGCCCATTGCCGCCGCGCTGATGATAATGCCGCTCGGTAATCTGCTGCAAAACCATGAATGGTGGCGCCTGTTAGGGCCGGCCTTTATTCATTTCAGTGTACTGCATTTTATTTTTAACCTGCTGTGGTGGAGCATGCTTGGCTCCCAGGTAGAGCGCAAGTTTGGCAGCAGTTTTATTATCATATTGTTTGTGGTGACTGCGCTGGTGAGTAACCTGGCCCAGCTGATTGTATCAGGGCCGAATTTTGGTGGGCTCTCTGGTGTGGTGTACGGCCTGGTGGGCTTTGTGTGGATCACCGGCTGGTTGCGGCCACAATGGGGGCTTTATCTGCCCAAAGCCATTGTTGGCTTTATGCTGGTATGGCTGTTATTGGGTTTTGCTGATGTACTGTGGGTCAATATGGCTAACGCGGCGCATACGGCCGGCTTGATCTCAGGGTGTGTGATGGCCTGGCTGCTAACGCTGGGCAGCGGTAAACCAACTGCCCGGTAGCTGTAACGCTATTTTTGATGCAGGTACTTGGTAAAGATAATGTCTTTAATTACCTTGGCGCCAGTTTCCTGCAGCATGTGATCCTGCAGTGCGGCCAGCACGGCACGGCGAATGTCTTCACGGCCGGTAAGTGATTTAACCTTCTCTTCCGGCTGACGACCAAAAATCTCAATGGCGGTAGCACGCAGCAGCGGCATATGGTGTTCTACCAGTTCGAGCTGGTCGACATCCGAAACCATAATTTCGATCATTACCCGTACATAGCCCAGCTTAGTGGCACTAGGACCCAGATAATTGGTGACAATCTCAGGTTCAATACCAATGTAGGCATAAGACGGTTGATCCTGTGCTGAGGCATTAGAAAAAGGCGCGAGCATGCCAAGTAACACAATCAGCCGAAGAAACTGCTTCATTAAGGTTATCCATAAAATTCAATTAGCTAAATTCTAGTTGAGACAACCACAGCGCACAACCTAACTTTAGACTAAAGGCGGATGGTGGATTGTCTCGGCGTTGCTGGCAATGTTAAACTTCCGGCGTCTTCACTGCGCGCTGGTATGCCAAAACATGACGCTGACCCTGCAAAACTTTCCTCACTACGCCAAACTCATGCGGCTCGATAAGCCGATTGGTATCTATTTGTTGCTGTGGCCAACCCTGTGGGCATTAATGCTGGCTGCTGGCGGTATGCCGCCGCTGAAAGAGCTGATCCTATTTACCCTCGGTGTGGTAGTAATGCGTTCGGCAGGCTGCGTAATTAACGATTACGCCGACCGCCACGTAGATGGCGCGGTAAAACGCACCAATGAGCGCCCGCTGGTGGCCGGGCACGTCACCGAGCGTGAAGCCTTACAACTGTTTGGTGCCCTCATCCTGATTGCCTTTCTGATTGTGCTGCAACTGAGCTGGGCAACCATTTTGCTCTCCTGCGTAGCACTGCTGCTGGCCTCGGCCTATCCGTTTATGAAGCGCTATACCTACTTGCCACAGGCAGTATTAGGTGCTGCCTATGGCTGGGCTATTCCCATGGCGGTGATGGCGGTAAGAGGCGACATTCCGGCCTGGGGCTGGCTACTGTTTGTGGCGAATTTACTGTGGACAATCGCTTACGACACCATGTACGCCATGGTCGACCGCGACGATGATGTGATTATCGGTATCAAGTCGAGTGCCATTTTGTTTGGCCGCATGGACAAACTGATTGTGGCGCTGCTGGAAGTTATCACCCTGTTGTTACTGGCGGCGGTTTTTATGCTCAATAACCTTGGCGTGTTCGCTTATGCTGGCCTGGTGGGAGCCGCTGCGCTGTTTATTCATCAGCACTACAATATTCGTCACCGCCAGCGCGAGGCCTGTTTTAAGGCCTTTTTAGATAATCACTACGTGGGGCTGGTGATTGCGCTGGGGCTGATTATGGATTTAATTGTGCTGGGGCAGGCTTAGTCGTTGGCAGCTTGCTCGGCTTCCAAAGCGGCCAGGCGCACTTCCATCGCTTCCAGCTTTTCCCGGGTTTTAATTAACACCTGGGTTTGAATATCAAACTCTTCGCGGGTCACCAGATCCAGTTTGGATAATTGTGACTGCAGCACCTGTTTAATTTTACCTTCGGCTTCTTCGGCCATGTTTTTAACGCCTGGCGGTACCGAGTCGGCAATCTGGCGTGCAATATCTTCAAGTTTTTTAGGATCTAACATGGCGTTTCCTTGGCAAATACATAAATTGGCCGGGTTATTCTAAAACACTTCCACAGCGATGCAATACAATCAGTACTCGGATTCTGGGCATGGGTCGATTACAATACCGCTTTTACCGTTGCCATTTCCCTTTGTTGTTGAGAATACCCGTTAATGAAGCTTAATCCCGCCCAAGAATCCGCTGTTACCTTTGTATCCGGCCCGTGCCTGGTACTCGCCGGTGCCGGCAGTGGTAAAACCCGGGTGATCACCAACAAAATTGCTCATCTGGTGCGCCAGTGCGATATGCCAGCCCGCTATATCGCCGCGGTTACCTTTACCAACAAAGCGGCGCGGGAGATGAAAGAGCGGGTAGGGCAGACCCTGGGTAAAGTAGAAGCCAGAGGCCTGAAAGTCTCTACGTTTCACACCCTGGGCTTAAATATTATTAAGTCAGAAGTGAAAGCGCTCGGCCTAAAGGCCGGTTTCTCACTGTTTGACGATAAAGACAGCATGGCGCTGCTGGACGACCTCACCGCCCACTCACTCGACGGCGATAAAGATCAGCTCAAATTACTGCAAAGCTGCATCTCCAACTGGAAAAACGATCTGTTAACCCCGGAAATACTGCTAAAGCAGGCGGTGAGTCAGGGCGAAAAAGAGTTTGCTGAGTATTATCAGCAGTATCAGAACCATCTGCGCGCCTACAATGCGCTGGATTTTGATGATTTGATCATGCTGCCCACGCTGCTGCTCAAAGTGGATGAAAAAGCCCGCACCAAATGGCAAAGCAAAATCCGCTATCTGCTGGTGGATGAGTATCAGGATACCAACACCAGTCAGTACGAACTGGTAAAACTGCTGGTGGGCGAACGGGCCCGGTTTACCGTGGTTGGCGACGACGACCAGTCGATTTACTCCTGGCGTGGTGCCCGGCCGCAAAACCTGAATTTGTTGCAGCAAGACTTTCCCCGCTTAAGAGTGATCAAGCTGGAGCAAAACTACCGTTCTTCAGGGCGTATTCTGCACTGCGCTAACATTCTTATTCAGAACAACCCGCACATGTTCGACAAAACCCTGTTCTCGGCTCTGGACTACGGTGTGCCGCTACGGGTGCTAATGGCCAAAAACGAAGAGCATGAAGCCGAGCGGGTGGTAGCCGAACTGTTGGCCCATAAATTTACCAATCGCACCAAATTTAAGGATTACGCGATTTTGTATCGCGGTAACCACCAGAGCCGCCTGTTTGAAAAACTGCTGATGAGCAACCGTATTCCTTACAAAATCAGCGGCGGGATGTCGTTCTTTGGCCGTACCGAAGTGAAAGACATTATGGCTTATCTGCGCCTGCTGGTAAATCAGGACGACGACAACGCTTTGCTACGGGTGATCAATACGCCTATCCGCGGCATCGGCCGCGCCACGCTGGAAAAGCTGGGTAACTTTGCCAATGAGCTGGGGGTATCGATGTTCGAGGCTGCCTGCCACGATAACCTCAATTCAGTATTAAGTGGCAAAGGCTATCTGGCCGTGCATAACTTTGCACGCTGGATTGTCTCGCTCTCCGACGAAGCGGTACGGGGCGATACCGCAGCGGTACTCAGAAACATGATCCGCGCCATGAGCTACGAAGAGTGGCTTTACGAGCACAGCACCAGCCCCAAGGCCGCCGAAATGGCTATGGCTAACGTGAGTACCCTGTTTGGCTGGGTCACCGATATGCTCGAAGGTGACGAGCTTAACGCACCCATGACCTTGCCAGAAGTAGTCAATCGCTTAATCTTAAGGGATATGATGGAGCGCGGCGAAGAAGAAGCCGAGGCCGATCAGGTGCAGCTAATGACCCTACATGCCTCCAAAGGTCTGGAGTTTCCCATTGTGTTTCTGGTGGGTATGGAAGAAGGCTTGCTCCCGCACCAGAGCAGCATCGACGAGGATAACGTAGAAGAAGAGCGTCGCCTGGCTTACGTGGGGATCACGCGAGCCCAGCGCGAGTTGATTTTTACCTTGTCGAAAGAGCGCCGACAGTTCGGTGAAGTTATCCAGCCGGAACCCAGCCGATTCTTATACGAGCTGCCCACCGACGATTTGGAATGGGAAGAGAAAAAACGCAAGGTTTCGGCCGAAGAACGCCAGCAAAAAGGCCAGGCCAGTATTGCCAACTTACGGGATATGCTGGGTAAGTCTTAGGCGCTCGATTGATTCAGCGTTGGCAGCAACTGCGAGCTTTCCAGATATTTGCCCTGGCCGTAGATACACTCAATTTCGGTTAACGCCTCAAGCTGTGAGTAGCTGTCGATACCTTCGGCAATCACGTCGAACTTGAGGTGCCCGGAAATCAGCATCACCGACTGGATCAGCTTTAAATTACGCAGCGAACGCGGCAGTGATTTAATAAAGCGGTGATCAATTTTGATGTAATCAAACGGGTAAGAGAATAAATAACTGAGCGACGCCAGGCCGCTACCAAAGTTATCCAGTACCAGCGTCACACCGGCACGTTTAAGCTTTTTAACCGCCGGTAAAATATATTGCGAGCGGCGGTTCAGATCGTTCTCATCAAACTCAAACACCAATGCTGCGGGCGACACGCCGGTTTCATGGATGACATTGAGAATTTTCTGTACCAGTGAGCTTTGCAATAAATGATTTATGGATACGTTTACTGCAATTCTCGGTTCATAACCTACTCGTTCGGCATCTGGCCAGGTTTTCAGTAATTCGCAGGCGGCGCGTAACTGATATATGTCCAGCTCCAGAATTAAGCCACTTTGCTCAGCCACCTGCCGAAACTGCTCGCGGGAGATTTTACCCAGCGACGGATGCACCCAGCGTACATAAATTTCGTGATACAACGGCTGCTTAGTGTTGAGGTTAATAACCGGCTGCAGATAGCATTCAAACTCCCTGTCGCGCAGTGAACGGCGAAACTCGTTTTCCAGCTCCAGCTCTTCCAGCAGACGCTCGCGCATGCTCTTATCGAATATTACCATACGGCCACGGCCCAGCGACTTGGCCTGATACATGGCGGCATCGGCGTCGCGGATCACCTCATCGGCGCTGCGGTAATAGGGTTCTACATGGGCAATACCAATACTGGCGCCGGAGTACATTTCTTTGTCGTCGAGAATAAACGGCTCGGAGATAGAGTCGATAATGCGGGCGGAGATTTCTTCTACGTCGGAGGTATAGTCAAAGTTATCCAGCAGTAACACGAATTCATCGCCGCCATGGCGGGCCAGTAAATCGTGGCCGCGAATACACTTGGTAATCCGCTTGGATACCTCAATTAAAAACTCATCGCCGGCATAATGACCCAGGGTGTCGTTAATAATTTTAAACCGGTCCAAATCGATAAACAGCACTGCAAACAGGTTTTCCGGATAGCGCTGTTTATTAGCAATGGCCAATTCCAGACGGCTGGCAAACATCGAACGGTTGGGCAAGTCGGTAAGGGTATCGTGATGAGCATCGTGGAGCAGCTTAAGTTCGATTTCCTTACGCTCTTCTATCTGCTGGCGCAATACGTCATTGGCGCGGTTAAGCTCGGTGGTGCGCTCTTTAACCCGTTCTTCCAGTTGCGCGCTATAGGCATGCATGGCCTCGGCGCGAAACTTACGCTCCAGTGCCACGGCAATATGGTGCGACACAAAGCGCATGAGTTCTAAATCGCGCGGGGTGTACTTAGCCGATTTACCATAGGTTTGTACAGCAATAACACCATACACCTCACCATCAATGATCAAAGGCGAACCCAGCCAGGAGTTGGCCTGCTTTAAAATACGCTGAGCTACGGTTACGTCGATCTCGCCGTCTTCGGTAAGCGAGAGTATACGCGAGGGATCTATCAGCTCTGCCTGACCGCGGCGAATAACAAACTCGGTTAAGCCAAAGCCTAAGGGCCGGGTGCCCGGCGCATCATCCTGTGTATCACTAAAATAGGGGAAGTTCAGGAACTGTTTAGTATCATCGAGGATAGCAATGTAGCAGTTAGGCGCGCTGATCAGCCGGGCAATAATTTCATGCAGACTCGAATAAAAGGTATCCATGTTGCGGCTGGCGTTGGCCGACAACTCAGAGATTTCAAACAGGGCCTGCTGTAGCGCCTCGACTTTCTGGCGCTCGAGGATTTCTTCCTGCAAATCGTCGTTGATCTGGCGTAACTGGCGGGTACGATCACGAATGGTGCGCTCAGTAAGCTCGCGGTTTTTTACCCGGTCGACGGTGGTGACAATGTGCTGGGAGACAAACAGCAATACTTCCAGATCTTCCTGGGTGTAACTCACATTATCGTCGTAGGTTTGTACCACCATGGCACCAATGACCTGGCTACCGCGTTTAAGCGGCACACCCAATAGCTGGTGGGGCTGACTACCAATAAGCTCTACCTTGTGGTCTTGATTAAACTCATCTTCATTTTCGTTGCGAAAGAAAACGTGATTGCCCGACTCAAGAATATAGCCGGTAAGGCCTTTTTTTAATTCCTCGGCAGGCAATTGCTTTACCACCTGTTCGTCGAACTCATCAACAAAGTAGGCCATGTCGACCATGGTGGTATCAGGTGAGTAAAAGGCAACAAAGAAGTTCTCTGCGTCCATGAAGTCGGCAATGATTTCATGAATAGCAGGATAGAGACGTGACAGGTTGCTAATGGAACTGGCCAACTCTGATATATTAAACAATGCTTTCTGAACGCGTTCAGCACGTTTATATTTATCAGTTAACTGCTGCAGCTGCGGGATAAGCTCTCTTAATTCCGCTTCTGACAACTCATATTTTGTTGGCTCAGATGACATAAAAAATAGCAGCCGACAATCCGCTGGAGTAAAATGATTAACTTACTCTATTGTGGATAATTTTGCCAGAGCTTTGGAGGGAATGTACGCACCAACAACCTGCAGTTTTGGTATCGAAATGCGCCGAATATGCGCAAAACATGCAGGTTGTCAGTGTTACCGAGCGTTATAGCTCTTCGGTCATGTACTCAATGGCTGCTTTGATGTCGTCATCGCTACAGCTGGCACAGGTACCACGAGGAGGCATTGCATTAAAGCCGTTAATTGCATTGGCTAATACAGCGTCGAAACCTTTTTCCAGGCGAGGTGCCCAGTCAGCCGCGTTGTTTACACGAGGTGCACCCAGTACACCGGCAGCGTGACAAGCAACACAAGCTTTGTTAAATACGTCTTCACCCGACAATGCACCAGCCGGTGCAGCGGCAGCAGCGCCTGCAACGTGCACAGAGCCAACTGGCTTAATACGCTCTTTGATCGCCTCGTCTGACATTTCCTGAGCGTTTACCGCAAAAGCTGCCAGTACTACAGCGCCCATACCTAACCACGTTTTTAATTTCACAATCGTCTCCAGGCAATTTTGGTCTGAAAAATAAATAATCCGCATGATTATAAAGGTTAATCCAGCCGCGACAACTGTTTGAGACTAATTGATTAGTCCTTATCCGACAAAAAGCGCATAAAAATAGACTTTTTGCCGTATTGCCGCTGTATTTTCTTTGTTATTACTGCGCAACCGGCGATTTGGATGAGGCATCGGCCAGTAGCTGTGCCATAGCAATATCCAGCACCTGTTGCATTTTTTTGCCAGCCCGGCCAACACCAGCTTCGCTGTTACCTTCGACCTCAGTTTGCACCGCCAGGGTAAACTCCCGCATGAGCTTACCATTTAGCTGCAGGATCACATGCGCCAGTAAAACTGTTTCGCTTTGGTTGCGGGTTTCACTGGGCCCGGCGCCAATTTTCTGAAAAATACGCCATCTGCCGCCGGTGTGTGCATCTAATATCGCTTTAACAGATTGCGCTGAATCTGGTGCAAGTGCGTTAGCAATGGCGCGGGCGAGCAACAACCCGATGCCCGCTTGCATACCGCCCGCAGGTTGTACCGAGTTACTATGGCCATCACCATATAACAACATATGCAGGTGAGAGCTCTTAAAGCCGGGCAGGCGGGTTAAGGGTTCACTGTGGTGAGTTACCAGGCGTTTTAAGAACTCAGCCTGGGCCAGCGTGGTCATGGGCTTATTACCGGTTATATCGCATTCATCGCAGCGATACGCTTGATAAAAAGGATCGTCGCTAGCCTCTTCAAACGGCTCCACAGCCAGTTTATTGCGCAAATCGAACTGCCAGTCGGCTGAGCTCGGCGCAAACGCCGTAGGGCCATAAGCGCCCCGAAAGCGAATGGCCGGATTGTTTATGTTAAGCCATTCATCATGAAACAAACCGGTTAAATATTCCCGCCCGGCAATGTTGGCAAAATAGGTAGCAATAGCATTGGAATTACCATCTGCCTTACCCGAGGGCGCATAGCTGTTAATGCTGGTAATTAAGTCGGCCAGGCGCACATCGCCTACCAGAGTAGAAGCACTCACTTCCCGGCCAATCGTCGCCAGCGCCCCGGCAAACGCCATAATTTTAGAAGAGCTCCAGGGCTCATAAAGCACATCCTGGGTATTGGCATTCGCCAGATAGCGATAGCCTGTTCCATCGGGCGTAGGGCCAAAATCGATAACGGTAATTTTGCCCAGTGAAGCAGGCACATTAAAGTAGTTCCAGTCACTGGCTACCCGTTCTTCCCAGCCAGGAGCGGTGCCAGACTGTTCAACAGTAATGTAATCCGGATTTGGCTTACGGCTGCGCATACTCGCGCCTGGCATCATGTTTGCAATGCAGTCGGGCACACCGCAATCAGTCGAGTATTGCTTGGGTAACAATGGTGGGGCACTCAACACATTGTTATAGAAACCCAAATCGCTTTGCTCATCAGCCAGGGCAGAGAGTGAAACCACTGCGCTTAGACAACCACACAAAAAAACCGCCAAACTTGAAACATACACATCACATCCTTTATTGATAAAACCAGACTAAGCCAATTCAGAACGCGAAGCAAAAGCCAAATTTGACGGTTTTTTAAACATCAGCACCGGCATTTTCATTTTTTACTGTAAATTAACCAGCTGAACTCCTATAATGCGCCACTCAAGACGGTTCCTGGCCGTTTACACAGAAAGCACCCGTAGCTCAGCTGGATAGAGCGTTGCCCTCCGGAGGCAAAGGTCATAGGTTCGAATCCTATCGGGTGCGCCATTTTCAAAGGGCTGTAGCCCGATTCTCTTCTTCTGAAAATTCCCTTTTTGAAATATGTAGCAAATGTGTAGCGGTTTTATATGCAAATATTGTCAGATGATTTACAAATCAAAGTTGAATTCATCGTTTTGCATATCAAGTTTCTTGACAAATATGCTACTTTTAATGTTAAGTGGTGTTTAATTGAGCGATTAGTTGACAAATATGCTTAATTTATTATAATCCATGCCCCGTTTTACACGGTATAAAGTATTACAGAGTTACTATAAAAATTCCCTTCAAATTAAAGGGATGTTTACTTTTTTAGCTTATCGGAGAAAATTATGGAATTGCTAATAGCAGGCTTTGGGTTGTTAACAACCTTAGTCCTCCTTGGTGCGTTTGTGCTGACATTCCAAAAAAATGACGATGCTAATGAATTGGGTAAGCATTTCAATGGTCATAAAAAAATTCTTACGAGAGACGGTATGATTGTGAAGAAGTCAAAACTAGGCGAGCCCTTGTACCTTCTAGGTGACTCGAAGAATATAGACTAACTTCAACATTTGTCCTCGCTTTTGTTTCAGAAATTTTAGTTACTAATAAATAACTAGTATTGTCGAAGTTGGTCCGCGAGGTCTGGACGATCTAAATACATGGACGAAAATCAAAAAATAATAAAGGGTTACCAGCATATAGGCTGGATTCCATGTGTATTAGGAAGTTTGGATTTTTCTCGGGTTAACACTAAGCAATTATGCACTGAATTGTCTGAGCCCCATACAAAGTCTCAGTGTTTTTCCTACATTAATGAGCACTCAATACCTACAACAGGACATCGCACCAGATGTAATTTAGTGAGTTCGATTTATGATTGGAAGGATAGAAGAGATGAGAAAAATGAATATGATGGGTTATTTCGATTTATCACATTCGGGGAAACTCAATCAGATGGTTCATTGATTGGGGAGGCTTTTCTAGTACTTCACGACGATATTAAGCAGGTAGCTAATTTCCCTAAAGAAGTTTTAGAGCCAATGAATGCTCTAGAGCAAGAAGTTTTAAGCTATCAGCAGGCTCTCAAAGAGAATCAATATTCACCGAGTGTCGAGTTAGATCTTGGTGAAGTGCAAAAAAAGATAGAAAGAATAAAGGTTGCGATTAAGCATATAGCTAACAATGAATTGCTTGAACGTGTTTTTAATATTAAATATCGCATTTTGTCCAATGGATTGACTCTACTGAGAACTGAAGATTGGCTCGGGCAAAGTAATAGTCCTGAATATAAAAATGCAATTGAACGTACTAAGTATATTGCTGATAAACAGTGCTTTATATATTTAAAATATTCTCTTCATCGACATAAGCATCACAATGGCCAGGAAGATCGCCTAACTAGTGTGCATAGAATTAATGAAGAAGCACCTAGCCAAACAGCACTAAAATTGGTTGAAGATCTGAATCGTTCAATTATTGAAATTAAAGAGCGAGAAATAGAAAACTTAGATTCTCCAGATCATCATTTACAAGGCTTTATTTCATACGCAAAATCTTTACTTAACTCCTTGGAGTTAACTAAGCTACTTAGTGAAGAGGAAGCTGGGAATAAACGACAATATTTAGATAATATGTTCGGCTCATGGATGTCAGTAGCTTCTCGTTCTGAAAAAAGAAAAGCGCAAAAGCAAGATAAAGAGGAAAAAGATTCGAAAGGCATTGTTGAGTTCTTTCAGGCCATTTCTATTCTAGTGGCAACTCTATCGTTGATTATTCATACATCCTTTCGATTTTTTACAACAGAAGGCGCTGATGTTTTAATTAATGGTACCATTTATGAAAATGTCTCTTTATATATTTCATCTTCTACAAAAATCTTAGATGTTTTAGCGATACTATTCCTTCTTGTCGTGCTTATGGTTTCAGGTTGGATTATCTGGCAACCACATGGAATTGTCAGAAGGCCAATAAGATGGGCACGAAGAGATTTCGGGAAAAAAGCCATGTTTATACTACGGTCAGTTTTAATAGCGCTATTAATTTTTACTATTGGTGTAAGTATTCCTAGTTGAGTTTGTACACTTATTTACAGAACTCCAAGTAAAAGCTAGTTCGCCGCCAGGTATGTAAGCGTGTGAGTATTTCTAGCTCTTTGTGAATGATTCCCTTTAATTTTTTGGTTATGAGCCCGTCATACCAGCTTTGCTTGATCTGTCCTGTTTCTGGGTTCACTTCCTCCTTATATAGTGGCCTCACAGCTTGCTCAGTGCGTTTTACGAATAATCGACAATCCTGTCTAGTAATTTCAAAAGATTAATCTATAAAAATCAGTCGGCTACCCATCTTTACTGGTAAGTTTCTGTTCTTCGTGTTTATCATAGCAAAGGTAGTTCAGTACCTGCGTATAAGGAAATTACATGCCAACCACTAACAAATTAGTAGGCCGACTAAATCGCTATTTGCCTTTTGATCCGGGACATGACCAGATTTATGAGGAACATGCATCTTCAAGCGACTCCTTTAATATTGAAACGAAAGCGTTCTCTTACCTAGTAAAAGCATGTGAAGATGGAGCAAATGCCATTGTCCTGACCGGTGATGCAGGACACGGTAAAACACATTTGTGCAGGCGCCTTCTTGAACACTTTTGCGTAGAGGAATTTTTAGCAAAAGAACAGAAAGAAGATGAGTCTCGAAAGCTAATAAATGAAAAATGTGATGGATTACAACAAATCGAAACCAGCCTTTCTGGCACCAGAAATAAATTCCGCATTTTCAAAGATTTTTCTGAGCTGGCTATTGATGTGGCTGCTTCCAGGCTTGAAGAGGCGCTTGAGGATGACTCTTCAATTACCGTTCTTTGTGCAAATGAGGGTAGGTTAAGGGGTAACCGTTCACCAGGGCCCTATTGACAGCTAAATATATTTATTTT
>CENT01018485.1_pt1 | contig 13372 bp, 34 predicted proteins | sample 530141 | NCBI WGS metagenome assembly CENT01 (sample SAMEA2591074, study PRJEB7988) | marine metagenome | isolation source: saline water (ENVO:00002010), including | reverse complement strand
ATGCGGTAGATCATTTGATCACCCCTTTGCTGAGATGCGATTTTGTACGCTGTGTCGATGGTGGCGCAATAGATGCAGCCGTGCTCATCGAAGTTTGCGAATGCTGCTGGCTGAACTGCCCAAGTGGTTTGCATGTGTTTTGTTTGTTGTTGTTCTAATTATAGCGGCTAGACCACGAGCTGTGGTCATAGCAAGTGACAGTTCCCGAGCTGGCGCAATAGATCCAACCGAAGGGAGATACGGCATAGAATAGTGGCTCATGTCTTGAGGAGTTGTTTTGCGATGTTATGCCCTACGAACCCACGGGCGGCATATGGGACGGTCACCCGATCGGGACCGCGACGGTAAACAAAATGATTACCGCCATGACGTTCTAAGGTCCAACCGTGGACCTTAGCTAGCTTCCTCAGCTGTTTGGTTGTCATGTGAAGGCATACTCGGTTTGGACTTGTGAAATCATGACGGCATCCTGTCTGAATGCTTTTTTGTATGCTGCAGCGATCTGCTCAAACTTTGGCATCATTGCCTGGACCTCTCTGTCCTCCAGTTCGATGTAAAAGATTTTGGTCTTTTCAAATTCACCTTTCCAGAACCCCTCGCCGTCGATGAACGTCCCGTAGTCAAAGAGAGGCATGATGTCAGACTTAATGAATTCGTTCATCATTGCATCAGACACGGTGCCGCTGTCTGGAATGTTGCGACCCATTGCGATTTCAATTCTTTTCATGATGTGTGCTGTGTGATGTATGTTCTTATTATAGGGCAGCGAGGGGACTTGTATACCCCTCCTGTGCCACTACTCAGACTGTCACCCCGTTGGCGAAATCAATTGTACCTGAGCGAGTCGAGACGAACCATTCCCAGTTCTTCTGAAACACGCCGCAACCTCTGGCGAATTCGTCACAAAGGGCGTTGAGTCTGCTCTTTGTGGTGTTAGACTGCCAACCGCCATCGAATAGAGTTAAAGCGCCATCATCGGCAATCGTTGCGATGTGGTTCCCATGTAGGTAGACAAAGGCATAACCGTCCTCGATCCTTACCATGGTGTTTGCTTTGCAGAAATCAGACTTGGTTCTGATTGCGTTGTTCATTTGAGATTCGATTTGACGCATGTGTGATGTGTGTTGTTTGGTATGTTCTTATTATAGGGCATCGGGTGGACCTTGCAACCCACCCCGTGCCACTTTGATTATTGGCACAAGCTATTGAAGAGTCTTTGCGCCTGTCTCTCGATTGCGTCTATCGTCCCTAGGGTGTTGTTGGTTAACCAATTCAATTCGTCTTCGGTTAACTTGTTATGGACCCTGAAATTCTCCCATGCCTGGTCAAAGCATGATTCAAATAAATTTTCGTGATGTAAAGTTGACATGTGATGTGTGTGATGTATGTAATAATAATAGGTCAGCCGCCCACCCTATGCAATAGGATGAGTGACAGTTTGTCAACTGGTCAGATGATCCCTTGCTCAACTGCTTCCATGATGTCACCATACTCACCGACGATCTCACCTAGTGAATCTCGGATGTAAGCATAGGAATCGGACTCGTCGTGCATGGAAAAACAAAGGTCCATTGCTTTGTCGAGATCGGTTGTGGTCTCGCTTTCGCCCAGTGCAGGACAGGCGACGTAGTAAGTTGTTTTGTTCATGTCTTTATTATAGGGCATGGGGTGACCATTGCGACCCCATGTGTGCCACTAGTCAAACTGGTTCAGCAGCTGAGGATTTTCACGCCATCTGTGAAATGATGGGGTTGAGCGATCACGGGCACTGGACCATAGATGTCGTTCATGTAATCCCTGACCCTCTCACGGTCTAAACTGTCACCGTCACCCCATGACATAGAGTCGTTACACTCGTCAAGATAAGTAAGAATGGCAAAGGCAATTTGCTCCTTTGTGCGTTTCTGATCATAGAGACCACCGTCCCCATAAAATGAGAAAACATAGTCGATAAAGTCTGTGAAGTTGTTCATGTCTTTATTATAAGGGGTGATGGATGCAATGGGTGAAATAGTGGACAGTTTCCTAACTGTCCTGAGCTAACTCCCACATGTCATTAAATGTGTGCAACCATTGAACATGTTTCTCGTGCATGTCCTCTGTGTCTTGCTCATCTGCTGAAACATATGGTAAACTATGCTTAGTGCAATAGTCTTCATAGACTATAGTCAAGAAATCGATTTTGTCTAATCGATTAACATCCTGTCCAATCTTTAGGATGTCGTTTGCACAATGTGCTTTGTATTCTGATGGTGTCATGTTATATACTCCTACGCAAATAATGGACGCATGTAGTTTTTAAACTGTTCACGTTTAAAGTCTGCAAGATGTCTCATTTCATCTTCACTAAGCATTAGGTCTAATCCTTCGCCTCTCATCTCATCGTAACATGCTTGAGAAATTCCCTTGTCAGTGAGATCGTATTTGTGAAGTTGAACGTATTTGAAGAACATAGGCAATAAAAAATCCTGTACATTATTATAATAAACGTACAGGATAGGAAATGCAACTAGTTATGTGACAGTTCAATAAGTGTCATCATACTCATTGACTTCTCGTTTAAATTTTGCTACCTTCTTCTTATGTGATCTCTTAATATTCTTTATATCATACCCATAGTCTTCAAAATCATCGTTTATTAAATTGTACTTAGTCTTATCGCCTTGATGACGCTTGCCCATTGATTAGAATTGGTTGTTATACCGCAAATACTTGATTTATTTAGTGATATCAACTAGTTTACCTTCTTTAATACTACTATTAACTAGTTTACCAATAGATTCTTTATTATTGAGAGTATTTGACACTAATTCATTGAAATCTACTGTATTCTCACAGCTAAATTCATATTCTTTGTCAATATTACTCTGATATGTAACATATACTACACTTTTATCTACTTTCAGTGTATTAATAGCTGAACTATCAAGGTTTTCGTAAGTTTTCACAAACATGTTAAAGTTTAATTTTTATAAAATCTTAAAAACTCAGTTTTTTGACTTTTTAAGAAAACTGAGATTCCCAAAAAACTCAAAAAGTCAAAAAACTGAGTTTCCGAGTCTTTTGGAGAACCATACTGTTATTATAACAGACCGCTGAGGGATTTGCAAGTGTTTCTGAGGGTTATTGTGACACTAAAAGAACTGGCACACTTCTCCTTGACTTTCGGTAGGTAGTAGGCTAAGCCAGCGTCTCCAGAGTATCTTCACAGTATCTTCACAGTACCTACACCCCATTTAATTAACCATTTATTAATTATTGATTATCAATAAGAAGTCTTATTGAGAACCCTTGGTATGACTGACGCGCAAGCACCTCTAAAAACCTTGTTGAGAATCAATAGCAATCGCTGTTTCCAGTTTCGGTTCTATCACTATGAATTACCATATTAATGTTCCATGATATGCTAATTCTATCGTCTGTTCCCTTGTTTTCTTCTACCCAATGTGGTAAGTATGATGGGAACAATAATAGATCACCTTGAGATGGTTCAATTCTAAACTGTGGTGATGCTCTTGTATCATCTACGAGCTTAGGGTTAGTGTATGTGGTAATGTTATGTGAGGTATGAGAGACTGGATTAATAAACACAATACCAGTCTTATCTGTATTCTTCAGATAGTATACTGCTGAGTAGTCTGCACCAGGATGTGTATGTTGTACGTTTCTTGATCCTGTTGGGTTAATGTTAATCCAATTAGAGTTATGATAGATTGGTTGAGTGTATACCTCACGTAGTATTTCATCTACCTTATCTCTGACTGGTTGTAGTAATGTTGTATTCAGATATAATGATTGGTATGAGTTAACACCTGATCGTTGTTCGTATGTTGATCCTACATCATCCTTTCTCTTCTGTTCATAACAATAGTCTATGAGTGCATCAATGTTATGGTTGATGTGAGTATGATAGACAAGTGTAGGGAATAGGGGGATGATATTATACATTATTTGAATCCCTTAGATTGTTGTATGTCCATGACAGTTACAGTAGCATTATGTGTATCTGCTTGTTGAAACCAATGTGCTTTGAGATGTTCGTAATCTTCACATGCATAGGACCTATCATCAGGATAGTTAGCAATGTAAAAATGTCTATCGTATGGTTTATCTGATGTACTAGTAAACCAATTAGATGTGATTGATGGTGTCATCCGAATGAGTGAGCATTGTAATGAGTACGTACTGGACGTGGTTGTTTATCCTTAACAGCTATACGTTTAGCATTCATGTAGATACGTAGTAGTTGTTCACTTGACATTCTTTTTCGCTTTGTAGTATTCTTTGTAGTAACGTTGTTTGATTTCATTTAATGTATCCATGTCCTCTTTGTATCCCATATACTTGAGGTGTTGATATGACCCTTCAAGTTCTGATATGAGTAAGAGTAATGATGTTGGTGATCTAGGTCTACCATTAAACTGATATGAGGTCATTCAGATGATACAATGATTTAAATTCAATGTTGTTATCATCCCATATCTTGTGATCATCCATTCGATCAATAATGGTTACGACTCGATTTACAATGTAACCTGCTTGTCTGAGTGTATTCACTGCGATTAAAGCAGATGCACCTGTTGTGGTAACATCTTCCAATACAGTAATGATCGAACCTTTGGGTGGTTTGTGACCTTCAATGACTTCTTGTGTACCATAGTCCTTAGGGTTCTTTCTCACAATCAGGGCGTCAATGTGTCTGTTACCTTTGTAATAAGACTTTTGAGAGATACCAATGACAAGAGGATCAGCACCTAATGTCAGACCACCAACAGCTACAGCATTATGATCAATGAGTGGGAGTAGGAGATGAGATAAGAGAGCATTACCTTCACATGAGAGTGTGACAGGTTTACAATTGACATAATGCTCTGACTGTTTACCCGATGAGAGAGTATACTGTCCTTTACGGTATGCTCGTTCCTTGAGAAGATTCAGGAGCGTAGTCTTATGTTTTGTATCTTCAGGTGTTGTGAACTGAGTTCTAATTTTCATGAGTGACGTTCCTCCCATAGGTATACAAAATAGCATCCGAGTACAACCCAGAATACAATTTCAAGTGCATAGTTATTCATGATTTAAGTTTGTAAATGTAGTCTTTAAGTTTTCTCTCTACTTGATTGTGTTGAGTACGTTGCGTAGCTTTGGTGAACTCCGTTGTCCTATGAAGACATAGGATCAAGTATTCACATTCGTCTGATGTAAGTCTCATGATTGTGTTGTGTAATCAATGTCCACTGAATATGCATCATCGTATTCAATGACACCAAAATACTCTCTTTCAAATTGTTCTTGTACTTCCATTTCTTTCATTAACTCTTCGTTATCCATGGTTGTAATGTAGTGGAGGAATCACATCTAATTATACCACAAATTAATCCTTGTTTGCAAGTGGTACAGTAAACTGATATCGAACTGTTTCAATACTCTGAGAATTCAGGATGTATACAGTCTGACACTTGACATTCAGGACATGTTCTAATGCTTCAATGAGTTGTTCTTTTGTATCTTGTTGCACAATAACTTTAGGTAACATAGCGTTGAGTTCGGACTGGTCCTGTTAATGGATCAGTGATAGGGACGGACGTATAACATTGTAACTTATAATCCTTTGGTTGTAAGTGTGAACGTTCAATCTGATCTACAGCATGATCAAAACACATATACCAGCTCAGGTTAAATTTACCTGTACGTGGCTCCATACGCCATGGCATCGAATAATGTGGAAACAAACTCTTGTCCTTACAACGTGTATGTTTCACACCACGATCTTTTTTCTTACGAGTAGTCGTTGTAGATCCACTCGTAGTACGGGTCGAAGTCTTGGATGTGTTCCCTGATCGCTTGCTCTTTGTATTCAGAGACGCTAAGTTCTTTTCTAACGACGATACTGTTGTCGCCTTTGATTTCCCAGATGAGCGTGTCACCTTCTTTCCAGTTGAGTTCTTGACAGAATTCGTCTGGGATTTCGATGAAGTAGTCTTCCGTGTCGGCATACTGTTGTACTGGTATAGTGTACTTATTTGATATATCCATTGATCTCCAACCATTCACGAGTCATAGGTGTCGGTTCATAAACTGTCCACATTTCTCCCTTTGCACAAGCTTGAAGTGCTTTCATAGTCATATGTTCAGTTCGACCCGCCCATTGTGCTTCTGCTTCCCATGGTACTGCGTTCTTAGGATATGTACGCTCTGCTAACACACGCCATAGCATCGGTACTGCATCTTCAGGCATAATAATAGCAATCATACTATTATCAATAGTGCCTGCCATACAATCTTGTGCGGCGTGCCATCCTTCATGGCGCATTAACATCATCAGTGTACCAGGATCACCCATCCAATCACGATTCAAATAGAAGTTGTTACTGACTGTGTGATAGACACCACGATGACTAGCAGGGAAATACTTTGCATCAGCAAGATATACCTTGACACCGATTTGATTCAGTGTCATCAACATCGTGTTGAATTCTAGTGAGTGTGGTGTGTATGCTTCCGTATTAGGATACTCATGTGAGATATCTAATAGAGTGAAGACTTCATCAACATCCTCCTTACACTCGCGCAATAACATACAACCCATGGCGTCATATGATTTAAAACCTTGCGTGATCTTGTCTTCATTAGCTAGTGCTACACCTGACAATCCTAAACATAACCCAGCAGCAATCATTTGCCGCATCAATTGACGTGCATGTTCCATGAAATACTAATCCTGTCTTCTTGTGTGTTGTTCTTTGATACACGATGTACTAGATTAGATGGAAAGATCAGACCAGTTCCTTCTACAGGATTAAACCACATAGAAGTGAACGCGATCATACTCTCCTTGATATCTGGTTTCATCGCATCTAGTAGTTTAACTTGATTGAAGTAGTTTGGATTCTCAATCTCAAGCCTACCACAATCACCTTCAGGAACTTTCACATAGAATACAGCAGCAAGATCACATCCTGGATGAGTATGCTTATGATTGAAGGATCCTTCAGTATTCACATTATACCACACATTACCAATACTGTACTGTAGATCTTCATTAAGAAATTGTGTCATAATATCATTGACACTCTTAAACAGCACTTTTGGTTGTGGTTCTTGAGTTGGAGACTGCCATCCACCTTCGTTTGATAGACTGACAGACTCAGTTGTTTTCATCACAGAGTAAATGTTATCCACCATCTGCTGACGTTGGTCAGCAAAGTCGGACACACCAAATTGTAAAATAGGAGAAGGAAACGCTGAAATACAATTAACTGTCATCAGTTAGCTTCCTCATCATATTAATTTTATGAAGAATAACCTCTGCTTGAGCATGGTTACCATTGTTACTCTGACTGATGTAATCAAGTATCAATGTCTTCATGGTGTCATCAACCTTCTGTGATTTCAAGGAATCGTTCTTTGAGTTCATCCTCGTTAATGAATAATGTCTGCTCGTTATCTAGTTGATCAGGGTCCATCCATTCAAAGAACTCATCAGCAAGGCATAGCGCATTGTCGATTTCGTCGTTCTCCATGAAATACCTGAAACGTGATACTACCCAATCGTAGATGTCGTCACGTTGCTGAGAAATGCGGAGTACGTCTTCGTTGTTCATTTTTTGATGAGAGTAAGTGTGTTGGACAGGTGATCGTACTGGATGAATTCTACATCCTTAGGCAGCATACGGTTGAGTGCTGCAGCAAAATCGTTAGGAAACTTAGAGAATACTCGCCAATACCGTTCGACACCTTCATCATCCAGATCAGCACGAGGAGCAACTGAAATAGTATACTCACCTCGTGTGTGACGATTCGAGAATGGTTCAACTAGCGTGGTGATATACTCAGCTAGTGGGTTTGGTTTACTCATTTAACAAAGACCTCGTTGTTGTGTTCAATAGTTAATCCTTGTGCTTGTACAAGGAGTTGGCACATGTGTGCAACATACTCAATATCATCCTCATCTGGTTCTAGATCGAAGGAGTTATCCCAATCGACAGAACCATCTTGGAATACAGCAGCACCATATGGAGTGCCGTCATCATCTAATGCATAAGCGTTACCTTCGGCAACGAGATAGAAATTAGGAGAAGACATGAGATTAAAAGCAGGGTGACCTATGTAGTATAATGTATAATGGGTTGGGTGTCAACGCAAGTAGAGATATCCACCCGCCCAGTCGCAGCGACTCAAAACATCTTCCCTGCTAGCGGAATCTAGCAAATTACCACGGACATGCTTTGCAGGAGCACGCCATCCTGCTGGTTTGTAGAGTTCACCAGTCTTTTTGTCAACAAATGCATGGACACTGCTGCTACCAGTACAATCGTTCATGATGACCTTGAGATACTTACGTCCAGTTTCAATGGTGAAGCTGTAGTCAGGTTTCTCAGCAATCTCCTTAGCGCGATTAGTGTAGTATTCTGCTTCTGATTTTGTTTCTGCAGTGAGAGCACTACGCTTCATAGAGTGAGTACTGTACTCAATGAAGTTTTGAACGAGTGCTTCACAGAGAACCTCAGTGTAGTGATGTACATTTGCCGCGTTGTCTGCTCTATCTTGAGCAGAAGCAGCGAAGTCAGCGAAGGAAGATGTGGTCATGTGTCTTTTGTGTTGATGTACTTAGTATAGCAAGGATCAGTGACCGTGCATCCTCTGGTGTGGCAGTTTGCCATCTGTCACACGACTGTTCAACTGAGACAAGAGTTCATCTACAGTGATCTCTAGTTCTGCTGCTGCTGCTTCCTCCCATTCTCGGTTGCTCTTAGCAACAGCGGCGATAACATCAGGTTGTGATGCCATTTTTTCAATAAAGGTGTCGAAGCTAGTCATTTGTTCTAGGATTGTTGTGAAGTTGGTGTTGAAGTTGATCATGTAATTGAATATCATCTACATGATTCTGATTCGCAAGTTTCTCGCTAACTTTGGGATCTGTATCCCACATCATATCAATAATGAAATTGACCTGATTAACGGTCAGTTCCAAAGAACGGGTGTTCATAGCAATAATAGGTTAAAGGGGCATTGCAGTCGCTCCTAGGTGCCTCTCAGCAGGCACAGGAGAAACCAGAGTAACGGTCAGGACACTTATCAGTGTGGAATGCAGTCACATCTGCACCACTAGCGATACGTGAGTTGACCTCATGAGAGAAAGTCAGTGCTGTGATGGTTGACCATGATACCATGTCCTTACCATAATCGGAAGGGAAGGTAACACGCTTGACAAAACGCTTAACACATGTTTTAATACCGTGAACGTCACATGCTTCAGCAATGAATGCTTCAGGGAAGAAGTCAACGATACAGACAGAGTTAGTGAGTTGCATTGGGTGCTCCCTTGGTGACCTCTATATTATAAGGGGTGCGGAGGTCATGCGGAAGGTCGAGTGGACACTAGCTCAACTGTCACCCATGGTTGTCCATGAACTCATCTAGTGTGTAACCTTCACCAGTTGATGTTTCTTCAATCAGTTCTTCAATGGTGAGAAACTCCATCTTCAAACGATACTCCTCTGGTGTGTCATCTTCTGGGTCATAATCATCATGACAGAGATACTCCCATTCATGAACGAGTGCATCAATCAATTGTTCTTTGGTGTAAGTCATTAGCTCAATTGTCATTGAAAATAGGAATGATGTCAGTTCTTACGTGTAGGGTTTTGTTTATGTGCTGCTCCCACTGAGCGGCATCGTCCAAATTGTAAAAGATCGCTTGTTGGTGGGACATGCCCTTCTTTTTCGTTCTCATCCATACAACAGCGTATTTCATGCCAATAATGAGGGTATACTAAAATGTTAACATAGTGACGACCCCATCGTGAGTTTGCTGACTCAGGAAGAGGTTTATCAATGAAGCAAATCGTTAGATAAGCATCATCGATGAAAGAGATATAACCTTTGATGTCATGGTATTCAACTGGTTGTAGCAATTCAAAATCACTCTTTTTCATCGAACAACTTTCGATCTTTGTTTTGTGGTTTTGGTAATCTGAACATCTCTTTGAGATCATTCAGTTCATTCAGTTGTGTCTGCAGTCTATCAATTTGTGCCTGCAGAATCTGAAAATTCTGATCGTTGTTATTCTGTACTGAATTTTGCATCTGCAGCATATTCTGGATTGCTGCTTTGAAGTCCTCTTCGTTCATTGTGAATCAAATTAGTAAGTTGCCGTTCTAGTTCGACCTCAACCATGATAAGTTTATTAATCATGTAACTGTGATAGTCAATGCCATCAATCAGTTTGGTCACAGTATGTATATCCTGTAATGCAAACAGGATTCTCTGTTTTTTATCCATCAAAATCTATCGGGAAGAGGACGATGACCAAGCATGTAATTTTTTAGTTCTGTGTAACGTGCTCGATGCTTTTCATGATAGTCTGCTAGCTGTTGAATAACTACTAGCATTTCTTCGTATACGTATCGTGGATCAGTATCATCTCCAAAACCATCTTGAAGATAGTCCTCGATACATTCTTGTAATCGATCCTTACGTTGTTCTTCATAGGTAGTATCAGTACCAATAATAGGACTGCTCATAAAAATTCCTCATTACGACGACGGTCTAAGTATGCAATGATCTCTCCACGCCATTCTAGCAGTTCATGATAGCATTGCTGATCATGTGCATCCTGACGTAGTTCGTGATCTGGTTTCAAAACACTCTCATAAAAAATAAAGAATGCGTCTTTGCGTTTTTCTTCTTTAGAAGTGTCCCAGTTCATAGTATAGTCGGTTTCTAGTGGTTTACAGTGTTTTAGTAGGAAATCGAAACAAATTAATTTTCAAGTGGGGGGACCAGCAGGACCCCAACCATCATCTTCAGGCACACAGTCGTCTTCGTCTACCTGATCAATTGATCCAATGTCACAAACTGGCACCTCATGCTCACCACCAATCAAATACCATGGCATAATATCTCCATGGTATTCAGGATGGGCAGCATATTGTGTTGTGTATTCTTTATCACCAATATATTTGATCTGATCCTCAGGAATTGAATTTTCCCTTAAAATAGCTTGGATCTGCATATGTGTGAGTTCTGGTTTGGTAGGAACCTTCATAGTCGAATGCTGGATGAGGACATCCTATCACACCATCGATGGCGTGTCAACCAGGATTTGAAGGATCTTCGTTGATGTAAGGGATTGTCCCATTAGGTTTGACAATATATGCAGGAATTCTAAATGCCGCGTTTGGTAAATTTTGTGGTTGCGGGAACCAGTCACAGCAATTGTCTACAGCAATCTGCTCAGTCTGGAACACATAAAATGTATGCTTTTGTGAGAAGATTTCATCAATCTCACTCTCAGGAATAATCCATTGTGCTTCACCATTCTCGTCTACACTCTTGTAGTATGCATACATCAATGCTTTATTATCAGAAGACATTGAGTTATATGCAGTATTATCTACCACCATGACACATTTGTCTTCTAGCTCTGCTAAACGAGCACACATTTCACCAATTGTTTTTGGATTTAAAGAGATAAGTGCCATCAGTCAAGTCCTCCGTCATCAATAGCTCGTAAAATAGCATCAAGAGTATTACTCTCATTATATACTCTATTTTGTGGCATTCCATCCACTTGCTTAGTAGTAATTGCCATTGCCATATAAGACATTGATCTACTAGCAAACTTGCGATACACTGACTGAGCAATGTGGAAGAATTGTTCATCAGATGCTAGATATGCTCCTAATTCAGAGTTCTCAACTAGCATTTCTGCATATTTCTTAGGACTAATTGGAAACTTAACGTTACTAGGAGGAATTGATTGTTGTTCTTGTGGAATATTTCTTAATTTTGTTCTGTATGCAACCCACTGTGCTTTCTCATCATCAGTAAGAGGAGCATCACCAAGTTGTGACCAGTCACTGTCCATAAGTAGGAAGTTTCTGACTATTGTAATCTTAGTCCAGTTTGTGTATTCATCAGCAGCAAACTGTGAAGCAAGTTTACCCTCAAGATCAATGTCATTTAAGTCTCTAAACTCAATAAATTTTGCGTCTAGCTTGGTGTATAAGTCATCAATCTCTGACTTCTCAAATGCATCGAGATTCATTTCATATGAAACCCACTTATATTCACCTGTTTTTTGATTTCTTTGAAACTTGTTCTTGTTCATCAAGGCGACACCAGTCTTATACCTGATAAAACTTTCTAATTTATCCTTATCAGAATCCCAAAGAGGATATAGAATAGGGACAATTTCGTCTTTCCAGAAATCATCAGTAATAACTTTCGTTACACCATTTTTTGCCATTGTTCTATTAATGGCATTTAAATATAGTGCTACATCTTGTGAAGAATACTCGTTCATTGTATTAGATTAGGGATCTCATACCGTCATAGTATTTAGACGGCTTTGATTAGGTACTTGACTCTGTGGTACTTTGTAATTAAGGGAATGTTGACTTCTGGAATAGCTTCAGCTGTAACTGTAATAGGTGTGGAAGAACTCATTGTGAATAGTCCCTCATCAGATGATAAACCAGACTCAACAACATTAACAGTTCTGTCAACAAAATCAATGTCACAAATTTCTGTACCATCTGTTGGTGTGAATACTCTTGTTGTAATCTCACCATAGAATAGTGCCATAGCAGAGATACCATAGTTGTCTAGAGTAGGATCAGAGTTATCATCTTGAGTAATAATTCTAGTTTGTCTCACAAATAATTCAACTGCTGATGCTCTTGCAGTACTATTTGCAGGAATATCTACAGAAACTTCTGACCAAGTTGAATCACCACCAGTAGAAGATTTAATCACTCCTAATAGATTTACTGTTGATGAACCAACAATACTATAATAGAGTAAAAGATCCTCGTCAGGTGTTTCACCACCATTTAAACTAGTACCACGAATAACTGACCATTCAATCTTTTCTACATTAGTTAGATTTAAAGGACCAATTGTATATTCTCTAGTACCTGGACCTGCAAAAGGTAAGTATCTATTAGCACGAGTACCATATGTTGGTGAATCACCATTGCCACTAGAAGACATCTGGAATTTACCATTAGCTCCAGATCCATTACCAGGAGTTACTGGTTTCAAAAGAACTTCTTTAGTATCGCCATCAGCACTAGAAAGTTTCCAAATATTATCATCAATTTTTGTAGCACCAGGTACACCTGTTAAATCACATTCATAATATCCACCAGCAGGATTAGATAGAGTTCCCTCTACTTCTTCGCCAGGTAATGTTCCTCTATATTCTGCTGTAACGTTGCCAACGGCACCGTTTCCAGATCCATCACCACCATTAGAACCAGCAGATTGTAAACCACATGTAAGAGATGTATTAACGTTGGCAATAGAAAGCGTTAAGGTAGCACCTTGACCACCGCCACCACCTAGTCTTCCATCCTGCTCAGT
>CENT01097784.1_pt1 | contig 13437 bp, 11 predicted proteins | sample 530141 | NCBI WGS metagenome assembly CENT01 (sample SAMEA2591074, study PRJEB7988) | marine metagenome | isolation source: saline water (ENVO:00002010), including | reverse complement strand
ATTTCCTATAAAATAGAGGAACCAAAAAAATTGACCGAATGCTTATGCTATGGTCTAATATAACAAAGAGAAACGAAAGTTGTTTACGCTTTTCTAATACATTGATGGGATCAGGGATGAACGTAGTAACTGCCAGGCAGGCGATAGTCAATAAAAAAGCTCATGCTGTGGGATATGAATTGCTTTTCAGAGACGGTGAAAGCAACAGTTTCCCTATAGGCATGGATCCGCATGCTGCTACAGGGAAATTGATTAACCAAACCCATCTTAATTTTGGCCTCAAAGAAATCACAGATGGAAAGCGAGCATTTATAAACTTTTCTGAGAAATGCTTGCTCGAAGATTACCCTTACCTAATGTCCCCCAAAGACATCATCGTAGAAGTTTTAGAGTCAGTCACACCAAGCGACGCTGTTTTCAATAAAATTAGAAATCTATTTCACAACGGGTACATAATTGCGCTAGATGATTTTGTATATAGTAGTGAATGGGCACGCTTTCTACCGTTTGTAAAGATCATCAAAGTAGATATAACTCAGACCCCTTTAGACAGTCTTGGCTCATTCATGCGCTATTTAAGAGACTACAAGGCGAAAACAAATCGAAAAAATAAGCTTTATTTACTAGCTGAACGAGTAGAGACTCATGCTGAGTTTGTGCAAGCAAAAAAATTAGGCTTCGACTATTTTCAAGGGTACTTTTTTTGTCGTCCTGAAATGCGTAAGTACAAGGACGTTGACATTTCGCAAAGCACATTGCTTTCACTTTATCAGGAACTATGCCGGCGAGAAATTAGCTTTGACCGTATAGCAGGACATTTTAGGAACGATGAAGCCCTAACCTATAAGCTGTTAGTCTTTATGAATTCAGGTCTATTTAATATTTCTAAACCTATCTCTGATGTAAGACACGCACTTAGCTATATGGGCGAAGTCAACGTTCGCAAATTCATTTCGTTACTCACAACGTCAGAAATTTCAAAAGGCAAATCTAGAGAAATATTCAGAATCGGTACCATCCGTGCAGAAACATGTGAAAAAGCAGCCCGTGCAATTGCGCCAGGTAAGGCTTCGGAGGCATTCATGATGGGCCTATTGTCGGTGCTGCCATCGATTTTAGACCGTTCAATGGAGAGCGTATTGAGCTTTTTGAAAGTAACAGATGATATAAAAGAAGCCCTTCTCGCCGATGATAAACAGTGTGATAAAGCCAAAGGCGGAATACTTTATGTATTACTAAACGCTGCAAAAAATGTTGAAAAAGGCTCATGGTTTAACACGAGCGAATGCTGTAAAAAATTGAACATAAATTACGATTCTTTTTGTGCTATGTATGCAGAAAGCATTAAGTTTTCCCAGAAGTATGAGTTGGCTTCAGCCAATAGTGTATCGAAGCAATGATTGTCATGTCCTTCTTTTAATTTAATTATTTGAAAAATAAAAAGTCCCTTTGCCGTGTTACTATCAAAGTAGAAAGAGCAAGATGCAATTCGTAACATAAAGGACTTATTATGACCACGACAGCAACGCCTTCTTTACACGCAAGCGCTATAGCAAATACGAACACCAAGCGCCTCTACCTTCTCGATACCAACGTTCTTGTCTCAGACCCCTACGCCATTTTTAAATTCGATGAACACGATGTTGTAATTAGCATGACCGTGCTTGAAGAGTTGGACAAATTAAAAAGTAGTAACAAAGACGACATGGTGCGAAAAGACGCTCGCATAGCTATCCAAAACCTAAAAAGGGTTATGTCGACGTCTGGTCGAAAAGTGCAGGGTACAGCTGACCTTTACAATGGCATCCCAATCCCTAGCGTTTTAAGTTCGTCGAACTCCGGCCGATTACGCATTGTTAACGATCACTCAGACAGCTTTTCACATGTGTTCAAGAGTAATCTTAACGACAACATGATTATTGCGACCGCTGTTTACCTTCAAAGCGCATTTAATGAACATGAAACCGTTCTAGTAACGAAAGACATTAACATGCAGATAAAGGCGTGGGCAGCCGGCGTCAAAAATGTCGAAGATTACATGAACGATAGGCAAATTGATGACGCTGACTTTCTTACTTCAGGTTATGAGTTTATCGAGAATGATATGATGCACGAGCTTAGTGAAGCCAGTCCAATGGAAGTAACGGGCCATCACGATCGAAAACCCATATACCTTACCGACTATTCAACATTGCCAGGATGGGCGAAGGATGTTTACCTGAATAAAGTGTTCATAGGGGAGGGGAGCTGCAATAATGGGAACGTGCTTCGTGTTATTGAGCTAAATAAGGAAACAGACACGATTCGTTTTGAACTCAATAACATTAACCGATTGATGAACAAAACTGTGTATGGCGTGTCGCCAAGAAACGTTCAGCAGGCACTTGCACTAGATGCGTTATTAGACCCTAATATTTCATTGGTTATCCTCACTGGCCCTGCGGGTTCGGGTAAAACAGGTTATCGCGAGTTCGGCGGTGTTGCATCAATGCGAGGTAGGAACGGGGGGAGGGTTTAAGCGTGTTATCATGACGCGTTCTACGACCGACATGACGGACAGCATAGGCTTCACACCTGGTGACGAAACAGAAAAAATGATGCCATGGCTAGGAGGCTTCACCGATGCCCTAGAGTATCTAACATCTGTTGCGTATGACGAAAAAGACAGTGACGAAGTTAAAGAAATGGCCATGTCTGACAGCACAATAAATATGGTCATGCAGAAGTCAAACGTTCAGTTTAAATCAATGAACTACATGCGAGGGCGGTCTCTTAGCAGCGGTACGTTCCTGCTTTTAGACGAAGCTCAGAACTTAACTCCTTCCCATGTTAAAAGCATGCTGACAAGAATGAGTGAGGGCTCAAAAATAGTCATCATGGGAAATTTGGCGCAGATTGATAGTCCAATGATTTCGGCTGAAAACAGTGGGTTAAGTGCGGCTGTGGAAACAATGAAGCATTTTCATGGGGCTGCTGTATTTAATCTCCCCGGTGGGCAGCGTGGCGAGCTTTCGGCATACGCGGAAGACAATATGTAGAACTAAATTAAAAAATAAAAAAGCCGCATTAATATGCGGCATCCTTGCTTATGAAATCCAATAACCATAGTTTCAGTATCATACCTTAACGAGAATAGCGAAATAATCTAACAGGTAATAGCAGTCCGAGTAAGAAAGCCCCAAAATAGAAATGAGGAGTTGCAACACTTACTGCTATTGAAGCGTTGTAGTTGAAGAGGATTTCTTCATCTGACCAAGCTCTATCGTATATTTTCAAGTTATCAAAGTAACCATCAAATGGGTTGTGCCAAGGGTCCGATGCATAAACGTTCCATGTTTCTTCACCTACAATGCTGTCCAAAAAGGAAAAGGTATAATTTGAATACGTCTCCATCGCTACATCGTTAAAGTACAGTGTGCCTACACCTTCATCCCACACAGTGGTCACCATAACCCATATTTGCAATGCTAAGGGTGTTTCAGTTTCAACGCTCTGATTATTATAGCCGTCTGCCGCGATACGATAGTGCAACAACGTATCATTGTCGTACAGCCATACCGCTGGGTAGCGCTCCATCGATACATTACCAATATGAAATATGGACGTCCAATCAGGCTGTACGCTATTTATATTCAACCAAAAAGAAAACGTGGAGTTTCTGTAATCAAAAGCGGTTATTTGACCCAAAAGCGTATCCTTCTCACCCTTTATCCCACCGAGCTCACCTGGGTCAGGATCGTAAGAAAAAATTAACCCTTCATCATGGCCAGATACGACTTCAGAATGCACCAACGGTATATAGGACAGTATGATTAAGAATGTAAGACCTATGAAATTATTCATGGAGATACCTGTATTATGCCTTATTCCTGCGTCGGAAACCCATTAATACACCAATTACAATCGCACATGCGCCACCATACCCGGGAACATCCGCTACGTTGCCTTGCTCTACGAGTATCTTGTATTCATTTTCAAAAGCGAATTGTTCAATATTGTGAATTTGAGCTGCCCCCCCAGAAGAGGCGGTAAAGCCAACATAGACCGGATTGGAATTGAAGATATCAACTAAATCGATATTGTAACTGAGACTATATTCTGTCGGCCTAGTGGGATAGAGGCTGTACCGAACTTCCAGTTCGTCTGTTGAACCATCATAATCTACCCACGCATACCAAGAATCACCGTCATTAAACCTTGTTGGCTCATCAACAGATTCAACAGAGACAACGCTACCATTAATGTTTATCCCAGCATGATTGTCACTGATATCGTCAAATACATCATTGCCCCACGTATCAAACTCAACGCCGATACTATTATCCAGCCCCATGTAACCGAGACCGCCCCCTTCAGAACCTGCGGTGTTGGAGACTGTCTGTAGCGTAAACACCAGCCCGTCACCACCAAGCCCGTCACTATCCTTACCGCCTGCCGTAGCATCTATATTAAAGCTAAAAAATGAGCTGAACGAAGCATCATCCGGTAGAGTAAAAGGAGAAAGAAAGAAAGCGCTCCCTGCCTCTTGAAGCTCACCTCCGGTTAATCTGAGTTCACCATCAGCGTTAGGAGAATGATCGGCTGCGAACCCATTTAACTGGATATTAGACGTGTCGGAAAAGTCGTTGTAATAAACTTGAACAACTTCGGCGTGCGTTATACCGCTGAAAAGCGATACTGAGAGCGCGAGTAAAGGTCCCTTAAGAGTCATCGTGTGTCCTTTAAAAACATAATATATAAAACATTGTGAGCAATATGCGTGCCCAAACAATTGCTAAAGCGTGTGTGTAAATATATTTTTATGAAAAGGGGAAGGCTTAAGTAATGCGACCTTGACGCAAAATACGCCTTGGCGTAATATTTATCCGTTAGACAAGGATGTGTTTGCCAAAGATGGCAGATAAAAATACAAGGAAGTAAAATGTTAAATACCCCTCTATCAGTTTGGGTCGTTTTTGGTACGCGTCCAGAAGCGATCAAGATGCTGCCTTTAGTTCGAGCGATGAAGGAAGATTCTCGCTTTGATGTTACCGTGTGCATTACTGCTCAGCACCGAGAAATGCTAGATCAAGTGATGCGAGTATTCGACGTTAAAGCAGACATCGATTTGGATGTGATGCGTGAAAATCAAAGTCTCCCAGAGCTTTCAAGTCGAATCATTACAGGGTTAGATTTCGCACTTAAAAGCGCCGATAAAAAACCTGACTACCTATTAGTTCATGGCGATACAGCAACAACATTGTCAGCCGCGCTGGGAGCGTATTTTCATCAGATTCCTGTGGGCCATGTAGAAGCAGGGTTGCGAACCAATAACATCTATAGCCCCTTCCCAGAAGAAGGTAATCGCAAGATGACAGGTGCAATTTCAACGTTGCATTTCGCTCCAACATCAAAAGCAGAGTCAGCGCTACTTAGAGAGGGCGTATCGCCCGAATTCATTTCCGTAACGGGAAATACTGTTATTGACGCACTTAAGTGGGTAGTGGAGCAGTTAGAAATCACCCCTAGCTTAGCCGGAGAGACGGAAGGCTTTATTAGCAACATTAAGCAGAAGTACAGCCGATATATATTGGTAACTGGGCATCGTCGTGAAAACCATGGCGATGGGTTTAAGAGGATCTGTCAAGCACTGCGAACAATCGCATCTCAAAACCCCGATACCGCTATCATCTATCCAGTTCACCCTAATCCCAAGGTACTTAAACCCGTAACTGACGAACTTGGTCAACTGGATAACATCTCTCTTATTAGCCCTCAAGAGTACGCGCCCTTTGTTTCGCTAATGAAAAATGCATACCTTATCCTGACCGACTCGGGTGGCGTTCAAGAAGAAGCACCATCACTTGGCATCCCTGTTTTAGTTATGAGAGATACTACAGAGCGAGAAGAAGCCGTTGAAGCAGGTACGGTACGCCTTGTCGGTACCGACTCAGAAAAAATCATCAATGAAGCCACGATTTTATTAAATGACCCCGTTGCATACGACGCAATGGCTGGTAAGAAAAACCCATATGGAGACGGTCAAGCATGCAATCGCATCTTGTCTGTATTAATAGAGCATTTCAGCAATCAATAATCTAAGGGAATAGATTGAATGAAGTACGATAAAGTAATGATGGTTGGACTGGGTTACATTGGTCTCCCAACAGCCGCGGTAATGGCATCAAAAGGGCTTAACGTTGTTGGTCTTGATGTAAATGAAGGCGTTTGTAAAACCATTAATGAAGGCCGGATCCATATCGTTGAACCTGGTTTAGAAAAGTTGGTGGATGGCGCTGTAAAAGCAACAAGGCTACGAGCGACAACCGTAGCTGAATCGGCAGATGTATTTGTTATCGCAGTGCCAACCCCCTATGAAGATGATTACAGTCCTGACTTGAGCTATATCCGCTGTGCATGTGAGATGATTGCGCCGGTCTTAAAGAAAGGCGACTTGGTTGTCCTCGAGTCGACGTCACCGGTTACCACAACAGATAAATTATCTGAATGGTTATCCGAATTGAGAGGCGACCTTAGATTCCCCATTGAAGGCCAAGAAGATCGCGCTATCGATGTAAATGTAGCCTATTGTCCGGAGCGGGTTTTGCCCGGCAAGGTTATTGAGGAGCTCGTCAATAATGACCGCTCTATAGGCGGTATGACATTAGCCTGCGCAAAAGCAGCCCAAGTTTTCTACAGAACATTTGTAAAGGGTGATTGCGTCGTAACCACGGCAAGGACCGCTGAAATGGTTAAGCTGGTAGAGAACTCTAGCCGGGATGTGAACATCGCATTCGCCAATGAGTTGTCTTTGTTAAGCGAAAGATTTGGGATTGATGTAAGAGAGGTTATTTCCCTCGCGAATCGCCACCCACGAGTTAACATTCTTCAGCCAGGTGCAGGCGTTGGCGGCCATTGCTTAGCCGTAGACCCTTGGTTTATTGTCCACTCAGCCCCTGATTTAGCTAAAATAATCAGAACTGCGCGTGAAGTGAATGATAGCAAGCCAATGTGGGTCGCTGAGCAATTAGAAAAGAAAATATCAGCCTTCCTATTTGCTCACCCTGAAAAGTCAGTAGGAACAATGCGTATCGCATTTTTCGGTATGGCTTTTAAACCGAACATTGATGATCTTCGAGAAAGCCCTGCAATAGAAGTTATCAACCTTTTCCGTGAAAGACATCCAGACCTAACCTTTGAAGTGGTAGAGCCTAATATCAGCAGTTTGGAAAAAGCAAAGCTTCGATGTGATGATGAAAACGATCGTGAAAAGCTTTACAAATTAACCAGTCTAGGTGGAGCTTTATCAGCTGATGTAGGGGTTGTATTAGTTGCTCATGATGAATTTAAAAACGCAAGGGAACTGAATTTGCCGCAGTTTCTCAATGTGGCTTGGTAGCTAGGAAAATTGCCAGCCCAATACATAAAAAGCGCCGTAATGGCGCTTTTTAATGCTTATTACTTAAGTGAACGCTACGTTTTTCTTTTTCTGTAGCGCATCAATAGGCCACCCATCAAGAAGCAAGAAATATGGAATGGGCTAGACACAGAATAGATGTTACTCATACTCGCAAAATCAACTCGTGTTTCTTCTGCCGTAAGGCTAACGTTATCGATGAAGACGGCCAAATCAATATCGTCAACGAGATCTTCTGACCGATAACCGTAGAAATTAAGTGTGTAGGTGCCGGCAGAAAGGTTGCCAAGCTCAAATGATTCAGAAGACCATTCGTTTGTGTCTGCTAAAAAATCTGTTATGACGTAATAGTAATCACCTGTATCTATCGTAACGAGTAGGTTTTGTAGGGTAGGGTACTTGGGTCTTGACGACCAGAGAAAATCGAGAGAGAGAAACGCTTCATCTAAAAGGGTGAAAGTCTGACTTATAGAAGATGGGTCGCTTTTCGTCCCTCGCTGTATAAAAGCGTATTGTCCGCCATCTACGGCTGTACCATGCCAGGCAGTCCCTGACATGGAAAGGCCGGTTAGCTCACTGAAATCCCAACCTAAATTACTGTTATCAATATCCGCTTCATAAATATAACCCGTGCTGTCTACATGATCCCATTCAACGTCAAAGTCCGAGTTTACGAGAAGCTCAGACTTCGCATTAAGTGTAAAGAATAACAACAAAATAAATAGAGAAGTTTTCACCGCGTCGCCCCTTTTGATTTTAATCGTTCCAAGCAATTAGAGCGCCATACTCTTTTATGGCGCATTACTAACTTCAGAATGAAAGGTATGTCGCCAGTGATCTTTAAGTAATGCGTCAATTGAGTATTTAGGCTGCCATTTTAATAGGGTTATGCTTTTCCGCTGATCTGAAATAACTTCCGAAAACTCATTATCACGCTTTTCTTTCAAAACGCTTGGGATGACCAAGCCGCTTACTTCCTGTGATTTCTGCAAAATATCAATGACGCTGTAACCAATGCCGGTCCCGACGTTAAACACTTCGAAACCTTTGTTTTTATCATTGTATTCTAGGGCTGATATGTTTGCCGAAGCGACGTCTAAAACGTGCACATAATCTTGTACGGAAGTGCCGTCATGCGTGTGAAATGAATCTCCAAAAATAGGGAAGAATGATGTGTCCCCACATATCACTTTTGTTAATTCGCTAAAAATACTAGTATCGCTAGATGAGAGTTTACTCCCTATAGTTGCACAGGGGTGTGAACCACCAACATTGAAATAACGCAACGATGATATGCGCCATTCTGGGTGCTCAATAGAACGCCTTGCCAACTCGCTCTCAGCTAATCGCTTAGCATGACCGAATGGGGATTGCGGATCCATTCGGCATAGTTCACTTAGAGGCAATTTTGTTGGTCTTCCATAAACAGAGGCCGAAGAAGCAAAAACTAAATTGAATACCCTGTATTCAAACATTACGTCACAAAGATTTTGTGTCGCCTTTACGTTGTTTTCATATACGTAATCAATGTTACTGCTATTCGAGTTAGAAGGTGATGTTGATGCTGTATGAATGACACCATCGAATCGTTCACTTTGACTAAATCCACTACGAAGACTGTCGATATCTTTTAAATCAACATGAATGAAGCGCAGCTTTTCATCACATAAGTCTTGTAATGCTTCAAGTGAAGCCTGCGTGCTAGAACTGAAGTTATCGAAAAGAGTGACTGAATGTCCCTCTTCGTGCAGTTTGATCGCGGTATGACCACCTATGTAACCACATCCACCAGTGATAAGGTAATGCATTATTCATCCTTGTATAAGTTGCATAGAATCCATTCTCTGTACATATTACCATCAGCGTCGGTCATAGCAAGCGTTTTTGTTGTGGTGGGAGTCGTGGTTTGCTATTCTTTATGTTTACAAAAGGACTTGTTAATTGGAGAGTAAATGGCACGTGTTTTAGTTACCGGGGCAGTTGGATTTATTGGTTTTCATCTGTCGAAAGCCCTGTTGGAAAATGGTCACGATGTGATTGGTGTAGATAATGTAAATTCGTACTATGACCCATCACTGAAAGAAGCAAGGCTTGCTAATATCGAAAGCATGTTAGCGCCATCTCAATCATTCCATTTCTACCGCGAAGACATTACGGACAAAGCGGCCTTAAACGCTGTGTTCCAAAATCACGAGCCTGAAATAGTCGTTAACTTAGCGGCTCAAGCAGGAGTAAGGTATTCGATCGAGGCTCCGCAACAGTATATCGACACCAATGTATCAGGTTTTCAAAACATCCTTGATGCTTGCAAGGACTATAAGGTCAAGCACCTGTTATATGCTTCATCTAGTTCTGTGTACGGAAATTCTAGAACAACCCCATTTTTATCTTCAGACCCCGTCGATCACCCAGTTTCGATGTATGCGGCAACGAAAAGAATGAATGAATTGATGGCCCATGTATACAGTAATATGTTCGGCATAAATACCACGGGTCTACGCTTTTTTACCGTATATGGTCCATGGGGAAGGCCTGATATGGCTCCAATGAAGTTTGCTAAATCAATCATGGAAGGAATGCCTATTGACGTCTACAACAACGGGCAGCACTGGCGCGATTTCACGTATATTGACGATATAGTAAACGGAATAATGGGACTTCTTGATACATTACCTAAACCGTCTACACAGGAACGCCCCAACACTGCGGAAGCGCCGTTTGAAATTTTTAATATTGGGGCAAAAAAACCGGTGCACCTGCTATCGTTTATTGAGTGCATGGAGGTGAATTTAGGTAAAAAGGCTATAAAAAATATGCTTCCCATGCAGCCTGGTGATGTTTCAAGCACCTATGCAGATGTCACTCCTTTACATGAAAAGACAGGCTATACGCCAACTACACCTTTGGATGAAGGCGTAAAACGCTTCGTTAACTGGTACAACGAATACTATAAGTAGACCGTAGTGGATTATTTTTACATTTTTAAAAAGGTAGTTGCGCGCTTCTGCGACCCGCTTACGCTGATCCTCGTGCTTTCGACGGTATTAGTACTCATAATGTCTTTGCGTTCGGGTTGGCAACCATATAGGACGCATGTCTTCTTTACTTCGATGTTTTTGCTCTGGTTATCATCGACCCCAATAGTAAGCCATCTTTTATTGTATCCGCTTGAAAAGGGGGCCAATGACGCATCCTTTAGGGTGGGGAAGGATGATGCTGACGCTATTTTGGTTCTAGGCTGTGGGCATAGAGAAGTAAAGTCGCTGCCCCTTTCTAGTCGATACAAGGAATGCTCGCTAAAGCGTGTGGTACATGCGTACCTGTTGCATCAGGAAACGGGGCTACCGATATACTTTTCTGGTGGGGTGCTTATTGGTAATAGGCACTCTGAGGCAGAGTATAATCACAACTTGGCAACCCTGTTGGGATTGAATGAAAACAAAGGCTTCATAATTGCTGATACTTCAGAGGATACGGCGAGTGAAGCCATGCTACTTACAGAAAGCTTTGCCGGGAAAAAGATTGTTCTTGTTACTTCAGCTGCACACATGGTGCGTTCAAAGCATTATATGGAACAGGCAGGAATCGAGGTGCTTACCTCACCAACAGACCACAAAATCACATTTATGGAAATAAATTACTCCCATATTAATGCTTATCTCCCAAATAAAAGCGCATTGGAGCAAACCAACGTCGCTCTTTATGAGTACTTGGGGATGTTTTCACAACGTGTATTTGGGAAGTAAGTAAATAGAAAGGGCGCTTAGCCCTTTCCCTTTAGCTCGTTATGCCATATAGCGTAAAATATCGCTCTACCATTTTCTCTATACTATAATTACGAGAAACGAGGTCGTGACCGTTATCGACCAAATATTGGCGCTCACTTGTGTTCATAGAATTGAAACGAAGTAGGCACTCGACAAGAGATTCCGTCGAATGTGGCTCAGCCAATATAGCTTCATTAGCAGAGATAAAGTCAGTGACGCCCCCCACTTTGGGGCATATGACTGGCGTGCTGTTAGACATAGCCTCTAATACAGTCATTGGCATTGCTTCATAATCAGATGAGAGTATAAATACGTCAGCGGCGTCCAAGAATGGCGCGACATCCATTTTCAACCCATGAAAGATAACTACATCTTCTAATTGTAGTTCATGAACAATGCCTTCAAGCTTATTCGCATCTGGGCCTTCACCGACAACATTGCATATCAATGAAAAGCCAGGTTGTAATTTGCGTAATTCAGCAAGGGATTGAAATAACCGTTCGTGATTTTTTACAGGGGCCAGACGACCAATTATCGTAAGTACTAATTCATCTTTTCTCGCTGCATTAACCATCTTTTTGGGTAAAAGTTTAACGCCATTGAAAACGAAGTCGACTTTATCTTCTTTAACGCCGACATCAGAAATGACCCATTTTTTAAGATCATCTGAAACGACAACATATTTATGTATGAGTTGGCTCATCGCGCGACGCAAAAGTAAGCGTTTATGATTAGTTCCTTGAGAGTCATCACCGCCTAAACCATGATCTGCGTGAATGCGACGAAGAATACCGCAAGCTTTTGCAACCACGTGGTATTCAATCGTGCAGAAATTATAGGTATGAAAAATGGTTACTCTTTTTTCCTTTAGTAACATGTAGAGCGCTTTGTAAACGCGAAGGTCAATACCATCTCTTTTGTTAAGGGTGACAACCTCAATATTTTGGGGGAGTTCAGACTTCATTCCGACATCATTGGTCAGGGAAATTACAATGTGCTTCACATTTTTATAGTGAGAACTGTGGTTTATTGTATTCACTATAACTTTTTCAAGCCCTCCGCATCCAAAACTTTGTGTAAGATGCGCTACGCATTCAGTCGTCACGAAAATCCCTTTTCAATAAAAATCAGTTGTTGCGTCAAATGATACCACAACAACTAAAATTATTGCGCGCTAGGGGCTTTATTGTTAAAAAAAATGATGCGTGATAAAATATTTTAGATTACTACAGATGTAAAGCAAGGAAGCTTACATGAAATACAGGGCAACAGTTAACCATCATCGAAGTGCTTGTGAGATGCTACAATTCCTGCAAGCGTCCTCTCCATCGTGGCACGAACTCTATCAGCAACAGAGCCAAGAAAAACAAAGATATTTTACCTCATTTGAATTCATAACTAGTTGGCTTTTGCGCTGGCCAGTCGATGTTGGAGTGTCGAGTTCCTTCCTCTACAAAAACGAAAATTGCGTCGGCGTCACATTCTTTACCCAAACAAAAAATACTATACTTGGTGTCCTGAAAACAAAAACACTTCACCTTTGTCGCAGTGGTGTTGAGGAAATAGATAAAATATGGCCAGAATACATTGAACCTGTTTTGGCCGTTTCTTCTCAAGAACGTAACGAAGTATGGGCGTATTGGCTCGAAGAAATCATGTCACAAACCGGTGCGCACCAAATGTATCAACATGTCGCGCCATTAGACAGTCTTATGAGCGCAGCAAAACATGTGTCAAGAAGTCGCTGTATTATCGAAAATAGGGAAGAGGGGCCAGTCCGTTTCTTGTCTGAACACAAAAAAGCGACATCGTCCCTACGCAGAAAAATGTCTCAAACTTCACGGCGTCTAGACTTAACGTCGGCTTCAATGAAGTTAGCTAAAAATGAAGAAGACGTGCTTCGCGTTTTTAAAAAAATCAAAGAATGGCATCTTGATAAATGGTCGGGAACGGATACTCCTAGCGGGTTCGAGAATACGCTTTTCGCATCTACTTTAAAGAAAGAGCTGCTTTCTTCACTTTACAGAGATGGTTCTCAAGCGAGGGCTCGCTGCTACTACATTGAGCATGACGGATCGATTATAGGCGGGACGGTTTTGCTTGAAGAAAACAGCTGGGCTGGTTTTTATTTGGCAGGATACCAGCCTTTTAATGACAACCATATCCATTTGGGCTTGTGGATGCATGTTCAGTTGATTGAGATTCTGAGCTCTAGAGGAATGCTACAGTATGATTTTATGGCGGGAGGCGATTCATATAAGAGCATTTTTTCAA
>CENT01016331.1_pt1 | contig 13446 bp, 12 predicted proteins | sample 530141 | NCBI WGS metagenome assembly CENT01 (sample SAMEA2591074, study PRJEB7988) | marine metagenome | isolation source: saline water (ENVO:00002010), including | reverse complement strand
GGAAGCCGCTATGGCGACCCTCCCCTTTATTACTCACTACAGTGGTGAAAAACAAATTAAGCTCTTTGCCCTTTACAGCGATTATGCCAAAGCCGATGCATCCGCCGTGGGCGTTACCAGTAGCTACTTTGACCTTGCCAGCATGAACGCTTCCCAGGGCCGTTTACTCAGCGATGATGATGAGTTACATGTTTCACAGGTTGCGGTACTCGGCGCCGATGTAGCCAACACCCTGTTCCCCGACAAAAACCCATTGGGCCAGTTCCTTAAAATCAACCATGTGTGGTTTGAAGTGGTTGGGGTTATTGCTGCGCCGGAATTTAATAAAGAAGCCTTTCAGGGCGTTAAAATCAACGGCGACAGAAACCGCGTGTTTATCCCGTTATCCACCAGCCAGAAAAAGCTCAACATGGAACCACTCGCCAGCGAACTGGATGTGGTGAAGTTTGAAGTAGAAGAAGATTACTCTACTGTACTGGCGGCGAAAGCCGTTACCCAGTTGCTTGCTCAACGCCACGGCGGCATTGACGACTACAGCCTGATCATTCCGGTGGAATTGCTGGCACAACAAGAAAACACCCAACGCATTTTCAACATTGTTATGGCGTGTGTGGCCGGTATCTCATTATTGGTTGGTGGCATCGGTATTATGAACATCATGTTGGCCAACGTGCTGGAGCGTACTAAAGAAATTGGTTTACTGCGTGCAGTAGGTGCCACTCAGCAGGATATTAAATTGCAGTTTATTGCCGAGAGTTTTGTGATTTCAGTGCTCGGCGGCCTGTTGGGTATTTTCTTTGGCCTGGTGTTATCGGAGATTATTGGTTTCTACTCAGACTGGGCGGTAAGCTGGTCGCTAACGGCGATTGTGCTATCAGTATCGATTTGTTTGTTAGTAGGTGTTGGCTTTGGCGTATTCCCGGCCATAAAAGCCTCAAAACTCAACCCAATAGACGCCCTCCATTCAGATTAAAACCGGACAAAGTCCGGTTTTATCCCGGAAACACCGTAAGGTGTTATCCGGGATTGTCCTTAGGACTCGCCTTAACACGTCATGCCGGAAGCGGCTTTAGCCGCTATCCGGTATCTCCTGAAAAGTTTTACTCACACAATAAGACTACTGACTTTTTAGCAGATCCCGGGTCAGCGGCCGGGATGACATAACTATAAATCGTCATCCCCGCATGCTTTAAGCGGGGATCTCCTGACATGCTATTGTGGGTTTATTATATCCTTGAGGAAAAAAGCTGTTTGAGACGAGCCAGCCTTTTTAGAAGATCCCGGCTCGGCGGCCGGGATGACTGTATAATTCAGCCGGTATTACGTATTGAGGCAATCCCTGAGGGCTATCCCTGAGGGCAATCCCTGAGGGCAATCCCAACTCATAAACCGGTAGGATTAAACTCATAACTACCTACATCCCAACTCGACCAGATACCAATGTCGTAACCGTAATAGAGGTCGACAGAGATAACATCTTTGTCCATGGCATCGGGATAATGCACTAACACTTTTTCAGCTAATTCCCTTGCATATTCCATATCATCCACATGATTGGAATCGATATATACCGCCAGATCTACGCTGTTCTGCGAAGTATTTCCCTGGTCCGTGGGTTCGGCGTAATAGCTGGTTGAGCTGGCCATTATCCCTACGGCATTTACACCTGGCTCCTGCATTAATGCGGCCCGCGTTGCGAACATTTGTTCAAACTCGCCGGAGGAGAAAATTATGAAGATAAATCTAGGGCTAATAAAACCAACTATGAACAACAGTGCAACGATTACCAGGTGTGGCTTCCACACCTCTCTGACTTCCTCCTGTTGTGCACCGGCATAAACCACATAAGTACCAACGACCAGATCGTGCAGGGATTGCCGGGTTCGGCGGTTAAACAGATACAAATAAAGTATCGAGAAGGAACCGCCAACAAGCAAAGCCCCTATGGGATACATAAGCCAGAAAAATCCCTCATCTACTGGCAGAAAATCAATCTGTAAAGCAAAAGGGATGCCGTACACACAATATCTCAGCAGTGAGCGCCCCAGCGAGATAGTTTGGTTATTACCGTCGACTACCCGGATACCCAAAAGCTTTTTACCCAACGTCTGGCCATCAGCGTAGCGGCTGTTCATCACGCCGAAATAACCAAGTGAGATAAAGAAGCCTATGAATACCGACCAACCACCCATTTGTATAAACACAGGCTCCAGCACCAACCCCAGCGCAAATCCCCCCAGCGCCAATAATATTGAGTCGACAATCAGTGCGACTATTCGCCGCCAGAATCCGGATATCCAGGGTAAATCAGGTTGCTGAGTCATTTTCCATTCCTTATGTGCTTTAACTGACTTGTTAAGTGTGATTGATGCGAGCCGTCGGTGAGAGACGAGAAAGAAAATCAGTTCATCATGAACTGATGCCCGAGAAGCTTCTACCGGCTATATTATTTATCGCTTTGCTGTACCAATATAGCAAGCACAATCAGAATGTTAAGCAAAAAATCATCGATAAAACACCTTGTTACAAAGGGTGCTGGTAATCCGTCACAAACCGCCTTAGGCTATGCTTATTCAACTCAAAACACAGACTCGCGGTAATGCAACGTAAAACCGTTAATGCCCTGCGGATACTGGCACTGGTTATCATAATATCCAGCATCGTGTTATTTGCACCAGTTAATGCCCTTTTTATTTATCTGGCGCCCCAGTCAAAAGATATACAGACTGAACTCAACCGGGCCGTAAACAATGGTATAGCAGGCATGATTGTTTATGTGGATGAAGGTAATGGTATACCGGCAGAAAGCTACGCAGCAGGCCTGCATAACCAACAAAGCAGGCAGCTAGCACACACTGATGCACTGTTTAAAATTGCAAGTATCAGCAAACTCTATGTGGCAGCCGCGGTTACGCGTCTAGCCGCAGATGGTCAGTTAGATCTCGATACCCCCTTGCTTGAGTTTTTACCCCAACAAGCAAGTCAAATAACCAATGCTGATAAAATTACCCTGCGCATGCTGGTACAACATCGAAGTGGTATTGCCAATTACACCGATGACCCTGCATTTAACTGGTTTGCACCGTTTGATGAAGCCAGCGTTACCGCACAAAGCCTGGCTTTGATTTATGATAAGCCAGCCTTATTTGAGCCGGGAGCAGAATACGCCTACTCCAACACTAACTATCTGTTGCTTGGCCGGATAATGGATAAAACGCTGGGTTACAGTTACCGTGATTACATCCAGAAAGAATTTATCGAGCCGCTGGGATTACACCACACCTTTGGGTTGTTAAGCGAACCGTTACTCCCCTCAGTAATGAGTGGCTATGTGTCAGGTTACGACGATGACCTCAAACACCTTGCCTTTATGAGCCCTGCCGGCGCAATGGTAGCCACCGCTGAAGACGTGGCTATTTTTCTCAGAGCACTCAATGATGGCTCATTACTTACTCAAGGAGAACAGGCGCTCTATAACAGCCTTTACGTGACTAGTCATGATGGCTGGTTACCGGGCTATTTGAGTTTTGCCCGTTATGATGAACCAAGCGATACTGTGGTGGTGATATTTGCCAGCACCAGTGGCGATGAGCCCTGGCTGATTTGTGATATTGTGCACCGACGTATTCTTGCTGTGCTTAAAGCAAGGAAACAACAATAATGATCCGTTTGCGCCGCTCGCAGCTATCAATTGAGAAGTGATAATACCGTTGTGGTTAAAAAACGGGGAACCTATGATTAACCTGAAAAACAATAAAATCCTGCTGACGTTAGTCGCAATCCTGGTCGCCATTGCTTTGTGGTTTGCATTCTTCAGCAGAGTTACGCCGCCGGACTTCTCGCAGTATCAGGCTGGCCCTGAGCGTAAAACGGCTTTTTTTGGCTACTTTTCCCCCCTGGTGGCCGATGTGAACAAAGAAATACTGGCCGACAGGGCTGAAGTGAAAGAAGTCTGTACAGCGGATGTCGAGAACAACGCGGCCCTTTCTGATCTGGCAGTTAAATACCGGGTAGATAAAACGGATGTCGAGAAGGAGTCATTGTGCACAGTCTTACTGCGTAGAGTGGATATTATACCCGCTTCGCTGGCGCTGGCTCAGGCTGCAAACGAAAGCGCCTGGGGCACCTCACGGTTTGCCCAGCTGGGGAATAATTTTTTTGGCCAGTGGTGTTTTGTGAAAGGCTGCGGCATCGTGCCTAACGATCGCGGTCAGGACCAGGTGCATGAAGTAGCGGATTTCCGCTCACCCCGCGACTCCGTGGCCAGTTACATGATGAACCTCAACAGTCACGATGCTTACCGGCCGTTAAGAAACATCCGCCAGTCACTCAGAAAAAAGGATGCCGATATTACCGGCATTGAATTAAGTCACGGCTTAAACAGTTATTCAGAGCGCGGTGAGGAATACGGCAAAGAGCTCAGAGCCATGATTAGCTTTAATAAACTTACGCAGTACGACTAGCTGCTCGAACAGCTAACTACCGGGTAACCACTTCACCCGGTTCGACAACCGCACCTGCCGGGATAACTGCGCCCGGCAGTAGCGTGCAACCTTCACGCAATAGCACGTTATCGCCGATTTTAACGGGGCTGGCTTGTTGCCAGCCGGCTTTGCGCTTTGCCGCTTCCAGTGGGTGCGTGAGCGACGTAATCACAACGCCGTCCTCAATTTTAACGTTTGCGCCAAAAGACACGGGCGCCGCATCCAGGATCACTACCCTGTTGCCCATAGTAACTGGCTTATCAGCATAAATATTAATCCCGAAATCACAGGCAAAGTCACTGCCTGTAACGGTATTTTTAGCGTTGGGTAAAAGCTGACTGATAAGCGCCTGGCGCCTTGCCACTTCGCTCACCGGTAATTGATTAAGTTCTCTGCTTAAACGCTTAGCCAGCTCGCGTGCCTGCACTAATTGTGGGTGGTGGGTCTGATACCACTGGCCGCTATATATTTGCTGCCAGATAGCATCCTGTTGCTGGGTCATAATTAGAACGGTTAAATGAATGTTCACCGATGGTAAGCCACAAAAAAGCCCGCAACAAGTGCGGGCTTTTCTTTAGTTAACAGTAACGCAAGGATTAGTAATCTTAGTTAAGCTTCTCTTTGATACGTGCAGACTTACCTGAACGCTCACGCAGATAGTAAAGCTTGGCGCGACGCACTGCACCGCGACGTTTCACTTCAATAGAAGATACCGCCGGGCTGTGTGTTTGGAACACACGCTCTACGCCTTCGCCACTTGAAATTTTACGTACTGTAAAAGACGAGTGAAGACCACGGTTACGCTTAGCGATAACAACACCTTCGTATGCCTGAAGACGTTCTTTGTCACCTTCAGTTACACGAACTTTAACAATCACTGTGTCACCTGGGCCGAACGCAGGAACATCAGCTTTAAGCTGTGCTTGTTCAATTTTTTTGATGATATCTTGACTGACTTTGCTCATCATATCCTCTCATCCTAGTTAACTGTCATCTTGCTGCAACGACGCCTGAAATGCTTCCAGTAACCGTTGTTGCTCCTCAGTCAGAGCTAGGTCGTTTAATAACTCAGGGCGACGCAACCAGGTTCTACCTAAAGATTGTTGCAGACGCCACTGTCTGATTTTTTCGTGATCACCGCTTCTTAACACATCGGGCACCGCTTTACCGTCGAGTACTTCCGGGCGGGTATAGTGTGGGCAATCCAGCAAACCATGAGTAAATGAGTCTTCAACTGCAGAATCGCTGTGACCGAGTACTCCCGGCACTAACCGTGCAATTGCGTCCATCATCACCATGGCAGGCAGTTCGCCGCCACTTAACACGTAATCACCAATTGACCATTCTTCGTCAACATGGCTTTCAATTACGCGCTCATCCACCCCTTCGTACCGGCCACATAACAAGATTAACTTGTTGTTGGCTGCCAGCGACTTAACGCCAGCCTGGGTGAGCGGTTTACCCTGTGGAGACAGGTAAATCACTTTACTGTTTTCACCGCCAGCCTGTTTGGCTGCGGTAATTGCGTCAGTAAGCGGTTTAACCATCATCAGCATGCCAGGACCACCACCATAAGGGCGATCATCGACTGTGCGATGACGATCGTGTGTAAAGTCTCGTGGGTTAAAGTGTTCAACTGCCAGTATGCCGTTCTTCACTGCCCGCCCTATTACTCCTTGTTGAGTAAAAGGAGCGAACATTTCAGGAAACAAACTGATAATGCCGAACCATTTTTCCGCGGTCACTTAAAACCCCGGATCCCATTCAACCGTAATCACCCGCTCGGTTTTATCTACCGTTTGTACAACAGAGTCGAATACAAACGGTATTAGTCTTTCTTTCTGACCAAAAGCATCGTTTGCCTTTGCCTTAACGCGGATCACGTCGTTGGCGCCGGTATTAAACACTTCTTTAACCACACCCAGTTGGTAACCTTGCGTAGTTACCACCTGCATACCGTTAAGCTCACGCCAGTAAACCTCATCGTCACCCAATTCAGGGAGTTGCTCGGCGTCGATACTGATATCCAGGTTTTTAATGCGCTCGGCATCATCCCGGCTATCGATATCAATCAGCTTCGCTACGATGGCTTTGCCATGCGGTCGCCATTGATCAATCTGGTATTCTCTGTCATCAGCCAGTAACCACGGGCTGTAGTCAAAAATACCTTCTGGTACCTCGGTAAAGCTGTTGATTTTGACCCAACCTTTAACACCATATGGCGCACCGATTTTGCCAATAACCACTTTGTCAGACGCTTGACTCATCTAAACCTACCAGAAATTAAGGACAGCTTACGCTGCCGCTTTTTTAGCTTCTTTTACCAAGCTGTTAACGCGCTCAGATAAGCTTGCGCCAACACCAACCCAGTACTCTACACGCTCAAGATCTAAACGCAGACGCTCAGCCTGACCTTGTGCAGTTGGGTTAAAGAAACCGACGTTTTCGATGAAACGACCGTTTCTTGCACGGCTGCTTTCTGCAACCACTACTTGATAAAATGGACGCTTTTTGGCGCCACCACGCTGTAAACGAATAGTAACCATAAATGCCTCAAACTCGTTGTAGCGTTACCGTTAACTTACCTTTTCAAACCCTGAATGAAATACATACAAGGCGAAAGGCCGCGGAATTATACGTATACGCAATGAAATTGCAAGGCTTATCAGCGATTAATTGCCCTGAACAGGCACAATAAAACGAGCCAGAAAGTAACCTGGCTCCTCCTTTACACTTCTTAACTCATCTTAACTGGGCATCGCAAGGACTCTCACTCATAATACTCACAACAGAACAATCACTCCCATGGTCATGCATTGATATTAACCAAAGACGTACTGATATGGCTGGCACAGTTGCTCAAGCCCTACAAGCTTAAAGTAGTTTGTGCAGTTATCGCACTTACTGTTGCGGCTGCCGCCTGGCTGCTGCTCGGCCAGGGCATAAAGCTCACTGTTGATGAAGGACTCAGCGCCGGCAACATTAACCGGCTGGATGCAGCCATCGGCTGGGTTATTTTGTTTGCCGTAGTTGGTTGCCTGGCCACTTACTTTCGCTTCTATCTGATGACCTGGCTGGGCGAGCGTATCAGCGCCGATATTCGTATTCAGGTTTATCATCATCTGCTCACGCTAACACCGGGCTTTTTTGCCGAAACCCGCACCGGCGAGGTGATCTCCCGCTTTACCAACGATACCAGTGTCATTCAAACCGTTGTGGGTATGAGTTTATCCATGGCCCTGCGTTCGCTGGTGGGATTTGTGGGCGCTCTCATTTTAATGACCTTTACCAGCCCCATGCTGACCTTGTGTGTACTGGTGGCCGTGCCCTTTATATTGTTACCGCTCAAACTTATTGCGCCAAAAGTGCGCCATTATTCACGCCTCAGTCAGGACCGCATTGCCGACATGGGCTCTCAAATAGATGAAACCCTACACGAAATCATGGTGGTGCAGGCATTTAATGCAGTATCCGGCGAACAACAAAAATTCACCCAGAAAGTTAGCTCTGCCCTGCAGGCCGCTGCCACGCGCATTCATTACCGCTCAATGTTAATCGGCGTTATCATGCTGGTGAGTATGTTATCGGTTATTGGCATTAGCTGGCTGGGGATCCGTCAGGTCATGAGCGGCGAAATCAGCGCGGGCCAACTCTCTGCTTTCTTATTTTATGCGGTGCTGGCCGGCAGTAGTATTGCCACCATCAGCGAAGTCCTCGGTGATATTCAGCGCGGTGTGGGGGCCAGTGAACGGCTGCTGGAACTGTTGGCCACAAAAGCTAATAACAATTCTGGTCAGGTGGTGCTACCAACACTCGATTCGCCGCCGCAAATCAGTTTTGAGCAGGTGAACTTTGGGTATACCGAACACGCTACCTTATTTAAAGACTTCTCTTTACAGGTGCAACCAGGCGAGTGCGTGGCGCTGGTAGGTCCAAGCGGCGCAGGGAAATCGTCTTTATTTCAATTGCTCCAGCACTTCTACTCTATTCAAGGCGGCGCCATCAAACTCAATGACAGCCCGGTTACCGAACTTACCCTCGACAGCCTGCGTCAACAAATTGCTCTGGTACCTCAGGAACCGGTTATTTTTGCCAGTACCGTGATTGAAAACATTCGCTATGGCCGGCCCACCGCCAGCGAAGCCGAGGTGGTTGAAGCGGCAAAACAGGCGTTTGCCGATGACTTTATTAATGAGCTCAGCGACGGTTATCACACTCAACTCGGTGAACGCGGCGTAAAGCTCTCAGGTGGTCAGCGTCAGCGTATCGCTATTGCCCGCGCGTTTCTGGCGGATCGCCCGGTGCTGTTGCTTGATGAAGCCACCAGCGCACTCGACGCGGTAAGTGAACATAAAGTCCAGCAGGCACTTAAGTACCTGATAAAAGGACGCACCACACTGGTGATTGCTCACCGTCTGGCCACGGTGCAAATGTGCGATCGTATCGTTGTAATGGATAACGGTACGGTCAGAGGCTCCGGAAAACACGAGGAATTGATGAAAAGCGACACCCTGTATAAGGAGTACGCCGAGTTGCAACTCATTCCCTAGCCCGCTAACACACCTTTGGCGATAATACGAATTATTAACAATAAAATAAAAATGCTCCCTCCTTTGTGTTAACTACGTAGCAGTTGATGATGGAGGTATTCAGGAAGCGACATGATAAAAAATTTGAAAAGAATGCTCTGTATAGGTGCTCTGGCTCACCTGGTAATAATGACAACTCCGGTCTCAGCGCAGAGCTGGGGCGGCAGGGGCAACAGTGCCAAGCTCGTTGTCCTCAATAAAATTGAGTTTATGCATGAACAGAAAAATGTAGAAGCGGTTGGCACTGCCGAAGCGGTTAAGTCTGTCACCCTCCACCCCGCCGTAGCTGATGAAGTGACCGCGGTAAATTTCGTGCCGGGACAAAAAGTCAATAAGGGCGATATTCTGCTGACCCTGGATGATCGCCGCCAGGTGGTTGCAGTACGCCGTGCTGAATTACAACTTGAAGATACTGAGCGAGCTTTGAAGCGCCTGGTCGACAGCCGCGACCGGGGTGCAGTGGCAGAAAGTGAAATCGATATCGCCCGCACCGCCCGCGACCTGGCAAAAGTGACCCTTGATGAAGCCAAAGCCGATTTGGAAGACCGCCACATTGCGGCGCCCTTTTCTGGCTATGTGGGTTTAACCGACGTAGAAGTTGGCGACCGGATAACCACCACTACCGTCATTACGACCCTCGATGACCGTTCCAGTTTATATGTGAATTTTCGTGCACCGGAGTCTGCGGTATCGCTGTTAATGTCTGAAACCTCGGTGACATTACAGCCCTGGGCTTCGCGGGATGTATCGCTAACCGCGGATATTGCGCAGCTGGACTCGCGTATAAATAATACTGACCGTACTATGGCGGCGCGAGCTTTACTGCCCAACGAACGCGACCGCTACCGTCCGGGCATGAGTTTTCGGGTAAAACTCAATCTGCAGGGTGAACGATACGCCGCTATCCCTGAAGCTGCTTTATTGTGGGGCGCTACCGGTGCATATATTTACACCGCGGTAGATAACAAAGCCAAGCGTGTGGATGTGAGTGTGCATCAACGTCTGCGCGGTACAATTCTGGTGAGTGGCGATTTAACTGACGGCGATCTGCTGGTTGCAGAAGGTATTCAGTCGCTGCGTGAAGGCCAGTCTATTACCACCTCATTGGCGCGGAGAGACACCAATGAGTAACCTTGCTGACAATCATAACGACCTGCCCTCGTTATCGATTCGCCGTCCGGTACTTATTATTGTATTAAACCTGCTAATTGCGATTGCCGGCTATGCCGCCTTAAACGGGCTTGAAGTACGTGAACTGCCCGATGTAGACACGCCAACCATTACGGTAAGTGCGCAATATCCTAATGCGTCACCGGAAACGGTAGATGCAGAAGTCACCGCTCACCTCGAAGGTGCGGTAGCCCGGGTGAGTGGCGTGAAAAACATCTACGCCCAGAGCGAAGAAAACTCGGCCCGGGTGCGGGTGGAATTTCGCCCCGGCATTAACCTTGACGATGCCGCCAACGAAACTCGTGAATCAGTCAGCCGCGTACAACGGCAATTGCCCGATGAAGTAGAACAGGTGTCTATTATCAAGGCAGATAACGATGCTCAGGCCGTTGTTAGTCTGGCTATTTCCAGCGAAACCCTCGATGCGGAAACACTCACAGAGAGAGTTGATACCGATTTAGCGCCGCTATTTTTAAGTATTCCCGGCGTGGCAGATGTTACCCTTAACGGCGATCGCGAACGGGTACTGCGAGTCTCGGTAGATCCTCTGCGCCTTACCAGCTTTGGGTTGTCGATGACTGACGTAGCCAATGTGCTGCGCACCGCCCCGTTTGACGTACCGGCAGGCAGCATCCAGTCCAGCGATCAGATGCTCATCGTGCGGGCCGACGCCACTTCCCTCACCGCCGAAGATATCAAAGACATTGTGATTACCGGCGATACCCGCATTGGAGATGTGGCCAGTGTGTATTTCGGTCCGGCCGATTCCACCAGCGCCGTGCGCCTCGACGGCAAACCGGTAATTGGTATTGGTGTTATCCGTCAGGCCAGCTCAAACACCATTGAGATTTCGGATGAAATTCTGGCCATGGTCGACACCTTCGATGAGCGCTTTCCTGAAATGCAAATTCAGGTTACCTCCGATGACGCCGAATTTATTCGCGACTCGGTGGAAGAGGTCGCCTTTTCCCTGGGCTTAACCATTATTCTGGTGGTGTTTACCCCGCTGTTTTTTATCGGTTCCTGGCGGGCGACCATTGTGCCAGCGTTATCCATTCCGGTATCTCTGACGGGTGCCCTGGCAATCATCTGGCTGCTCGGCTTTTCAGTAAATATTCTAACCCTGCTGGCACTGGTTCTCGCCACCGGCATGATTGTAGATGACGCCATCGTGGTATCAGAAAACATTCAGCGACGCCGTGCCATGGGCTTAGGTGCCAGAGCAGCAGCCGTAATTGGCACCCGGGAAGTATTTTTCGCGGTTATCGCTACCACGGCGGTATTAGCGTCGGTATTCATCCCCATTGCTTTTCTGCCTTCAACGGCCGGGCGATTATTCCGAGAATTTGGCGGTGTACTGGCCGGCTCAGTGATTATTTCCTCTTTTGTGGCCTTGTCACTGGTACCCGCACTAACCGCCCGACTGCCGGTAAAATCACCAAAAGCCAATAAACGCAGTTTGTTTGATGCCACGCTGGGCCGACTCGGTCACTACTGCCTGCAGTTTTACAAAACCACCCTGGTATGGTCGTTAAGATACGCCTGGTTAGTGCTGGCATTGTGTTTACTGGCTGCTGGCGGCGCTTACTTTACGTCACAGAGCATTGAAAACGAGTTACTGCCCAGCGAAGACCGCGGCACCATTCGGATATTTGCCCGCGGGCCAGACGGCGTAGGACGCAACTTTATGGACCGCCAGGCCATGAGTATGGAAAGCCTGTTGATGCCATACGTGGAAAGTGAGGAAATCGCGTCGATTTACACTGTAGTAGGCAGTTGGGATCCGAACATCGTATTCATTACCGCCGATTTGAAACACTGGGATGAGCGTGACAAATCGGTACAGGAAATCATTGGTGAAATACGCCCTAAACTGCAATCAGTGCCGGGAGCACCGGGTAATGCCTTTGGTGGCAACAGTCTCAATCTGCGAGGTCAGAGTGGTGGCCTTGAGCTGGCGCTTACCGGTGACACCTACGAGCGTATTTATGACGCTGCCCTGGTCTATGCTGCGGCCATTGAAGAGCAAATGCCGGAGCTAGGTGCGCCCCGAATTAGCTATAAACCCACTCAGCCGCAATTGCGAGTTAACATCGACCGCCGCCGGGCTGATGAGTTAGGTGTACCGCTTAGTGATATATCCTCAACCCTGCGTGCCGCTATCGGCGGTAATGACATCATTGATTTGAATATTGGCGATCAGGCTATCCCTATCATTCTGCAAACCAATGACAGAAATACCAGCGATCCGTCTGACCTCACCAACCTGTATGTGAAGTCAGATAACGGCAGTCTTATCCCGTTATCCAGCGTGGCCTACATCACTGAAGAAGGTGTAGCTGCCGAGCTAGAGCGTCAGGCCCAGCGCCGCGCCATCAAACTCGACATGAGCATGCCGGAAGATATCACTATCAATGATGCCGTAACGAAGCTTAGAAACATTGGTGACGAAGTGCTGCCGGAAGGCATTGGTACGATTTTCCTCGGCGAGGCACAAGCATACGAGGAAACCTCACAACAAGTCGCCATGACTTACATCTTGGCGTTTGTGATTGTGTTTTTAGTACTGGCCGCGCAGTTCGAAAGTGTGAACAGCGCAGTGGTTGTTATGCTCACCGTGCCATTCGGTATCGCTGCTGCAATTTATGCCCTTTACCTTACGAACACCTCAATCAATGTGTATTCACAAATTGGGCTGGTGATGCTGATAGGTCTGCTGGCCAAGAATGCCATCCTGCTGGTTGAATTTGCTGACCAATTACGTGATCGTGGTTATGGTGTATACGACGCAATAGTTGAAGCCGGTAAGGTTCGCCTACGCCCGATAATGATGACGCTGGTTTCCACGATTTTAGGTGGATTACCGCTCATCTTATCCAGCGGCGCCGGTGCCGAAGCCCGTAACGCCATTGGCTGGGTGGTGTTTGGTGGGCTTGGTATTGCGGTAATCTTTACCCTTTACCTCACGCCGGTTATCTACCTTGGACTTGCGCGTTTTACCAAACCACGGGCAGATGAAACAAGACAGCTTGAAGATGAATTGGCAGCTGCCGAGGTATAAAACCGTTATTTAACGATTAACCAGCCCGCTTAATGCGGGCTGTTTTTATTGCGGCGGACAAATTTGTAGCGAACTTTCCAGGGCGGCTATGAGCGATGGACTAAACCGCTCCGCGGTAGTAGTGCCGCCCCCACCTCATTAA
>CENT01093253.1_pt1 | contig 13455 bp, 25 predicted proteins | sample 530141 | NCBI WGS metagenome assembly CENT01 (sample SAMEA2591074, study PRJEB7988) | marine metagenome | isolation source: saline water (ENVO:00002010), including | reverse complement strand
ATTTTCTTCAACATATCCTTCCAAAACATATTCGAAGCTTGGTGGATACTCTATATTTATATAACCTGCCTCTGCATAGTTCGGCATAGCATAACGATGTGAATAAGTATATGTTACTCCTTCAGCCGCAGTTACGTACCCTGGATTATCTACTACGTAATCATCTACCGTAAAATTAAATAGTTCTATTTCTGCTGGTGTAAGTAAGTAATCATCTACAGTCTCACCTTCAGGTAATGGAGAAGGTGGAGTGAAAGTATACGCTTGCGCTTGTAGATCTGCTTTAACGGCAGGATCTGTTTCTATTGCTATTTGAGCAAATAGTGCAGCGTAATTTGGTTTAGGCATTTTATCCTCCGGCTAAACACGTAAACGAGCCGGAAGCACATATATTCGGTAACCACGATCCGTGGCCTGATGTTGCGTCTAATACTCGATGCACTGGAACTCCGCCAGCAAAAACTCTTGATGAACCGGTTACTGCGATATCCCCGCATGCTGTAGCACCGCCGATTGTTACTGCAAGAGATCCGTTAACGAAAACTCTTCCTTGCGCTGACGATACATAAGGTGTTTTATGAAATGGGTTGCCGGTTGGACTAGCGTGTCCTAAATGTGAATCCATTCCTACTCGTGCCATTGGCATCATTTTACTGTCTCCTAAAAGTAAGAATGGCCCGAAGGCCATTCTCTGTTAAATTAACTAGCTAAGCCGCTATTTGAATGCGTTCCTTTGCTAATATATATTCTTTTACGAGACCCGACCGGACAATGTCTTCGGGAGTAAATTGAATAGTTTCAAAACTATCTACTTTTTGGATTACCCGTAAAAAATCTCTGAGACCGGAAACTTCTGCTCGATTCCTCGATGTCGCTAAGTCATCTTGCCTTGTGTCTCCGCAGAATACAATCTTGGACGATTCTCCTACTCGTGTGATAATTGTATCTAATTCGTGGTATGTCATAGATTGACATTCGTCTACAATAATAATTGCGTTATCGAATGTTAATCCTCTGACGAATGAGGACGTCATAAACTTAACCATGCCTTTTTGTTGAAGTATTTGATATGCATCTCCACGACCGAATAAGTCGTTGACGATATCTGAGTAGGGTACTGAATATAGTGCCTCTTTTTGCTCTTTGCTTCCTGGCATGAAGCCTTGTTCGCGTGTCTGAACTGCAGATCTAACTACGATGATTTGTTCATATCCTCCTTTCTTAAGTACGTCGTTCAGTGCTAAATACATAGCACACATCGTTTTACCTGTACCTGCTGTCCCGATGGCCGCGATATTGTATCCTGAATTATAAGATTTAAACATATCTCCCTGAGTTGGTGTTAATGGTTTAATTTGTCTCATACCAAAGTTTTGATTTAAGATACTTACCATGTGCTCCTGATCTCTTGATTGACGTTGTTTTTCTCTTCTGGATAATCTTCGCTGTTTAGCTGCCATTGAACTCTCCTAGTTGTTTGTAGGATAAACTTTCAAATCGATCATTACCAAGTATTAATGTTATCCTTTTTATGGTGGTGTTTTACGTTTTTGAGAACATCACGAAAGCCGTCATCAGGCTTGATTAGCCCAAGACGGTGCGCATCTCCAATTGACGGAGCGCGTACAATTCTTTGTTGTAAATGGGGGTTGTCGAGCTTGAACTGATCTAGCTCTGCGATCTTCATGGTGATTTCCATGAATTCTTCTGGTTCTTTTGTTGTGTCTGCAAATGTATATATTGGCATACATTCTCCTATTCTATAATATAAAAAAAGCCAACTAGATAATACATAGTCGGCTCAAACGTTTGTTAGTGATAGACTGTATTATATGATTATATTTATAATCGTAATACACTCAAGAGGGCATTATCCAACAATTATTTCATATATTTCTTTCCAGTTCGTGACCCGCTGAGCCTTACCTGAATAGTCTTTATTGAACGTATGTCCCATTAAAATAGACTCTAATCCGAGCTCTACACCAAGGTCTGCATTTTCTGGCTTATCTTCAATCCACCAACATTCTGTTCCACGGTATTGTTCCAAAGCTTCGTCTTTATCAGCACCAGTATCTAAGTAAACAAACGTATCAAATACGCTTGGTCCAAACATTTCAATTAGATTCTTTGTTCTTAGATGTTGTGCATAGTAATCATTGCTTAGAGAACTAATCACTCTGAAGACATATCCGTGCTCTTCATGAAGCTTTTTCATATACTTAATAGTATCACGTAGAGGAGGTAGGCAACGTATCCAAGCAGACTCGTTGAACATACGAACTAAACGTTCTTTTTCAACATGATCTAATCCATAACGCTTGGTAACGTCGTATTCTTTTTCAGCGCCAGGCACTGTTTCGTAACCGTGTTTATCCATCCATTGTGTGAAGGAAAATAGCCAATCGAGTAGTACTCCATCGACGTCGGTTAATATTACTTTTTCACTTAAACTCATATTCATACTTTCTTTGTTATTTAATTTAATACTATTATAACAAAAAAGGGGCTGAATGTCAACCCCTTTTTCACTTTAATTTAAACTAAATTTATGATGAGAACTTAAACTTAGCTTGTTGAGCAGAACACTTGTAACGCTTACCGGTTGTTCCACATGTGTATTGGTAAGGATAAGCTTTAGCTCTTGTATTGTAACCAGTAAGTTGGTCACCATTAGAGTTGGTCATTGCTAGACCAGCTTGTTTAGCCATCATTTCTAAAATGCTATCAGATCGTGTAGTAGCACCTTTGATCTTAGCTTCAACCTTGATAGTAACCTCAGCTTCAGAGAATCTCATGTTACCAACATTGATATCTAAGTTTGTTTTAACAGCATACTTGTTCATTACTTCTTGCATTTCTGAACGAAGGGCGTTAAGAGTAGCTTTGTCAAATTTAGCGAATTTAGTCATAATATAGTTCCTTGTTTAATCAATTTATATATGTATTATAAGCTATTTTGAACCGTTTGTCAACTGTTTTTTTCATTTAATTTCAAATTAATTTCAAAAAACTAGCTTATTTCCTCATTTGTTAGATACATTATAAGTCATTTGAAAGGAAATGTCAAGGCTTTTTTTCATTTAATTACAAATTATTTGCCTTTTTTGGGCTTTCTTTTGATATTATTGTCAGAGTCGTACCATCGATCTGAGAACTTCTGCCTACGGGCCTCTTTTACAGCCCGTTGCTTACCACCTTTGTTTTTACCTTTGGTCTTGTAATCGTCGTCAGTACCCCACTCATCATCTTCCCAAGCGTCGCGGAATTTCTTGATGCGCTTCTTACTCATGTTGATTTACCCTTATATCATTCTTTTATTAAGTTTGGAAATGCTTCTGTTATAACTTTCTTAGATAACCCTTTAAATGGCTTCTTAGATATCATCTGAACCAGCGTTTTAGCATCGTCATTGTCTACATCTTCTAATAAACTAATGAATAGCTGCTCACGCTTAATTTGCTTCAAATTATCATATCCGCCACCTTCAACAAAAATTCTTAGACGACGAGCCTCTGAATATAACAGTGCTTTTGCTTCGTCTTCATATTCATTTTCATTCCACGGTGGTGGAGTATCAGGTACTAAGAATTTAATATTACTGTCATATGTATAAGATATGATAGTTCTCAAAGGCTGATTGTCATGCTTTTGAAGGAATGCTACCTTCGCCTTAGCTGATTTCTCTGCACCTGCTCCAGCGAGTATTTCGCTGATTGATATTCGTACCGCCATGTTAAAAGTCCTGTATGTCTGTGATCAAGTGCTTTAATTTCTTTTCTACAAAGAAGTTGAATAGGCGTTCCCTGCCAACACTTGATTCTTTATTATATGATTCAAGAACTAAATCTTGATACTTTTGTGGAATCTGAGAAAGGTCGATCATCATTTTATTACGATGGAATCGACGAAGAGTTTCTTCATCCATAACCTCTGGGCCTTGTGAATAAAGTGCTAGACGCTTTTTAGTCATAGGACTTTGACGTTCACCAACAGCCAAGCAATTATCTGGGGATAAGATGTTTGGAACACCATCACCGGTATCACCCTTTAGAATATGCTCATTGAGATAGTTAACGGGCTGATCATTACGAATCCAGCGTTTGCGGATAGGATCATACTGATCGACGTTAGCATATTTTTGCAACTGGATAAAATCCTTATCAGCTGAAAGAATCAAGAACTTTTCAGAACCAATGTTCAATTCAGATCCATATTCATTAATAACTGCACCGATAATATCGTCAGCTTCACAATGTTCAATATGGATTACTTTATAAGGAAAGTACTCATCCATTTCAGAACGCACGTTATTCATAATTTGAAATAGTGCATTCCAATCCATGCCTGATTTATCCCTACCAGCTTTACGATTTGCCTTGTAGTAAGGATATGCCTCTTTGCGCCACGTATTTTTACCGTCGCAACAAACTACGATTTCACCATACTCTTCTGAGAATTTTTTGCGGTTTGATCGTATTGAGTTTAAAAACATGTGGCGAATGATTGATTCATCTGCTGCCACATCCGTGTGGTTACCAATACTTGCAAATAAAGACGCAAGGATAACCTGATTGTAGTCTACTAATATAGCCATAATATTTTCCGTTTCATTTAATCTTCATAGATCATAATAACCTATGTAGATCCAATTGTCAACCTTTTATTTGGTGGCAGCTTTTTCTCTAAGGATTTTAGTCCATAGATTAGAAAAGCTGTCAATGTCATTGGCTACAAGTCCAAATTTATCTGATCTTGTAAACCGGTTAAAGAATTGAGGATCGTTCTTTTGAGCTTCCAACACACTCTTAGTAACTGCATATGCAATCGATGCGTGTTTAGTTGGATCTTCGGTATAGTCATACATAACTGTAGCACTTGCCGCTGTTTCGGCCAAAGCACCATAGTTTGGATGAATACAAATCAATCCAGATCGAATTGCTTCAATAAGAGCAATACACGACGTTTCTTTCCAAACATTGGGATATAAGAAAATGTGTGATCTATCTAATGCTTCGAGTACTTCTTTATTAGAAACATTACCATGATTTGTCATTTTTGGATGATCTTCGATTTGTTTAAAGATCTTAGCATATGGTTCATCTCTTTGAGGCCAACCATAAATGCCGAAAGAAGAATAAACATCAAGATGAATGTTATCATATTCTTTTGATAAAGCATCAAATGCTGGTATCAATAGCTCTAAACCACGGTGTGGAGTAGTATGATAAACGAATCGAATTGTTTGTGTATTCTTTTCTTCTGCTTCATACCGTTTTTCAATAGCATTAGGAATAACCGAACACTTTGAATACGGAATGCCAAAATAAGCAATGTATTGATCACGCTGCCATGAGGTCACAAAAACAAAGTGATCGAACTTAGTCCAACCATTATCAACTAAGATTTTGTTTTCAGGATCTTCGGCTAGGTCGTGACAGTACAAAATGTTTTTCACATCTTCAGGAATATCCCTAGGACGTGAAAAGTGGATTGCATAACCTTGTAATAATTCAGGTTGAACAGTATCGAGAAGACGCTTGCGCATCATCTCGGTACCACCTTTTGAATTTTTAGACAGCTCGGTTTCTACAACCTCACCTTTGTAAATCATACTCATTGCTTACCCCGCTTGAAAAGCTTTGATAGAGTCCCAACGGAATGATCGCCAACCAGCGTTATCAACATCATAAACCGCCAAAACATTTGGATTAGGTTTCTTAGGTGCCGGTGGTGTTTCACCTTCGGCAAGTACTTTTTCTACTACAGCGGGTAATAGTTCAGCCTTGAGAGTGGCCGCCATTACACGTTCATCACCATTTACTTTTGTAAACGTAACTGAACATACACCTGCGTGTAGTGCGCTTTGAATTTCTTCTTTCTTTAATTGCATATTATTGCTCCTTATCACATTGATATTTATTTCATTTTCAAAAATTTCTTTGAGAGCTCCATTGAAGTCCTCTACAGTAGAATTGTTGTGGATTCTATATGATTGTACATCAAACTTGTGCGGAAGTACATACTTTTTTTCAATACTTGTTGCATGATTAAGTACGTATTCCTTTGTAATATTTCCATCGAAATATCTACGTGAGTCTGATGAGAAATCATGTCCTTCACGAGTAAGTTGAACTAAGCGGAAATTTTCTTTACCAACCTTTTCAACTACTGGCAACAACTCATCGATAAAGCCGCCATCAGAGATAGCATAATCTTTTGTAAGATCGATCTCATCAGCAACGAGTTTACCAAAATAGTCTAAACCCATACGAGGTTTAATTACTTTTTCTGATACATATATCATTGCTTCACGGCATGACATATGCCCTAAGTCTTGACAGCGTACTTCTTTTAAATCACGATTTTCGTAACGATCCATAAACCATTCTTTATCTACATTAAAGTATTTGATGGTTTCTTCGTATAGACGATACTTAAAAGAAAGGTGTTTATATCCTTTAGCTTTAAAGAAATCTGCTGCGTGGTCTTTACCACATGCTGGAGGGCCATTAAAAAGTATTATCAAGTCTATCCTCCAAACTTATCATTAACAATTGCTTGTAGTTCAGACGAGAACGCATCTTTTAATTCTTTATCAGTAATACCAACCATGATGAAATCACGATCTTGAGAATTTAAATAGGGCATAGCATCAGTAATAGAAACTGCACCAGTTTCATACAAAGCTAGATCGCGGGGTTTTACAGTGATCGTTCTTGTGCGGGTTTTGCCGGTAAGAACGCTTTTTCGAGTCACATCCATAATATTCTCCATTGAAAGATAATTGGTATATTATCTAATATAACACAGCTTTAAACAAATGTCAACTGTTTTTTAAGCTTTTTACATGATTCCTATGTATCTTACATTGGATAATTCCGTTATAAAAATCATCTCTTAATAGTACATCATGTTCAAATTGGTACTTGGCTTCTAGATAACCAAGTTCACCTTTACTTTTACATAAGGTTAAGATCTCTCTATGAAAGTTATCTGCACCTTTTTCTTCTACCATCAATTTAACTTCTTCAGAAGAACCGTAGTACTTTTGCCAATCGGTTTCTTTTACTACAGTTCTTCGTCTTTTCTTGCCTTTGAGAGGTGGAAGCTTTCGCTTTGAAGTAAGTAACTTTTTACCAACGTATTTCATACCGTTTGATTTGTCGGTAATCAAGTACACAAAGCCTACCCATTCTTCAATCATTTCAGAGGTGAACTCTTCACCCTTATACAGCCACATAATAACTCCATAGTTAATTCATATAGAGTTATTTATAGTCAATAGCCACCGGTCTTGAACCACCCTTTTCCTTTAAGTGCAAAGCCTCCATCGCCAGCTTTAATTACTTTTTTCAATTCATCTTTTGCTTTACATTCAGGACAGTCAGTAAGTGCATCATCAACTATCCTTTGAACGATATCAAATTCATGTCCGCATTTTTTACATTCATATGAATATGTTGGCATGGTTCTCCTACGACAATACGTCTACAATTACTTGAGCAATTTCTCTAAATCGCTTTTCATCAAAGCCACGCGTTGTTTCAGCAGCCGTACCAATACGAATACCACTTGTTTCCATGAATGGACGAGGATCATTTGGAATACCATTTTTGTTAACAGTAATTCCAGCATGTTCAAGTCTATCAGCAGCTTCTCTACCAGAATATTTGCTTTCACTTAAATCCATTAGAATAATATGAGAATCAGTTCCACCTGTTTGTACTGGGAAACCTTTTTCTTCAAATACTTCACACATTGCTTTAGCATTTGCGATAACTTGATCGGCGTATTGAGCAAATTCATTAGTAGATGCTTCAATAAAACACTGAGCTTTTGCTGCAATGATATGCATCAATGGACCACCTTGCGTTCCTGGGAATATAGCACTATTAATCTTTCGTGTATAGTCTGGGTTATTCCATAAGATAATTCCACCACGAGGACCACGAAGTGTTTTATGAGTGGTAGATGTTACTACATCAGCAAAAGGTACTGGATTATAGTAACTTAAGCCTGCAACTAGACCAGAGTAGTGAGCCATATCTACAAGTAACAATGCTCCTACTTCATCAGCTATTTCCCTAAACATTTTCCAATCAATTTGACGAGGATATGCGCTTGCACCAGCAACAATCATCTGTGGTTCCAATTCAAGTGCTTGTTCACGAATAGCTTTGTAATCTAATAAACCCTCTTCGTTAACACCGTAAGTATGTGAACTAAACCAAGATCCCGATACGTTGACTTTAGCTCCATGCGATAAGTGACCGCCACTCGCAAGATCCATACCTAGAACGGTATCACCTGGTTTTAGAAAAGCTTTAAATACAGCAAGGTTAGCGTTAGCTCCTGAGTGTGGCTGTACATTTGCAAACTTAGCACCAAACAACTTTGTAACGGTATCAATTGCAAGTTGTTCTACATCATCACAGTTATCACATCCATTATAATATCTTTTTGCTGGATAACCTTCAGCATACTTGTTAGTAAATATACTACCTGATAACTCCATTACTGCATCACTTGCATAGTTTTCACTTGCAATCAGTTCTACTGTTTCTTCTTGCCTTTTTTCTTCAGCGTTGAGAATGTCTCTAATTCTTTGGTCCATTTTTTTATTAATCCTCTCGTTGTCCTATACCCCAATCGATAACAACTGGGAACCTTGGTATGCCATCAGGCGTTAGTTGGAAGTATCTCAGTGTAGCCCAATCAGGCGATACTCCAGATTCGAATAATGCAGCCAATACTGTTTGATTGCCTCTTACACCAGCTCCGAACTCTTGGCCATTGATTTGTAATACAAATCGTTTGACGTGACCTGCCCAATTGCCTTTTCCTTCTTCTACTCTAAGAACGTTAAATTCTTCAGTAATAAATTCTTTTCGTTTTAATAACGATTTTGATCTTTTATTTTGTTGGTATGGATCATTTGTACGAATCATTTGACCTTCATAGCCATCTTCAGTATATTCACCATATAACTGATCCATATCTTCTTGATTAGAAATAGAACGAGTAGATACGGTTTTAACTGATTCGTATTCAGATAGTTTACTTAAAACAGTAATACGCTTTTTAAATGATGCCGTTGGAGTAATCAAATCATACACGTGATACTCTACTAAACCTGCAGCTTCAGCAATATCTTCAGGTGTTGGTTTAGTTTTACGAACTAAAGAAGTAATCTTATTAAAATTATCTTTAAGATCATGATTATATAACTCACCATCGAGAATAGCATCTGGATTTTCTTCAAAGTATGGCTTTAAGCTTTCAAAAATATGTGGTACACCAATTATTTCTTTACCTGCACGAGACCACAATCCATTAGCACGAGCAATACAACGAATGCCATCTAGTTTAGGTTGAGAAAAGTATTCATTGTTATCCCAATCAAACTTAGCGTCTTCATATTTTGCCGCTAACATTGGTTTAATCTTATCAAAAGAATCAATGTCTTGCTTTAATCTAAAGTAACCACGTTCAAGTCTCTTTTTAAAATCAGCGAGCATTTCTTGTTCTGCCTGACCTTGCAAAGATGTCTCGTTAGCTTTACCAACATTCTTTTGTTCTACGATTTTCCAACCAGACTCGACTTGTTTGCCTTCCTCTAAACCAGAAACTGTACGCCAATAATAACTACCATTCTCTTCACTTACTTCACCACGCCACATTCTAACTTGACCTTTAGAGTCTCGTTTATATAGTGGAGCTGTACCTGCAATAATATTATTCATTATCTTCTCATCCTAGCTATGTCTTTAGCTTGTTCTGTTCCTCGCATGACTGGAACTGCGTTTGATTTGTGCATTTGTCCGATCCCGACAATGAGATCTCCGGTATATTGTTGCGGCTCTCGCTTTCGTCCTGAGTCTGGAATTGAACCCGTCGCCTTGCTGATTGGCGCGCTTGGATAATTCGGCGATTTGCGTTGGTACGATTCCTCTGGGACATAGGGCTTAAATTCCTTTTTCTTTTTGGGTTTAGTTTCGCCGAAGACGTATGCTTGATACTCTTCAAATGTTTTGTATTGTAAGTTATGGCAGTTAGACCTACGCATAGCTTTATTATGCTGTCGCCAGCTTACTTCCATTTCAGCAAGTTTCTTTTGAGTTAACTTACGTCTTTTCTTTTTTGAATTGCCGTGTACTTGCACGCCTTGAATCATATGCATTGTCATATGAGCACCTCACTATCATCATTATATAACTACCATTATAACAAAGGGCTGACGTAATGTCAACCCTTATTTTTACAAACTATGACCAGTTCCGGTATATCCTGTATCTTCTACATATTGTAGAAGCTCTTTATATCCACCAATGTATTGTTGATCGATAAAAATCTGTGGTACACTTTTAACTGCTACTGGAGCTCTATCCATTAATTCAGCTAAAAGGTTTTGTGCTCTGCCTACATCCTTATATTCATACGTAAGGCTTCGGTTCTCTGCAAAGGTCTTTGCTTTTGTACAAAAACCACAATTTGCTTTTCCATAAATTGTAATCATTCTTCTCTTTCCTCTTCTAATTGATATGCGCCTGCTGGTAACTTAAAAGCTTTCATCAGCGCTAACATTTGTTTTGGCGAGATAATGCAATAATCGTAATGTTCTGAGTCAAAATCGTATTGTCTTATATAAACAACTTCTTCGTGCATTATGATTTGCACATCTTCGTATTCACCGCCTGGGTCTAGTATAGTGATCGAAGTTTCGTCCCAGTCCATTTCAATTGTAAACAAATTAACTCACCATAATCCTAACATTTTACTATTACCTGCTATAATAAAAAAGCAAGTTACGATATGTACAGTCCACCAAAAAGTTCTTATCATGGCTACAAAATCGGCTTGTCTATCTGACTCACCAACCTTTTCACCCAAGCTTTGAGCCCAGATACGCCACCATTTATTTAATTTTTTTCTAATCCCATAGAGACTCATAATATTTCCCGAACAATTTGAACCCGTTAGTCATGCGTTCTTGATGTGCGTGTCGCCCTTCATCATCCGTCCATTCAAATGCACCACTTAATGGTCCATCTTTTCCTTCTATATAGTCACCGTAGTATTCTTCTTCCCAATGGTCTTTGCACTTTTGTTCAAACGCCCAGATCATTTCGCCTATTACATAATCCCAACGATCATGCCATTTAACATCAGTTTCAGCTTCTTCTAAATAACGCTTTTCTTGCTTTTTAGTAAGACGAAGTTCCTTTGGTACATCTGCATTGTCTACAAACGGAGAACCGTGTTTAGTTTCTTTTAGCTGCTTTAACATTGGAAGGATAATTGGAGCAAGAGTATTATCCATGCTCCAAGTATCGTGACTGTCTATACGAATAAATTGCTTCTGTTCACGTCGATCAAACCACAATCTATTAACTATATTATATACATCTTGCCAGAATTTGTCAACTGCTTCATAGTAATAATCTTCGAAATCACCTTTATCAGGCCAATTCAGTATGCCATATTTATTATTCATATGGCGCTGATACATATTACAAGTTAGCCTATAAGGATATTTTCCAATTTTTATTTTCATATTACTGCCCGGCTAAATAAGCCATTACTGTTTCTGGAGAAGACTCACCATATGGATCTTCATTTTCCTTAGTGGCCGCTGGCTCCACAAACATTTTTTCTACTTCGTTATCGTTAATTACTACGGCAAATCTTTTAGATCTTGAACCAAAGCCAATAACACTAAAATCACCGAGCTGTCCTAGCGCTTCGGCAAAATACCCATTACCATCTGGGATAACTTTAACTTTCTCAACACCGAGCTTTTCAGCCCAAGCGTTCATTACAAATCCATCGTTTACAGAAGAAACATAGATTTCATCAATACCCATCTCTTTAATAGCTTCGTAGTTTTCTTCAAAGCCAGGAAGTTGTTGAGATGAACACGTCGGTGTAAACGCGCCTGGTAAAGAAAATACAATTGTACGTTTACCACCAAACATTTCAATTGAGTCCATAGGCAACCAACTACCACCAATAGGGCATCCACCATCTTCAGGTTCTACATCTCCGGTTCTGGCCATAAATGTAATTTGCGGGATCATATCTTTAATCATGTTGTTAACTCCTCAAGTTGTTTCCACGTATCACGCCAATCTTTTACTTGGTGCGATTTTCCATTTGTGCGTTCTTCTATTGCTTTTGCTATTGACCAATCATTACCTGAAGGAAATATTGAATCACCAAAGAAATGAATCTTTTCTCGATAGTTTTGAAAGTCTTCAAGTATCTGGCTTTTATCTGAACCAGTGGGGTGAATATCAATACCAGTTTCACCACCAACAGTTGCGGTAATATCCTTATAGTAAGAATTGATTATGTGAGCAATAGTTTCACGCTCTTTATTTAACGTATCATATTCTACGTACTCTGCACGTTGTTCTTTTGTTGCGTTACGCCCAACAACAGAAAAGTTCATCATTCCAGGCCGTTCTTCTTTATGGTTACCTGTTCTTACAGGAAATCTACTGGCTTGAAGCCAACCATCAAGAATACGATGCATAGAAGGAGGAACTTTCCAAGCAGAAGATCGTACTTTTTCTGATCCGGAATATACGTCACTACCAGAGCAGTTGTAAACTTTCTTACAAAGATTATAAGTTGGTTCACTAATTTGTTCAATTGTTTTATCTCGATCTGAACCAGTTACGAGGTAAACATCATTTACTAAACAGAAAGTATTAAACCAAGCTTTAAAGTCTAAATCAATAATACCTCTACTTGGCGTTAAAGTACCATCTACATCAAATACATATTTTGTGCTCATGTCTCGTCCGTTCTAATACACTGCAACTCAGATTCGAGTGGAAGCTTGTATCTTTCCTCAAATATAATTCTAGCTGTTTCACAAGCTAACCTATCTTCATACATATGAAGAGGATGGTACACGATAGTATCAGGTGCTACCATATAGTTTGCTTGTATTGTTGTTATAAGAAATAATCCCCAAAACATTAGTAGTTACTCCATTCATCTTCAGGTTGTTCAAGACCCAGCCTGTGCTGGAAGTAATGTGCTTTACCATTTACTCTATATCCTATCGGGATACCTAAAAAATCTTCGTAAATAATATAACAAACCATCTATTCAGCTCCAGTCCAATGTAATCGATCATGGGCTTTTCTTGTAAGCTTAGAAAACCTTTCAGCTAATCTCATAACAAACTCGTCGTCTGATTTGTTAGCCATGTCGTGCAAAAAGCTTTCCATGTCTTGATCATCTTTGCGGATTTGTGTTAACTCTTCTCTACTTATCTGGGGCATAATCATATCCTAGACTAAAAGTCACTGTTGGTTGTTCATATTTAATTGTAAAGTTACCAAAACCATTATCATTTACTACTGACCAATTCAGTTGAGGATAATCCAAAGGTAACTCAATTTGTTCTGGGTAGATATCGTAAAACTTAAATTCTAATTG
>CENT01087100.1_pt1 | contig 13502 bp, 20 predicted proteins | sample 530141 | NCBI WGS metagenome assembly CENT01 (sample SAMEA2591074, study PRJEB7988) | marine metagenome | isolation source: saline water (ENVO:00002010), including | reverse complement strand
AGTCGACGCCGTCGAAGGTATCTTACCTATTTTAGAAATGATTGCCCGCGAATCGAGACCCCTTATCATTATTGCAGAAGAAGTTGAAGGTCAAGCACTCGCAGCTTTAATTATGAATGCTATGCGCGGCACACTAAAAGTTGCCGCCATTAAGGCGCCCTTGTACGGCGATGAGCGTAGAGAATTGTTACACGATCTGTCCTTATCTGTCGGGGCTACGTTTATCTCTCGCGAGTCCGGCACCAAGCTAAAAGATGTACAGTTGAAACATCTCGGTTCAGCTAAGTTCATTGAGAGTACGCGTTTTTCAACCACGATTGTTGGCGGTCATGCCGACTATGAGAACATCGAAACAAAAATTGAATCTCTCAAGTCTGATGTTGAAAATTGCTCAGACATATCCACAGCAGATGCAATACAGCAACGCATCGTCAGGCTTTCTTCTGGTGTAGCAGTGATCAGGGTTGGTGGCAGCACTGAGGTTGAAATGACCGAGCGTAAACATAGAATTGAAGATGCCCTAGAAGCTGTCCGGTCTGCCCAAGAGGAAGGTATTATACCGGGTGGTGGAACGGGTCTGCTCCGTGCCAGTAGAAGTGTTGCTCTCGTTTCCCATGACGCAGACACGGATATGTCCGAGCAATTCACCGGTGTTGAGATTGTTAGAAAAGCCTGCATGGCCCCTATCCGACAAATGGCCAAAAACGCCGGCGAATCTGCGGATATTATCATCAACGATATTTTGCGCACCGACACTGGCGAGATGGGGTGGGATTTTAAAAAGAATAAGTTGACACACATGATTGATAATGGTATTATAGATCCTGTAAAGGTTACTAAAACGGCCTTACAAAATGCTGCTAGTTGTGCAGGCACCCTACTTACAACTAACTTTGGCATCATCCAAACGGAGGATAAATAATGCAACAAGGAGATTTAGTCCACATTCCCCAAGACGTAGAGCTGTGGTGTGAAACGGACAAAGGAATGAGAATAAGAAGGACCGAAAGACCAACGGTCGGTGTATACTTGGGCGGTGTATCGAACCACATTTATCAAGTTTACGCAAATGGCCATGAATGGAAACTCAAAAGAAGAGATGTCTACCCCATGGGGGCCACATGCTAGTAAGATTAACAGAGTTATGCCAAAACAATATGCTCACCAGTAAGAAGAATATTTACACACTTCGAGAAGTTTTTATAAATCCCGAGCACGTTGTCATGATCAGAGAAGAAGGTCGAATGCAACAACTTAGGGAACAGGGAGTGCTGCCGGAAAACCTTAATGATAGCCATCGCTTCACAAAATTGACTATCAACCGAGGGCACACGGGCACAGAGATAGTTGTAGTAGGCGCACCCGATATTATTGAAAAATCACTTAACCAAAACAAAAAACTTATTAGAGGATAAAATGAACCCAAACCAAAGAATTAATATACAATACTCTATTTCAATGGAAGAGCTACCCATTGAAGTTCATAGAGTTTACAACAAGTCGCTCAAACAACTGAAGAATATACAACTTCCCGAACTAAACACAACGGAACTTTTGAATTCCTCAGTCACCAAAATGATCGATGAAACTCGACAACAGCTTGCCAAAGCAGACTTAATGCTGTCAGATGTTCAGTCAATTATAAACTCTTATGTAGAATATGAACTATCATTGACTACTCAAGTATCTCAACAAGACGCACAAGCGCCAGACATGATTCATGAAAACGCCGGTCAAATCACAGATTAATTTTAATTCTGGGCCGGCTATTAAACAACTCATACCCTCTGGTCAACAAGTTGTAAGTTCTCTTTTGTTCTCTGGACAACTGGAATGCGAACTGTCATTTCACGACGTTGATTTTGTCATGTCAACAAACCGGTACGCCATATATGAGTTTTGGGAATGCTTTATAAAAGATCCCTACAGGCTAGCCGAAACCGCTGATTCTTTGCATGAAGAAATGAGTCCCCAACTTGTGTATATATTTCAAAATGACTGGCCAAGATTTAAAGATCCTTTCTTCAGGTCATCTATATTCTTTTTGCTAAACAAATACTCAGTTGATGGTAGTATATCACATGGTAATTTCAATACGAATAACTACTCGCCGTTAAATAGCAGGTCTATGATCAACTTTCATGAAAACAATGATATTAACAAACTTAAATTAAAATATCATAAGGCCGAAAAATTTTACGAATCTTTCGAAGATCTAAAAGCAGACCAAGTTCTCTTTATACCAGCAGGCAAATACAGCCCTAGCCCGCTGGCAAATCAAACTTTTGCGGGGCATGATAAATATGTTTACAACGAAAAGGCTCTTAAAAGAACAATATTTAGTTTGAATAAAAAGTTTATTTTAGTTTACAAATACCACCCTAGACTGGCTGCAGAATACAGAAATTTTAACCACATCATGGTTAACAAACTGGGTCAACCAACAAATAATTCCGTCGCTGCGGATGAAATTATTATTACAAATTTGGAGTTTTGATGTCATTCAATATTTTTTTCGCCTGTGTTTTGTTTGCAATTGGGCAAACAATGGGCTGGTTTCAATTAAATGCACAATTTGTTTGGGATTGGTGGAAAGATAAGCCAATCCTATCAGCGACACTTTTTTCAATTCCAACTGGCATCTGCTTCTGGTATGGCATTAAGATATGTTATGAAGAGTGGGGGGAAGTTTGGGGCCCGAGGTTTTTGATATTTACAATGTCTTATCTAACATTTCCGATTTTGACATGGTATTTTTTGAATGAGAGTATGTTTACAGCTAAAACAATGGTCTGTGTATTTCTGTCTTTTGCTATTGTTGGTGTTCAACTCTTGTGGAGACAATAGATGGCAGATATATATTTGTTTGATGTTGACGGTACGCTGACTCCTGCAAAATCGCACATTGTCTCATCCTTCAGGGACTCATTTTTTAACTGGCAGAAGGATAAAGAAATTTACATTGTATCGGGCGGCTCATTTGTTAGATTAATTGACCAGCTTGGAGTTGATATACTTGATGAAACGTCAGGTGTATTTTCTTGCATGGGAAATGCTTTTTATCAAAGGCGTGATCAAGTTAACGATTCTGGTATGAATGAGTGGGTCTTGGTATACGAGAACACTTTTGTACCTCCAAAGAATTTAACTCGTTCACTGCGCTCTTACGTGTCTAAATCAAATTACCACACAAAAGCCGGCAATCATTACGAGCTTAGAACCGGTATGATGAACTTTTCTATTGTTGGCAGAAATGCCTCGCCTGAACAGAGAGAAGAATATGCAACTTATGACGCTGAAGTGGGTGAGCGCGCTCGTATTGCTAGCAAATTAAAAAAGAAATATACCGAGCTAGACTTTGTTATCGGTGGGGCTGTTAGCCTTGATATTTTTTATAAGGGTAATGATAAGTCACAAGTTATTAATAAATATTTTAACGAAGCCCTTGAATTTAATAATATACATTTTGTAGGTGATAGGATACCCGAACCCGGTAATGATTATGCGCTAGCGGAGATACTCAGAAGTCACAAAAACGGATATGTGTATGAAGTCGAGACTTGGAAAGATACGGCTGAACTATTAAAGACACCCCCTTTTGCGTAGATACTGTTAAAAACAACTATTTATAGTGTTGGAGTTAAAATATATGAAAATATCTACAGGAAACTGGTTTGAGTACCTTCGCGAAGAAGTTTTAACAGAGGGCTTGCGAGACATCGGCTTGCCAGAAAATGTTGTTGATTGGATCGAGAACATTATGCCGAACGCGCCCGAGAAGTCAAAGATGTACGTGGGCAATCAATGGAAGAAGAGCGGCTTGACTGGCACTACGTTGGCCAACGCACGCCGCTATTGGTTAAACTTTATGGAGTATTCCTTTAGGGATGAGATCCAAACGGTACCACCCGAAGATAGATCAGCCGCCGGTAACGATTATGCTAGAGCCAGAACAATGGAGCCGTATGATATGGGTGCTGTCCGCACAAAACCGCGCGCCACATACGATGACGAGACAGTTAAACAAAACGAGCGCATTGCTTTTGTGGTTTCAAATATAATGAACGTCTTAGCAAAGCCATCTGGTAACTGGCGTAAAGCCTTTATGAAAGCAACCAAGGCTCTGAGCAAAGCCGGCGTTGAATCCGAAAAGGTAGAGAAAATAAAAGAAGAACTCAATGCAACATTGTCCCGAGAGTTTAGGACTTGGTGGAACCAATATGACGTGCTGTTCTCTTGGTTAAACGACGAGCCGACCAACTATGAGTTAATCAAAGGCGAAGATGATATTAACACCGCTCTCAACATAGCCAAAGAAGAATTAGAAAACAAAGAAGATCCCGATATGGTTATCCACCAGTTTGATAACGGACTTTACTGGTATAACCTGAACACATACAACTGCTCTGTTGAGGGTGATCGCATGGGACACTGCGGATCAGACTCACGCGGTGTGCTTGTATCGCTCCGCGAACGTAAGGGGAAGCGCAAAGCATCATCGTCCTATGTGACTATGACTTGGAACGAGCAAGATCAAATACTCTACCAAATCAAAGGACGTAGCAACAACGCACCGGACTATGAACTTTGGGAATATATTAGCTGGTTTATCCAGAACGCACCGATCAATTCAGTCATGGAAACCGGTGAACACTCCAATGATCTGTCCGGCTTTGCCGAGATGAACGAATATCTCCAAGGCGAGAATCCTGACGTTAGTTTCGACGGACTGCTGGACGTTGACGCCATTGACGAGGCTGTCCAAGAAGTTGTTGACAACTACGAAGGAGAATACACAAGCATTTACGCAGAGGTTCAAGACCCAAACGATTGGGGTGGTGACGGACAAACCGCATACATATACGTCAGCAGCGAAATGAGCTTCACCATTAACCTAGGTTGGCCCGACATTGTAAGACGCGACAACGATTACTACTCCGCAGACGAAGTCGACTCCGGCGACATTAACGATCTTTTAGATTTTATACCCTTTGATTCATACGGGACAACAACCCGCGACTTTAGAAATGAGGCTGGTTTAGATGATCTCGGCTATGAACTGCCCGGCGACGACGCCGAAGTTGAATACGAAGTTGTGATGTTGCAAGGCGCTCAGCCAGACGGCGAAGAATACGACGCGAACTTCCCGCAGACAGCCCACCTGCGCGTCAACATCAGAAGCAACGAGCCAGTGTCAGTCGACAACGCAGACGATGCTACCAGTGAAGTCGAGTTTATCGCGAGAGAGCTTCGCAACCTTGAAGAGAGTATGCAAGATTATATACAAGCAGTCCGAAGCCAGTTGGTTGATGGCGAGTATATAGCCAAGGGTGCATACGACAGAACCCGCGGAGACTTGGTTGGTAAGACATTCGAACACTGGCTTGCAACTGAGAGCAGTGGTGGCGCACTAGAGTTTGCTTGGAGAGCGAGTGGTGATCAGAACGTAATCAATGACGGCGGACAAATCCCACAAGTGATTCAGATGTATGGGCAAGATTACGATAGAAATATAAGTGAATTATACGGCAGAATTTTTGGCAGCCCACTGTCCAACACAAACCCACCTAGAACAGAGAATCCCGATCTAAATCGCAACATGGCAAGAAACTTGGAGAAACTTTACAGCGCCAAGCAGGAAAACCCCGACCAACAACAAATGGGATTTGGCCCTGAGTATGCCGCGAAAGCCGCAAGGATTATTTTAGCTAAGGACTCGCACTTTGTTATTCAAGGCAGCAACAGCGCCGTTGGACAGAACAGCAGTTATCCGACACAGCCAATCGGATGGATGTATAAGATCAATATGAACTATCAAACATCTGAGGCTGAGATTCAAGTCACGCAAGACATCTTGGACTTCTTTAACGAGAACCCTGAGATGATGAATCAAGCAGCACAGAAAACAATCGAAGAGGCGGTCAGTGGTATACTGGCGCTCGCACAAGGAAGAAAGGAAGATATTTTATCAGGAAAGGCGGTCTATCCCCAGATTAGACGCATTGATAGTATGATGGGCACACGGGCAGAAGCCAATGATTTAGCGATGAAGGGGATGATGATTGCCACGTGGATCAACCAAAACTTTGAGCAGATGGACGAGATTGAAAAGTATGTGTCTTATTACAAATACTTGCGCCCAATCGTTAACCAGCGAATCCACAGCATTGGCCCAATACAGACAGACGGCGACGATGCCGGCAAGCCCGATTACTTCGAACAAGAAGTACAGGCACAACTCACCAGAATGGGCGCCCCTGACATTACAAAGAAGGCACGCAAGCTGCAAGGCACGGTAGGCACACCACGACCAGCACAGGAGAGTGTGGAAGCCCAAATAGATAGAATTGAGAGACTACTGGTTAGTCAAAAATCACTATTCCAAGAGAAGGACACCTCCTACGACCTTAGATTATACAGTATCTCTGTGGACGTCTCTGTATCCAAAGATATTGGTGGCGAGGTACAGGAAACACAAACAGAAATTCGTGGTATCGAAGGTGTGACAACGGTGCGAACTGTCGGCGACGGTACCGATGTTGGTACCGCACAAGTTGCTACTTACGAGATTAAGTTTGAGCTTCTTGGAAGTACAGGTCGCGTTAAATATAGGGATCAGGTTTTAGTTCCGGGTCTTATGAAAATTAAGGGACTCAAAATATTGCGTATGAGCCCAATCCACAGGACGAACGTGCGTGGAACAATTAGAACTGTTCGCGAGACGATTAAAGAATATGGAGGTATCTCTAATTTTGGTGGTGTTGCCGCAAATCTTGGTGCCTTACGCTCTGGGAACATAAACATGAGCGTCACGCCTCGTCCATCGATAGATTCTTTGCTTGATGATTGGGTTGAGGGTGGGGTTAAAGTATATGATGCCCCCGTAAATACGAACAATTCTGCTTATCATGTTATGGTACCAGTCGAAGATTTGCTGCCCTACACTGGTCGAGAATTCCGCGCTCCGATGGATGCTTTCGATGGTATGTATAAGAACTTTATTAAAACCGGAGCGCAAAACCCTGTCTATGTTGCGCTTGGCAAAAACGGAAGGGTAAAGGTTACAGGTGGTGAAGATATAGTCTGGTTTGCGAAGAAAGCTGGCCTCGAAGAGGTGCCGGTATTTTTCAGTTACCAGAGGCAGGTATAAGTGCTGAGATTTTTAGAATTAGTTAAATATAGTTTTAAGATGTTGTCAATGGCATTTTTGCTTTCAGCAGTTACCGCTGCTGTGACATATTCTGTTGTTACCCACAATTCAATACCGTACAAACATCAGCTTACCGATGACGGTAATGTTTCACAATACTATGGTGTATCCTTTAAAAAAGCTATTAAGAAATCTAGACAAAGCACGGTTCAAATAGTTTCAATCTTAGCCGAACAGGGCATGATCTCCACATCTTCGGGCACATATTTCGAGTCGGCAGGTGGTTATTTTGTTGTGGGCGTAGCTCATGGTATTGTTAGTGAGTGCGATATGGTAAAAATTGTTGTGCACGGGAATCTACACGATTGCAAAAAGCTGATAGCCATTGACCAAAGTGCAGATTATTCAATAATTCAAGTCGATCGAATTTTAGATAGAGTACCAATTCAAATTCCGAGAGATTTGCCCAATAACAAACAATGGATTAAAGCATTCTCTATGCTTAATAAAGTTGTTTATACTGGTTACCCCAACAACATTGGGCCAATGACCATTCAAGGTCATGTAGCGGGCTTTTCTAGGTCGAATTATGCATACATCGTATCATACGCTTGGCAAGGATCATCCGGTTCTGGTGTTTTTGATCACAATGGTAAATATATAGGTTATGTCGTAGCGATTGACGTAGGCCAAACCGAGATGGGTGTACAAATTTTAGAAAATGTAGTATTAGTTATGCCGGCTTATAACATCGACTGGCTCACAGCAATTACTGAAGCAGAATAAGGAACAAGTGCTATGAAAAAACAAGAAACAAGTTATGAAGATTTAATTAATAAAATCAACTCACTACAACATACTTTAAGTTTGTTAAAAAACGAACTAAATTCAGTGTATACTATGTGTAACAATTCATTTGGAGACATTAATGCTGAAAACGAATCTAAGGATATTAAAAATGACGGAAGAAAATGACAAACTTGAAGGTTTAACAGAGCTGGTTTCTACTGAGCCCGAAGACCTCAAGCCAAAAAAACCCACTAATCGAGCCCCGCAGGGTATCCGTAGCTTTACGGTATGTCGACAACATGATGAAACCGGTGTATCCGGTGACGGGGTTGTAATTGAAGGCGCCACATTTGCTACAGGCCACACAGTAATACACTGGCTAACACCTGCTCCGCGCGGGTCAATTGCTTTTTTTGATGCGTTTGACGACTTTATTAAAATACACATTAAGCCGCACCCTACAAATAAAACAATTATTACGTTTGAAGATGGCGAGCAAACTATATATGATGGGAGCTAACACACGTGAGTTACAAATTTTACGTTCCGGGTTTCCCGCCGAATTGGGCTGACACTTCCGGGTTAAAATATAGATCATATTCGGTTTACTCGGGTTCCGCTTCGGAAAGTCCCGATCCCGCGTCTTTGGTGAGCGGCTCGTTAAGGACGATAAGCGGCGCATCAACTCAGATTAGTAGTTTTGCGGTGAGCACTGACACTACCTATGTCTGGCGTGGGTATTTCAAACCAGATGCTAGTTCCAGCACATGGCAATTTAAAGTTACTTCTGAGGATGGCGCCTACTTGTGGTTAGACACCAACGCCGAAGCCGCCGTGGCATCATTAAATAGAGCAAACGCCATTGTTGATAACGGTGGCACGCACGGGTCGCAAGCCACAACTTCAGCAAACCAGAATCTAGATTCGGATTTCCATTATGCAATTACATTAGTTGCCGGCTCTACGGGCGGCTCTGGTACCGCCACTCTAGAATGGAGTCGCGACGGCGGAGCATTTTCGTCTGATGGTGCGGGGTATCTTGAATATGATTCACGTTACGAAGACGGCTTTGGTGCGGATTCATATACTGCTTCTGCGTCTCCTGCGACACAGGCTCTCATCGGCGGCAGCGGCGGCTGGATCGGATACAGCACTGACACTGGCAATTGGGCCGGAGGAAATTGGAATTGGTATGATACAGGAACTCGCGCCATGCAAGAAATCCAGTATGGACAAGCAGCAGATGGTTCTGATATTTGGGTAAATGTTCTTAATGGCGCCACTAGCAGCGGCCGCGTTGCACACGATAGCCTTCCTACTCAAACGAGTGATTGGACAGCAGTTGATGTCTCACAGAACAATTCTTATGCGCAAGGTGTCTCAAACGGTTTGCCGGATGATGACAGCAAAGCATCGTGGTGTGTTGCCATTAGGGACAGCCGCTTCAGTTATATAGACGACGATGGTGATCCTGCGGTAAGCAGCAATTGGACAAAGCTCTCAGGAGAGATGTCGGGACACCTCACCGATGTGACGTTCAACCAAGATAGCAGCAGCCCTGTTTGGGTGAGATCTAATAGTCGGTTTGAATTAGAAAGCTCAACCGATGGCATAAGTTTTACAACGAGACAGACAGCCTTGAGTGCAAATTGTAGCGATGTTGAATATTCAAACGGAGTGTGGATCGCTGTCGGCGCAGAGGTTCACCGGATCGGAACAGCAAATGGACAGACATGGAGTGCTCTTAATGCACCATCAACTCGCACTATGTATGGATCTGCCGGTAATGGTGGCGGGAATTGGGTTGTAGTTGGCGAGACTGGATATGTATGGGTTAGCTCCGATAACGGCTCCAACTGGAGCGAAGTACAAATACCAGATTCGAGAGGTGCCGGCAATTTTACAACAATACGCGATGTAGCATATGACGGGGCAGGAATCTGGATAGCTGTCGGGGAAGAAGGCGAAATGTGGAAATCGACAGACAATGGTTCTTCGTGGAGTAATATTACACCATCCCGAGGTTCGTATGGTATCCTCAACACAATTGAGTTCAACATTCTATAAACAGGAAATAAACTATGGCATATAAATATTCAAGCGGGCCCAGAAAGTTCGACGACATCACAGCAGAAGGCGATGCCCAAGGTAACACAAAGATTGATTTTGAAGAGGACTACATTGGACTTGTTACAAGCGGCAGCAGCACGCTAGTAGTTTCTGGTTCAGTGGTTGGCATCGGTACAACATCTCCTTCTGAAATTTTGTCCCTGAATGCTCAAGCAGATGGCGATGAATGTTTTATACAGTTTCAGGAAGCCGGCTCAGACCGAGCAAAGATAGGTATTAATACTTCCAACAATTTACTTTTTCATAATCAACATATCAACAAACACATTGTTTTTAAGGTAAATGATCAAGGTGTTACTCGTGAAGCCTTGCGTATTGACGGCGCTGTATCTGAAGTAGTCGTTAATCAAAGTGCAGAATCTTTAGTTGATTTTCGAGTTGAATCGGACAACCAAACTCATATGTTGTTTGTTGATGGTTCGACAGACAAGATAGGTGTAAAAACTAATCAGCCTGAGTTAGCACTAGATATTAACGACAATGCCATCCGAATTAGAAACAGTAGTACACCCTCTAGCGCCTCTGATTTCGGAGTACCCGGTGAGATTAGATGGGATGCAAACTATATCTATGTTTGCGTTTCAATTGACACTTGGAAGAGAGTGGCTTTATCATCTTGGTAGACTAATTATAGTATGAAGATATGGAACAGTTACATCACATCGATTAATGAAGTCGATGGTTATAAGAGCAGAATTAAAAGCTATATTAGTGATCGCAACGCTATGCTGGATCGGGGTGGGCAAAAAAATTCCCCGCCATACACCAAGAAGATGGGTGATCATGTAACCTTCGATAAACAGTTAGAAGAGGAAGTGGGCCCAGAGTCCTTTGAAACTAGGGATACACTTGAACCTCGTATTTGGGAAGACGACAAGTTAAAGCCAGAAATAAAAGAAACCCTGCTCAAGATAGCAAAAGATTTTATTGAAGGCCTCCCGGTACCAGTTAAAATTAAAGATATAACATTAACCGGCTCATTGGCAAATTACAACTGGTCAAATTATTCTGATGTTGACTTGCATATTATTATTGACTTTCTGGACATAGATGAAAACAGGGTTCTGGTAAAAGCATTTTTTGATAATGCACGTATGAGGTGGAACGACAAGCATGATATTAAAGTTAAGGGCTACGACGTTGAGATTTATGTCGAAGATTCTCGCGAATCACACAAATCATCTGGCGTTTATTCTGTCTTAAACGATGATTGGAACAAGGAGCCAAAAAGATTTCAGAGCAGTATCGATTTTAACGCTGCTCGTCGTAAGGCCGATGATATTGAGTTCCAAGTAAATATTGTTGACAACTTGGTGATCTCACAAAAATATCGCTCGGCATTACGTAATGTTGAAAGATTAAAAGGCAAAATTAGAAATATGCGCCGTGCTGGCCTAGAGAGCCCTCAGCAAGAATTCTCAGTCGAAAATATAACATTTAAGATTCTCAGAAGAAATGGTATACTCGACTTACTAGATCAGCTAAAAACACAGGCTTATGACAGTATGTTAGATATTAGAGAGGAATAGAATGGATTTTACAGAGATCACCGAAGAGTTAAGTGTTTTTCCCGGTGAATATGTCTACCATGAGCCCTCCAGTGCGATTGTTCTTGTTGGCGCGTTTAACCGCGATGAAGACTTTATACGCGGACTTCGTAATGGGAGGCTCATGGAAGATAGGGTTGGGCATTTTAAAAAAATAAACCTAACCAAGCGAGAAGCAAGACTCCTTAATGGCACAAAATGTAAGTCGTGCAAGGGTTCATGATGACTCCCGTCGAAAAAAAAGTTTTTGACTTTTGCTTAATACAGGTTCAAGTTTTAAAAGATAAAGAAGATAAATTACGTAAGGAATTGTTGGACTGTAAAATACAATCCGAATTCTTATCATCTATGATCGATGATTTATTAGGAGAAAACAAGAATGGTTAATGTAAATTCAGTTGGTATATTTTTGTCAGCAAGTATCAGTAGGGACATCTTTGCGTCCAATTTTTACAGTGCATATTTAATTCAAGAGTCACTTTCAACTGCTGAATCATTTAAAGAAAAAATACAAGACGCAATTGACAACAACAAAGATTCAGACTATATTGAATCTTTGATTAAAGAGTCCGACTATTACGACAGCTTATTGAATTTTGCAATTCTTGGCACGGATGAAAATGAGTCACCGCAATGACAAAGATTTACATCTATTGTGTTTTTGATGACAATGATAATCTACATGGGGTCTTTTCGTCATTAAAGTCTGCGCATGCCGCCTCGATGAAGTTGGCGAATCGGGGAGGAACAGGGGTGTATATATTCCATGAAGGTAAAAGCATGCAACCAGACTTGACATTCATCAGAAACATTTTCAAGGGCGTTATCGATCTAAAAGTTAATTACTATTCTAACAATAGAAAGATTACGGTTCTCAAGACCAAGCTAAAGGATTAAAATGGAAGTCATTAAAATTTATGGCGTCACCGACTGCCCAGCATGCTTGTTGGCGCAAGCTATAGCAATGGAAGCATATCCTGCGTATGAATATGTTTTTGTTAATATGGATTTCGCGACGGTTTATCGTAATAATATAAAGAATAAATTTGCTCATCAAACGTATCCAATTATTACTATCCAAGACGAAAAAGAAGAAGTTTTAATTGGTTCTTCTGAGAACCTGAAAACTTTTTTGTCTAAATAGGCTTCTAGCTGTTAGTTACTATGTGGTGGCTAAAAAGGGTACATTGATAAAATGGGTGTCGTCTCATAAATCTTATGAGGCAAACGGTGACGTTTTAGTTGGTCTAGAACCTATTTATAAGTACGGAATCATAATGGAAGTATCAAGAAAAAACTCCAATTATTTAGCGGTAGCATCATTCTGCGATGGTACGTGGCATGTAGTTGATGTACACCACGATGAAATAAAAATTATAAGTGAGGTTGAAATTGGCTAATATATTCTTTAGTGGCGATAAGGCACCAAAACAAGCTGCCATCAATTCTGCAACTATTAAAGTTGGTGAATATGTTGATGGTAGATTTGAAGTACGTATGGCATCGGATGACGGGGGAACCCACCTAGAAATACAAATCGAGGTAGAAAATGTCTCAGAGTCTTTATTTGTAGAACACCCTCAGTTTCCAATGGAGGATGTTTTCCCTTTGTGGGCTGGCTGGAGAGTGACGATAACCAAGGTTCCAACAGGATACATTGATCTTATTACGCTAGCCGGCGGAAAATCCGACGATTATTGACAATTCTAAAACATTATTTAGTTGACTTATCAAACCTCAAGGTATATATTATATGTGTGAGGTCAGAAATGAAAACTGTTGTTCAAGAAATCAAAAATTCACTTTCACTCCCTATCTGTTACGGCTGGGATCGAGATTTCTTGGTGTCCATCCTTGACCAAGTTGAGCGCGGCCGCAAACTAAGC
>CENT01097844.1_pt1 | contig 13524 bp, 14 predicted proteins | sample 530141 | NCBI WGS metagenome assembly CENT01 (sample SAMEA2591074, study PRJEB7988) | marine metagenome | isolation source: saline water (ENVO:00002010), including | reverse complement strand
TGTAGCATTCTATGTTACTTTAGAGGGGAAAATCCCTAGAACCCCTTATTGGAAGCACCATTACCGCCAATGCTTTTGCAGATAATGACAATCGTCATCATGGCAAACCACTAAGTGTTACTTTGCCTCTTGTGAAAGGCTGGTATGACGGCGAGCCGGTACTCTACTTGACAACCGATGCGTCCGATCCCAACGCAGCCAAAGATATGGGCGTAAATTATGTTCCGCAATTGGCTTATGCAATCAACTCACAACCTTCATCCGTTGACGACATTTTTGCTGTCACGAATTTCAAACAGGGGAATATTATTCCTTCTGCACCTATTCCGAGTGGCCCAGATAACCAAGATACTGACTACACCCCGTTGTGGCAAGTTAGCACGGTAACTTGGAAAGATGCTCAGCAGGCTCATACTCTCAAATCTGAACAAGATGTCCTGGATGCGAAAGCCAACGGCATGGTGGTCATCACACAAACCAACATTGTGGTCAACTGCCCAGTCATCTATAGCCCAGAGGGCGGTTTTTTGCCCAATACCAAGATAAATGGCATGAAAATAAGATAATTGAAGATAGTATTTAGCGGGCTCATCACTACGAGTCCGCTAAATGATTTATCTTTAGCTAACTTTGCGAACCCTGCCGATTTTTCTAAATTGTCCGGGTCCTGCACCCATTATCCGTTTAAATGCTTTACTGAAAGATGCCGCTGATTCATAACCACAGCGTTCGGCAACATCCATGACGCTCGCCTTCTCTTGCTCAAGCCACCGCCGGGCAAAATACATGCGCCAGATCGTCAAAAATTCAATCGGCGGCATCCCGCAAGCCTGAAAAAAACGCTCGATGAAAGCAGAGCGGGAAAGATGCGCTATCTCGGCGAGATTGTCTAAAGTCCAATGCCAACCGGGGTTTGCGTTAATAGCCAAAACCGCTTTACAAATCTGTGCATCGGCAAAAGCGCCCAGTAAACCCGGAACCGGTAGATTTTTTTCCACGAGATCACGGACAATGTAAAACAACAAGGCATCTGCAAGCCGATCCAGAATAGCGGTAACGCCCACTTCATCCATACCGGCTTCAGCAAATAAAAGGTCGAGCAGTGTTCGTACTGCAATATTTCCTGCACCGGACCGAGCGGCAACCACTAGAAATTCAGGCAATGATCCCAAAAGTAGCCGTCGAACTGAATAATCGATTTCCAGAAAGCCGCATATTAAGGCAGTGCCCGGATTCGTGGGATCTAATGGGACTTCCCGTGTAACATTTTGAATGCCAAATGCGTCAGGCTTTTCCTTAGATGATCCAATCACATGCGCGGCATCATGCGGAAGAACCACAATATCGCCGCTCTGCAAAAAAGTCGGCGCCTGATAACCAGGCAGGTGCAACCAACAGCCTCCATGACAGACAATATGGAAGTTAACATTGCCAGTACCCGACGTATCGAGTGCCCAAGAATCGCATAGCTGACCGCGGTAAAACACCTCGGCACGGAAGCTGATGCGTCTCAGAATTTCGTTTAGTGCTTGTTTGGCATCCTGCGGAAAAGCTTTTTCTTTAGTGGGTGAAGGCATTGCAAAATTTATCTTGGATTTAATGTGAGCGATTAAAGTTACCTAGCGACTATAACGACGAGTGTCCACAGAGCGCATCAGGGCATGTAATTGTTCAGTGTATAACCTAGCTCCTGTCAGCTAGTAAAGTTGCATACTCAAAGTGTTAGCGTGGGATTGGTTTTGTAACGACAAACTAACCTGCGAGCCACGAAGCGCGAAGCGACGACAAGGCGAGTCAGATTGAGCGACGTATTAGCCTGAAATCGTAAGATAAGCATTTAGGTTAATACAAAATTAACTAATTGATCTATGCCTTTCCCCATACCATCGAGCTTGAAGTCTAATTTCTCGATAGGAGTCTCTAGTCGGTTAACCCAAACTGTAGGGTAGCCAAACCATTTAGCCCCTGCCGCATCCCATCCCCCAAAAGCTGCAAAGGTTATGTTCTCTTTAGGAAGACTAAATGCATCAATTCCCATCTGGTAGGCTAGAGGACTTGGTTTGTAAGCTTGAACTCTGTCTGTGCTCAGATAAAACTCAAACGCACTCTCAATACCTGAATTTCTTGCATTGGTTCGAAGCATTTCTTCGGTTAAGTTGGAAACAAAACCAAGCCGTATATTATTGTTTTTAAATTGCTGCAAGGCTGGTTTAATGTCTGGCCAGATTTCTAGGTTTAACCAGATAGATATCAATTGTTTTTGTTTTTCAAGTGTCAGGTCTAACTTTAAACTTTCTGCTGAAAATATTAGTGCATCCTCTATCACAGCATCAAAACTCTTGTAATGCACGCCGACTGTGCGCAGCCACGAATAGCCGAATATTTTCGCAAACCATAGCTGAGCGAGCGCGTCGCCTTTTTCTGGAAATAATTTCTTTGTCAATCCGAAAATAGGTCGGGGGTCAAATATGACGAAACCATCAAAAGCAATGGCTTTGACTTTAGGTTTTGCCTGTGCCAAGACAGACTTCGAGAATAAACTTGCAGCAACACTTCCAGAGATAAGCTTGATAAGTTGTCTACGATTTAGTGGCATTATTATTTTCTCCATAGCGATGAGGGCTAGCGCAAAGCTCAGCGGCGTGGCGATATCAGAGTCCGTTGGAACGTAGGTTAGGCTTGATTATGATTGGTTCGAATTTTTTCAATTTCCCACCATTCAGCTTTCAGTTGTTCTATTGGCTTAGGAACTATTTCTGCCAATATTTCAAATGATTCAATCCTATCGGTTCGAAAATGTCTAAAGGCATTTCGTTGTTCACACCACGCGGCCACTACGCGAACTGTTTCAAAATAACCAATAATAAAAGGCCAAATCACTCTTTCGCTGCGATTTCCACCAACACTATAGACAATAGCGATCTTTTTCTGATCCCGTATGGCAGTGCGGAAATCCGACATGTTGATGGTATCCGCCACGGCTTCTGTTGTCGATGGAATCACCACCGGCGATTTTAACAAAACATGCCGCAGATGTTCTGGTATGACGGCATTGATCTTAGTAATCAATGTGCTTGCACTTTTGGCAAGCGATTTATCCCCGCTACGGGCGACCCATTGCGTACCCAATAAAGCCGCTTCCAATTCTTCAGGCGTTAACATAAGCGGTAGCATTTCAAAGCCGCCCTTAAGCATATAACCTATTCCGGCCTCGCCCACAATAGGCACATTCTGCATTTGTAGTTCTGCAATGTCCCTATAGATGGTTCTGACCGACACTTCCAGTTTTTCTGACAGCTCTTTAGCTTTTACAGGTTTTTTTGCAGCGCGTAAAACCTGAATAATACTAAACAGCCTATTCATTGAAAGCGCCTGTTTTGTTTACGATTGCGGAAGTGATTTTTGGAACCCTTTTAACGCCGCTATATTTTCATACCATCGCACGATATTCGGTGTTGTGGGCATTTCGTTTGCCAAGCCTAATTGGAACATATTGGATGCGAGGGCTAAATCGGCAATGGTTGGTTTGTCACCTGCCAAGAATTGTAGGCCCTCAAGATGATTTTCCATAATAGAAAGTTGCGCCTGTATTTTTACGGCAGCCTCATCAGCAGCGTTTAGGTCGCCGTTTTCTCCCATAAAAACTCTATTGAGAACGATTAATCTCACCAGCGGAAAAAGCTGGCATTGCGTCCAGTCTAACCACTGCTCAACCTTAGCCAAAGCATCTAAGCTTCTAGGATACCAGTCGAATAACTCATGTTTGATACACAAGTATCTGAGTATGGCGTTAGATTCATGAATTTTTATATTGCCATCAATCAGTGTTGGCACTTGGTGATTCGGATTGATACTCAGGTAACTTTCTGACAAATGTTCACCCTTTAGCAAATCAACGATATGGCTTTCATACTCAATGCCGACTTCTTCCAGCAATGAAATCACCCGGCGGCTATGTTGCGAATAGGGATGGCTATAAATTTGATACATTGAAAATCTCCCAATCTGGTTTAAGTGGATAAGTGCAATTGCAGATTAACAGACTTATGCTGACATCCTTTGTCAGCAGTATAAAGCCTAACGTCTTAAGTAATACGTTCACGCAGGCCGTAGCAGGTCGGTTGGAGCGAAGGGTTACCCTTTCTGGCTAGCCGTTTTACAGACAGTGTATATTTTATGTTTGACATCCTACTACTTGGTAGGCTATGCTTTAATCATGGAAATGAGAGATCAAATACTTACAAGTGCGCAGCGGCTGGTTCAGCAGCGCGGATTTAATGGCTTCAGCTATGCCGATATTGCAGTAGAGGTCGGCATTCGCAAGGCCAGTTTGCATCATCATTTTCCTACCAAAACTGATCTCGGCCTAGCATTGATCGAAGTGTACTCAGAGCGCTTAAATAGCGTTCTTCTTAATATCAGTGGTTCGTCCTTGACTGCAGTTGCGAAACTTAACGCGTATGTTGCCCTGTATCGCAGTTCGCTTGAAGCTGAACGCATGTGTTTGGGTGGTATGCTGGCATCCGAGGCATTGACGTTAGACGCGACAATGCTACCAAGCCTCAAACGCTTTTTTAACCGTAATATCGAGTGGTTGACTGAAATACTTACAGAGGGCAACTTGCAACAACTTTTTGTATTAAACAGTTCGGCTACAAACCACGCGCGAATGCTGTTATCAGCGTTACAAGGTGCGTTACTGATTGCCCGTGCAACTGGTGATCGTGAAGCGTTTGAGCAGACAGCATCGTCATTAATGACTGGTTTAACGAGGAAGGGCTAACCTCTTTTTTTAGCCCAAAAACCTACCTTCTAATAGGTAAAGGATGTTTGTGAAATGAAAACTACTAACCTAAAAGCGCTAGTCACTGCTGCGTTAATCACTGTCTCGATGTCAGCATTTGCTGATAGGGAGGATGGATCACCCGTTGACCTTCCGGTTACAAAGCTTAAGTACTTTAAAACCGGGAACGGTCCGCTTGAGGCCGCCCCTGCTTATGGCGACTTGTTCCACGGCGAACACGGTACATTTATTAAACTGCCGGCCGGCTTTATCAGTCCAGCCCATGCCCATAGCGAGGATTACCATGCTAATGTTATCTCTGGTATTGTGGCCAATGGCGCACCAGGCAGCAAAATGGTGCAACTTCCTGTTGGCTCTTATTATTTTCAGAAAGGTGGTGAAAGTCATATCACCAAATGCCTCTCAGCGAACGAATGCATTTTGTTCCTCAGCCAACCGGGCAAGTTTGATTACATTTTGGACAAAACATCGCAGAAAAATTAAGGTTCATCCTTGTGAGCTCCTGTGATCGTAACGTGTGCATTAGTGATAGCGCTAAGGTGATCTTGAAATTTTTTCTCAAACCGCACCACTATTGACTGCTGACTTATCGAAAAACGACTGGCCCCTTTTTTTAGCTCTTAATTCTACCTTCTAATAGGTAAAGGCTGCTTACAAAATGAAAACTGCTACCCTGAAAATGTACAAACTCTATGACTTTTTACCCTCAGGAAATTGCTACAAAATTCGCCTATTGCTCAATCAATTAGGAATCGAGTATGAAAGAGTCAATGTTGATCTTTTAAAAAAGGAATCACGTACCCCAGAATTTCTAAAAATAAACCCTAATGGTCGTACTCCTGTTTTGTATCACGATGGCAAGTATCTTGCTGAATCTAATGCAATCTTATGGTACTTGGCTGCAAATACTCACTTTTTACCGGAAGGTAATTATGAGCAGGCATTGATTTTACAGTGGATGTTCTTTGAACAATATAGTCATGAGCCTAATATCGCAACCCCTCGTTATTGGGTTTCGATACTAAAAGCTGGAGATGAGTACGAAGAACAAATGAAGGTAAAACTGAAGCTAGGTTATGCCGCACTGGATGTCATGGAACAACATTTAGCCAACAACCGTTATTTTGTTGGTAATCAGTACAGTATTGCAGATATTGCTTTATATGCTTATACCCACGTTGCAGAGGAAGGAAATTTTGATTTATCGGGATACCGTAATATAAATAAATGGCTTAAACGAATTGAAGGTCAAGAAAATTACCTTAGCATTAGGGTTGACTAAGCTTCGGCACTCGGTTCGGTCAGCTGGAGTTCAGTCAAAACTTGCCTTGATGCCACGACGCTTTATCAAGCCGACTCTGGTAGCCACGTTAAAACAGACTAAATTTTTATTAATTACCTACAGATGTATTGAGGAAGGGCTAACCTCTTTTTTTAGCCCAAATAACTACCTACTAATAGGTATAGGATAATATAATGTCAGACTGCAAAAATCATGAAAACACATGTAACACCAAAAAGGGAGCCAACTTCACCGCTTATGAAAGTGGCCCATGTAAAGACTGGCCTGCTCATACTGTCGAGCTTCCAGGTTTAGGGGAAATCCCGGGCAAGCTTTTCTTAAAAGATGCGGTTGGCTTTACCGGCTGCGAAATATCCATTAATTCAATGGCTCCGGGCGCTGGTATGCCTATTTATCATCAGCATCAACAAAATGAAGAGGTGTATATCTTCATTCAAGGCAAAGGGCAGGTGCAGGTTGATGGCGAAGTGATTAATGTGCAGGAAGGCACTATTGTGCGTATCGCACCCAATGGCGAAAGAATTTGGCGCAACAATTCAACTGAGCCATTGCTCTACATTATTATCCAATCCAAAGAAAACTCCTTGACGCAATACGGTCTCGGAGACGCGACCGTGCCTGAGAAAGCCGTCACTTGGCCTAACTAACAGATTTCGACTGGGGCACCCCTAATGTTGTTTTTTGAAAAGGAACATTAGGGGTTAGCTTTGGTTGCCGCTTTAGGTGTGGAGTTGATTTTAGACAACGATGATGCAAACAAAATTACCAAACCTTTACACAGAAATCAGTTATGACGCCATTTAAATTAATTATCTTCGATTGTGACGGCGTGTTGGTCGATAGCGAGGGAATCACCACCCAAGTTTTTATCGACATGCTGGCAGAACTAGGCATTAACATCACCTTAGAGGAAATCATGAATCGTTATGTGGGTATGCCCATGTCGGATGGTTTGGCCATGCTGGCTAAGCAATACGGATTTACGCCCCCAACGGATTTTGTGGAGCGCTTTTACCGTAACAGCATGGTTGTCTTAGCAGATCAGTTACAGCCAGTGCCGGGGATCAAGATGGTAATTAAGCAGCTTCAGCTACCTTTTTGCGTAGCCTCCAATAGCCGTGTAGAAAAAGTACGTGCCATGCTTAACATCACGGGGCTGCTTGGGAGCTTCGAGGGCAAAATTTTCACGGCCTGCCAGGTAGAGAACCCTAAGCCTGCGCCCGACGTGTATCTCTATGCGGCAAAGGTATTTAATGCCGATCCGTCCGACTGCCTTGTTATTGAGGACACGCCAGTAGGCGTATCCGCAGCAAAAGCGGCAGGCATGACGGTTTATGGTTATTCAGCCATTACGCCAGCCCTGCATTTATGGGATGCAGGCGCCCATAGTGTTTTCAATGAGATGAGCGGTTTGCTGCCGTTAGTCCAACGATGTGGAAGTTGTGCCAACTAGGATCAAGATTTATTTACGCTCCCCCATCAATTTCAATAGCGCCGATTTTAGCAGATCAACTTAGTGTTAATTTGCTCATTGCCAATGTCCGCTTTGACCGGAATGAGTTGGCTTGTGTAAATGATATATGCAGGCAGGTTTGCAAGTAATGTGGGCCGAAAAATGGGTATGTTTAGTGGCCTCTACAGTTATTTAGCCAGTTAAATTCTATGAATGAATCACTATGAGCGGCATCCATGAAACCGCCTATCCGCGGTTAAAATGTGACATTAGCGAACAGGAGCTAGATGCCATTTATACGCCGACGGCGGAAGAATGGGTATTTGTGCGCTCCCTTTATCGACAGGCCACACAACGAGCCTATGTGCTGATCCAGCTCAAATTACTGCAACGTTTGGGCTATTTTGTCCCGCTGTCGTCATTACCCGCCATCCTTATAGAGCATATTTGCAGCAGCGCTGGCTTGCGGATGCCATCAAAGGTTGAATTAGGCCGCTACGATCAATCCGGCAGCAAGTCCTTACATCATCAACGCCTACGGGTATTTGTCGGTATCCGCCTGTTTGACGCTGATGCCGAAATATGGCTCGCAGGACAAGCACTACAGGTGGCCCAAACCAAACAGGAACTGCCGGATATTATCAATGCATTGATCGAAGCGCTCGTCCAGCAACGCTATGAACTGCCCGGGTATACTTTTTTATTTCGGTTAGCGCGGAAATCCCGTGCGACCGTTAATGAACAGATATATCGCACCGTTCACAGCAAACTTTCTGCTTCTGCGATTGTCCGTTTAAACCAGGTTATCGAGGCCAGGTCAGGCCAAAGTGCATGGGATAGCTTAAAGCGTGAACCGAAACAGCCGAATGTGCGGGAAATAACAAGCTTTTTACAACATATCAACACGATGGTTCATTTGGCGGAAAGCCTGCCTGTCCTCGAAGATATTGCGGTTGCCAAACGAAACCAATTGGTCATGGAAGCACGGGCATTAGACCTGTCGCAATTACGGCAGCTTAAGCCTCTTAAGCGCCATACGCTGATTGTGTTGTTAATTCAGGCGCAGCTACAAAAAGCAATGGATGATGTTGCGGATATATTTATCAAGATCATCCGCAACTTGCACAATGTCGCCGAAGAACGCTTACGGCAATATCATTTACAAGAGGCAGAACGTGTCGAACGTCTTATAGGTCAGTTCCGCGAAGTACTGAATGTCCTAAATTCAGAGGGTAGTGTTAATGAGCGGATGGCTGGGGTAGAACAATCACTGGATGGCAATCCGGGTATCTGGATCAATGAATGCGATGAACATTTAGCCTATGCGGGAAACAATTATTATCCATTTATGCTGTCCGGCTATGCCAGTAAACGGGGGTTGCTCTATAAGTGCCTCGAAATTCTGGCACTTCGATCCAGTTCACAAGACGACAATTTGCTGAAAGCGATTGCTGTCATAAAAAAGTACCGGTCCAGTCACCGTGAACATTTAGAAATACATAGCGACATTAGCGAGCTTTCCTTTGAGTGGTTATCCGAAAAATGGCACGAGTTGATATTCGGCAAGCCCGTGCCGGGCATCTCAACCCATTTACACAGGAAATACTTTGAAATGGCCGTATTCACCCAGGTGATGCTCGAACTTAAGTCAGGCGACCTTTATGTTGAACAAAGTGCCGACTATGATGATTATCGTAATCATTTGGTGAGTTGGGAAGAATATGAACAGGAGGTGGAAAACTATGGTGTCTTGGTGGGGTTGCCTGTCGATGCGGACACTTTTGTGAGTCAATTACAGGAACAGTTGCGGGATTTTGCCGATAAAGTGGACCGTAGTTTTCCTGAAAACGCTCATGTCGATATGGATGATTCTGGCCTTATCCTACGCAAAGCTGAACGCCAAAAGCCCACCGAAGAACTCGAAGCGATTGATTTCGCCATCACGGCGCAAATGAGAGAGTCGAGCATTCTTGATGTACTGACAGAAACCGAAAAATGGCTGGATTTACACCGATTGTTCGGGCCATTGTCCGGGTTCGAATCAAAAATTGATGATCCGCGCATGCGCTTCATTACGACGCTGTTTTGTTACGGCTGCAATCTTGGCCCTAGCCAGACAGCACGGTCAGTTAAGGGGTTGAGCCGTAAGCAAGTGGCTTGGTTAAACCTGAAACATGTCACCGAAGAACGACTGGACAAAGCCATTGCCAAAATCATCAATGCCTATAACCGTTTTGCACTACCGCATTATTGGGGTTCTGGAAAATCTGCATCGGCTGATGGCACCAAATGGAATATTTATGAACAAAACCTGCTCTCAGAATACCACATACGCTATGGCGGCTACGGCGGCATTGGTTATTACCATGTGTCAGACAAATACATTGCCTTATTCAGCCATTTCATCCCTTGCGGCGTTTACGAAGCGGTTTATATTCTGGATGGTCTCATCAAGAATACATCCGATATTCAACCGGATACTTTACATGGCGATACCCAAGCACAAAGTACGCCGGTGTTTGGTCTAGCTTATCTTTTAGGTATCGATTTGATGCCGCGTATCCGCAATATTAAAGACCTGACTTTTTTCAAGGCTGATAGACGCAATCAATATCAACACATCGGTAGTTTATTCCGAGGCACGATTGATTGGGAATTGATACGCCGCCACCTCAAGGACATGTTGCGTGTTGTCATCTCGATTAAAGCTGGCAAAATAGCTCCCTCAACGATCCTACGCCGACTTGGCACGGCCAGCCGTAAAAATAAGTTGTATTATGCTTTCCGGGAATTGGGTAGGGTAATTCGCACTCTGTTTCTGCTCAAATACATCAATGATGTGGATCTCAGGAAAACCATTAACGCTGCGACCAACAAAAGCGAGGCGTTCAATGATTTTGTGCAATGGCTGTTCTTTGGCGGCGATGGAATTATTGCTGAAAACATACGCCACGAGCAGCGCAAGGTCATCAAATACAACCATCTCGTGGCTAACATGGTTATATTAAATAATGTCCATCAGATGACACGGATTTTGAAATCCCTTCAAAATGACGGCCATAACTTGAACGAGTCAGTGCTAGGTGGTTTAGGGCCATATCGTAGACACCATATTAATAGGTTCGGCGAATATCCTCTGGATTTGGATCGGGAGATTGAACCGATGAATTATAATATAAGGTTTGATATATAATTCATCATGTTAGATAGGTTTCTGCGAAAATAACCGGAATATCGGCCAACCCTCAAGCTCGATTGAGCTCGGCCCGTCGGGCGTGCCTTTGTTCGAGTAGCTTTCGTGATTATCTATACGTTCGTTTTTCATCTCTGTTCCTCATCCTGGTTTAGTATCTCTATACATATACTTTCATTGCTGTTTATTACGCGCTTCCATCGCGCGGTCGGCCTTCTCTCTATGCCACTCGCGCATTTCACTTGCCTGCTTATTCGCGCACTCAGACGGGGATAAGTTTTCAGCGTGACAATAGGCGTTAACCGCATTTTTGAACGCGCGCAGTGCATAATCTTTAAGCGGGCGGGTCGTGTCGGTCACTGGCATGTTTTCCACTTTCTGGACCGCCTCTGCCACAGTTTCTTTGGGCGTACTGGCATAAGCTAGCGGGCCGCCTGCTGTTAGTATGCTAAGGCAAAGAATCGAGCGAATGAGGTCTTCTTGCATGATCGTCTCCGTGTATACACCATTTGCGGCGTGCGATAGGTAATTCAGACCATCATAACTATAGTGTATATGTACAGCAATACATTAAATACGTTTATTTTTATTTTTTGATTGGCGGGATTAATACAGCGGGATTAAAGACACTCAAAATTGGCTGGCTGAGCAGACGGATCGGACAGGTATGTCTGTCTATCTCATGGCCGTATAACGCATCATAGCCCATCCGTGCAGCAGAGACACAAATGAGTTCTATCAGGCCACGGGTGCAATTTTGATGGACAAGATCGCGGCAAGTCGGCAAGGGAAGTCCTTTGGCGTGATGTAATTGTATTATTATCTGCTGCAGGTGTTGTTCGACGCGGTTATCTGAATAGGCCAGTCGAAGTACATCGCCGGTTTGCCAGCCCTGGTGCCAAAATTCGTACTCGACATTGTGCGTGTATCTGGCGAATGTATTACTTTTTACACATTGTCGTAGTTGTTCTGAAGCCGCCTTATCCTGTGCGGTATCCAAAATTTTCGCCTTTTGCTGGAGGCGGGTTGCATAGACGTTCTTCCCTGCCCCGTTCGCAAACGGTCTGGATGCCGAAAAGAATACAGCGGTATGGGCAACAATCAGGTTGTTCTTCGGGGGCGGCGGAGGAACGCGCCACTGTGATAGCTGCCAGTCCGTGCCGTGATACCATGTGGCGGCATACAATTGGCTAGTCTTTGTGAAAGTGGCCATAGACGATGTTGGCATTGTTTCGTCGTGAGAACATGGCATTTTCTATTTCCCCAGCCAGTTGCTTTGCATCAATGGGTTTGATAATAACGCCATCAAAATATGCCGCCACTTCCGCCTTACTGGTTACCGTCTGGTCAGCTGTGATGCACAGGATCACCGTGTCAGCATTGCAGTGACTCTTTCTAATATCCGCCGTTAATGCCGCGCCATCCAAATTAGGCATATGGTAATCAATGAGGATCACGTTGTAGCTTTTTCTCAGTGCTTTATTCAATCCAGTATGCGGGTCAGTCGTATATTCAGCCTCAATATCGTATTTTTCGAGCATATTAAGAAGCACATGGCAGTTCACCTCTTTATCGTCGATAACCAATACCCTGCAATCACTGTCAAACCCGATGCCCTGGGTCGGGATAGTGGAAAAGGTTTCGATGACATCAACTGGGATGGTAATGCTAAATGTCGTACCTTTTTTCAATTCTGAGTTAAGGGTGATGCGACCACCCATTAACGTTACCAGCTCTTTTACCATCGCCAGCCCAATTCCCCTGCCCTGTTGTTGACGCACATTCGGTGACGTGACCTGATAAAATCGGTCAAAAATACGGGCCTGATTTTCGGGTGCTATGCCAATGCCTGAGTCTCTGACAATCACTTCAAGTGTATCGTCGTCTGTTGTCGTATTAATACGCCATGAAACAGAAACAATGCCCGTGTTGGTATAGCGGAAGGCGTTTTCAAGCAGGTTGACGATCACCCTTTCCAGTTTGCCTTTATCAAACCTAGCTGAAAATTCCAGCGGGTGCGGCTCATCTTCAAATTCAAATTTGAGCCCTTTATTTTCAAATTTCTGCCTAAATCTTTCGCACACTTCCAAAATACTGGCATTGACGGCATTTTCAGTGATTTTCAAATTTACTTGCCCATTTTCAAATGCTTCCACATCCAACATTTCATCAATGGCTGATTGTAATTCTGCGGTGCTCTCTTGCATGGCTTCGAACATTTTCTTGGCGCGAGGGGATTGCTGTTTTGAGACTTCATCCTGCATCGCATCTAGCATGTTTACTAACACATGCACTGGGCTTCTGATCTCGTGTGATATGATTTGCATGAACTTTACTTGCTGCTCGCTGCTTTTTTCCGCTTCGCGTTGTTTATCTCTCGCCGTGGCCTGGCTTTCCATAAGCGCGTTCATTTGTCCTTGAACTGTATGCGATACGTCCTCTAATTTTGATGCCAGTATATTAAACTCCCGAACATGGGTCCGGGGAATGGCGACCGTATAATCGCCATCGATGATTTTCTGCATTTCCGCATTGACACGGTTCACCGAACGGGAGAAATTCAAAAATAGACGAGCGCCAATCAATGCCAGTACCAGAATCACGCCTGAGAATAAGAGCGTGTTCGTTTGTAAGGATTTATTTATTGCTTCAATTTGTTTATCCGTAGTGAAATAAACGTACACGGTGCCCAGCAAAGGAGGTTCAAACTCGACGAGATCGGCGGCGGCGTTTTTCAAGGTAGTTGTCGCCTGAGCTGTTAAGCTGCTTCT
>CENT01003962.1_pt1 | contig 13643 bp, 5 predicted proteins | sample 530141 | NCBI WGS metagenome assembly CENT01 (sample SAMEA2591074, study PRJEB7988) | marine metagenome | isolation source: saline water (ENVO:00002010), including | reverse complement strand
CTGGTGGCGGCATTTTTGTCGCTGTTATCTTTACCCGACAGCCGGTTTAGTGTCACGCAAATTCTTGAATACCTGAGTCTGGTGCCGTTACAACGCAAATTCAGCCTCACCGAAGAGAGTCTTACGGTGATCGAGTACTGGCTGGAGCGGGCGAATATCCACTGGGGACTGGACGGCAGGCACAAAGCACAGGTAACGGAATTTGCCGTTGACAGTGACATGTACAGCTGGCAGTGGGGGTTACAACGCTTATTGCTGGGAATGATTAGCGAAGATGCTACGCTTTTACTGGATAACTGTGTAACCGTACCAGACGTGGAAGGGCAGGAAAGTGTCGAGCTCGGCAGGCTGATGCTGATTGTAGAGCAACTGCAAATTCACAATCGTGAGCTGGCCAGCCCGCGCACAGCCGATGACTGGCAGGTGTATTTAAACACTCTTCGGGAAGACTGCTTTATCCCGGGCAATGACGATATCGACAGTTGGGAGAGCATAGGTAAAACCATTGCGGATTTAGCCTTACAGTGCCAGCAAGCTGGCTTTACCGGGGAACTGAGCCTGGCCGAAGTGCGCGATGTGCTGACCAAACGTTTTGCCACACCGGATGCCGGTAACCATTTTATGACCGGCCAGGTCACCTTCTGCTCCATGCTGCCGATGCGGAGCATTCCCTTTAGCGTAATAGGCATTCTGGGCCTCAATGACGGAGATTTTCCGCGCAGTAACCCGCCAGGCAGCATTAATATGATGGCTCGTCACCCGGGGCGTCTCGGCGATCGGTCCCGCCGTCAGGAAGACCGCTACCTGTTTTTAGAAGCATTAATATCAGCCCGTCAGGCCCTTTATCTTAGTTTTCAGGGGCGCAGCGCGTTAAATAATGCCGAGCGCCAGCCTAGTCTGGTGTTGCAGGAATTAATGGACTTTCTCGGTCAGGCCTACGGCTGGCAGCCAGACGCGGTGCGACAATTGCCGTTGCACCCGTTTAGCCCAGCGGTGTTTAACAGCCCTCGGCCGGCATACAGTCAGGGCTGGTACCGGTTGGCACAGTCCATTGCCGGGCTGCAAAATGAGCAAACTGACAGTGTTATTGAGGTATCGGCAAGCAGCCATCAGACCCGCCAGCTCAGCGCTACCGACATGGCACGCTGTTTTGATGATCCTCTGGCCTGGCTGGCACGGCAACTGGGTCTCAGACTGGAACTCGATAATCGCCTGTTAGAAGACAGTGAGCCCTTTGAAACCAATAAACTCAGTCGTTATCAGTATGTGGATGAACTGGTTAACAACCCGGCAAATACCAGTGCCGACCAGCTCACAGCAGAGTTTTTGTTAAGCGGCGAACTGCCGGATACCCCCATCACCCGCGCTGAACTGGCCAGCTGGCAGGAGGCCGCAACATTGCTTAATCAGGCCTTGCCCGGCGGTGACGAGCACCTGCTGGCATGTCGGGTGAGCTTAAACGAGTGGCAATTGTATGGTACCTGTTATCAACACAACGAGACCCTGGTGACGTATCATGTCGGGCAGCACCAGATAAGGCGTAGCTTAAAAGCCTGGCTGACCATGCTGATTGCCAATAGCCAGGGCATTTCGCTGCCGCTGACCCTGCATTATATCGACTGGAAAAAACAGCCGCTGGCACTGAAATCAGAATCTTATCAACCTTTAACGGCCGATGAGGCCACTGCACAGTTGCTCAGGTTTATTGAGGCGATGAAACAAATAGAGGCAGGCCCTAGTTTACTTTATCTGGCGGTGGCCGAAGCGTTTTATAAGTATGCCGGCATGAACACCGACAGTGACGACTGGCATGAGAGTAACGAAATTGCCAAACGCTGGCATGATATCACCGACAGCAATAACCCCTACAGCAAGCTAGGGAGTAACGGATACTTTAACTGGTTTTATAACTATATTCCGCCTGCTTCGCAACTGCCCCTTGAGCAACTGGCCGATCTCTATTGCGCTTTTCTGGGCAACTTTAAAAGGGGAAGAAAATGACCGCACAACATCTGGATGTCATTAATCTGCCCCTGCGCGGACGCCACCTGATTGAGGCCTCCGCCGGTACCGGTAAAACTTTTAATATTACGCGGATTTACTTACGTTGCCTGCTTGAGCAACGCCTCACCGTGCAACAAATTCTGGTGATGACCTTTACCAAAGCGGCCACCGAGGAGATTCGCGGTCGTATTGCTGCCACGCTGCGGGACGCCCTGGCATACTGGCAGGCGCGCACCCTTGATAAGCCGTTCGATTCAGACCCGGTGCTCGACGAACTCTATCAACGAATCGTTGCCGAGGAGGCGTTAGCCTTACTGCAGGCGGCGCTGCTGGAACTGGATGATGCGGCCGTATTTACCATCCATAGCTTCTGCAATAACGTGTTATCCGATATGGCGTTTACCTCTGCCGCGCCGCTGGAGTTAGCGCTGGCAACTGATACCCGGGCGATGTATTTGCAGAGCTGTGAAGACTTTATCCGTAAAGTCAGCCGCGATGAGGAAGCCTTTGCGCAGCTGGCCAGTCATGGTTGGCATACGCCTGAACAGCTGTTGCGTGATTTTCTGCCGTTAATGGAGTTTGCTAACCCGCCGCACATAGCGTCAGAGCAACAAATCAATGAACAGTTCGATGCGGCGCTGGATAAGCTGGCAGAGCAATATCAGCCGCAGGCAAGCGCCCTGTACACGGCATTGGTGGATAATGAAGCACTGTTTTTAACCGCCGTTATTAATAAGGATGAAGAGCGGGCCAGAGAATGGCAGGTGATCCTCGACTGGCTGCAAAACGGTCCGTTAACGGATATCCCCGAAGAGTTAGGTAAATTTATCAACGGCAATCGCTACCGTGCCAAGCGCGAGGGCATAGCCGAGGCGAAAGCCCTGGTTGAACCGGCTAAAACCTTGCGTACTGAATTAACTCAAGCGGTCGGTAAACTGAATATGTCGCGTCAGGCGCTGCTTGATAAAGCGCCGGTCTATGCGGTGGTTTGTGAGGCGGTAGCGTTTGTGCGTGATTATGTCAGCAAACAAAAGCAGCGCTTAAGTACGGTGGATTTTAACGATCTGATCCGCTTGCTGGCCGCTCAAATAGACACCCCGGATTCACCGCTGTGTGTGCAACTGCGCCAGCGCTATCCGGTAGCACTGGTGGATGAGTTTCAGGATACCGATGCCGATCAGTATCACATTCTGGCTAACGTTTATCCCGGGCAGGATTTTCTGCCTCAGGGGACGACTACCTTGTTGATGATCGGCGACCCTAAGCAGGCCATTTATGGTTTTCGTGGCGGCGATATTTTTACCTATTTGCAGGCCGCAGAGCAGGCAGAGTATCGCTGGGTAATGGATACTAACTGGCGGTCGGTAAAGCCCATGGTAGATGCCTACAACCGGTTATTCTGGGGCGCCGCGATGTGTCAGGAGCGCCGTGATCTGTTTAATTTTGGCATCACTTATGAGCCGGTCAATGCCAGTAGTGGCGCCAAAGCGGCTAAGACGCCGCTTAAAGATACTGCATCAGACCGAAGCGCGCTGACATTTATTGCCGACGAGCCCGACGAAGACGCCAGTAACAGTAAAGGCGCTACCCGCCAGCGCCTGGCAGAATTACTCACCAGAGAAGTGGTACGTTTGCTGGCTCAGGCGCAGCTTGGGGAGCGTAATGTACAGCCTGCTGACATCGCGATTCTGGTACAGACCGGTAAAGAAGCCACCATTGTTCAGAATGCTTTAAAGACGGTGGGGTTACCCTCAGTGTATCTGTCGAACCGCAACAGCCTGTTTGCCAGCGCAGAAGCCGCCGATACCCTAATGGTCCTGAATGCTATCTGGCATGCTCATGATTTGCGCCTGGTCAACGGTATTATCGCCAGCCCGCTGCTGGGACTCGATCGCCAGCAGATCCAGACGCTGCTCACCGACGAATACGCCAGTGACTGGGATACACTGCTACTACAAATCGCGCAGTGGCGGGAGATTTGGGCACGGCGCGGCATTATGGCGCTGCTGCTGGCGATGCTGCAAAACAGCTACCTTCCGCACCAACAGGAAGCCGAGCGCAGCCTGACCAATTATCAGCATCTGGCTGAGGTGCTCGAGGAGACCGCCAGAACCTATAATCAACCCGGTCATTTACTCAACTGGTTGCACCGGCAGGTGCGGCAGCCGGAGCAGGCCCAGGAACACATTCAACGCCTCGAAAGTGATGCCAGGCTAATTCAGATTGTTACTCAGCATGGCTCGAAAGGCCTTGAATATCCCATTGTGTTTGTGCCCTTTGCCAGTGAATACCGCGACCCGGTGAAGTTTGGTAACAGTCAGTCAGAGGTGTTGCGCTATTACGATCCGCACAGCGCCAGCCAGCAAATGGCTCTTGGCGCAGCCCCGGACGTGCTGGCACGGGTACGCAGTGAAGGTGAAGCCGAGTCCATGCGGTTATTGTATGTGGCTATCACCCGGGCTTCCCACCGCTGTTATTTGGGCGTTGGGGAAGATAAGCTCAGCGACCAGTCTGCGCTAGGAAAAATTATGCGCCGTGCGGCGTTTTATGACTGGCGTAGTGCAACAGAAGCGCTGATACAGGAAGGTGATGGTCATACTGCACTGATAAGTGAAGTAACGGAAGAGACCTTGCCGGCGGCGCAAATTGATGCGGTTAAGCTCAGGTGCGCAACCTTTGAACGAGCGCTTGAGGATAACTGGCGACTGTACTCGTTCTCGGCAATCACCCGGCAGGCGGTGCACACTACCTTCCGCCATCGTGAGGCAGAAGCCGTAGCGACAGACAATAATACGTTGCCGGTGACCGCTAAAAGTGAAGCGCTGCGTTTTCAGCTTAAAGCAGGCGCCCAAAGCGGTAACTTGTTGCACGACATTCTGGAAGTGACTGACTTCAGCGCACCGGACTGGGTGGAAACCGGAGCGGCGGTTGTCCGCCGATATGGCATTGATGAATCAGACCATGACGCACTGTTTAGCTGGCTCGATGAAGTGCTGACAACGCCCCTGGAATTAACCGGGGCGGGGCCGGTAAAACTGGCCGATTTGGCCATGGCCGATACCCTGCGTGAAGCGGAGTTTTATTTCCCTCTGCACCAGGCTGATCGCCGCGCCGTGGGCCGGATTTTACAGCAACACCGCCAGTCACAGGGTGGTGAAGCCTTACCCGCCGTGCTTGAGGGCGTTAGGCTGGAGGGCATGATGCATGGTTTTATCGACTTGATTTTTTGCGTCGACGGCCGCTATTTTGTGGCTGACTATAAGTCCACTATGCTGGGCGACAGCCTCGAAGACTATCAGCCACATAAACTGAATCAGAATAACCAGCAGCATTACTACGACCTGCAATATCTGATTTACAGTGTCGCCTTACACCGCTTCTTAGCGCAGCGTATTGAAGATTATGATCCGGATATCCATTTTGGTGGTGTAGCCTATTTTTACCTGCGCGGTATGTCTGGCACTTTTCCGCCCGGGAGCGGCGTGTTTTTCCACCCTTTATCGGCGGATTTGATTGCTGAGATGGAACTGGCGCTAACCGGTAAAGTTATGCAGGAGGCACTGTGATGTTTGCCAGTTATTCCCTTTGTACCGCGCGCCTGGCGGATATTGAAGCGATTGATTATTTCTTTGCCCGGGAGCTTACCGGACGGGTGGGCAGCAGCAACGAGACCGACTTTTGTTTATTGCTGGCGCTGAGTCGGGCCCAGCGGATGGGGAACAGCTGTCTGATCGTGAGCGAACTCGCCGGTGAGCACTATTTTGCCCATAGCGATGAGCCCGACAGCGGATTTATCTTTGCGCAGCAGGATGAGTTGCTTTTCCGTGCGCAAGCAATGGTTAACCACCCGGGCATGGCCGGGCGCTTGCATTGGTATAACGGACGCCTGTACACCGCTCGCTACTGGCAGTTCGAGCAGCAACTGGTTGCCAGCATTGCTGAGCGCAGCGCACCAGAACCATTAACAGACGAGCAGATGGCGGCGTTATTACAAGCCTGGCCAAGCTTGTTTCCGGTGCAGCAAAGCGAGCAGCAGGACTGGCAACAGGTGGCTACTGCACTGTGCATTAATCGCCCCTTTGCTATGCTATCGGGCGGCCCCGGTACCGGCAAAACCTATACCGTGGCCCGCTTACTGATGGCGCTGCAGGTTGCCTGGCAGGGCACATTAAATGTAGTCCTTACAGCGCCCACCGGCAAAGCTGCCCAACGACTCACTGAATCGGTGGATGCGGCACTGGCGCAATTTGCCGGTCATCCGACGCTGGCTGCGTACAGTAGTGGTATGCAACAGCCAGCGATGACCCTGCACAGGCTGCTGGGCATGCCGCGCTGGGGGATTCAAAGCCGGTTTAATCAACACAACCCGGTGCCGGCCGACGTGATCATTGTTGATGAAAGTTCAATGATAGATCTTGCCTTAATGACCCGCTTGTTCAGGGCGCTGGCACCACACACCCGGGTGATCCTGGTGGGCGATCCAAAACAATTACCATCAGTAGAGGCGGGGAATGTACTGGGGGATATTATTGCCGCACTGGGCACTGACTCAACGGAGAGTGTTGATGAAGCGTCTGCGCAGCAGTTTACGCGACTGTGCCCGCATTTACCGCCATTATCAGTGAACTCTAACAACCGGCCGGTGGCTATGCACTTTGCCCTGCGCCGGGCCCAGCGGTTCAGTGGTCAGCTGGCGGCAGTCGCCAGCGCTATGAATAACGGCCTGACTGACGGGATCTGGAATGAATTAAGTGTGCTGGAGGCCAGCCAGATGCACAGTGTTGAAGGTGTGGCTACCAGCAGTTTTAGCGCGCTGGATAACCACTTTGAGCAACTGGCGATAAACTGGTTTGGCGCAATTAGCCGGGCCGGGTCTTTGCCTGATGCTATGAACCATTTACAGGCCGGGCGCTGGTTAACGCCATTCAGGCAGGGAGATTGGGGAGCGCTGGCGCTTAATCAGCGCATAGAACGCTTATTGTCGCCGGGCGGTAGCCGTGGCTTTTATAAAGGTCGGCCAGTCATGATCACCGAGAACCATCACGGCCAGCGCCTGTACAATGGTGATATTGGCTTGATCTGGCCAGATGAGCGTGGCGTACTGAAAGCCTGGTTTACCGGCCAGGACGGCTCATTCCGGGCGATACCCATTATGCGCCTGCCTCAGCATGAAACCGTGTATGTGATGACCATTCATAAATCCCAGGGCTCCGAATTCAACCGGTTGTTATTGTTGGTGCCGGAAGCGCCTTCTCGTCAGGCGGCCAGCCTGTACAGCCGTGAACTGGTATACACCGGCCTGACCCGGGCTAAAACCGGAGCAGTGCTGGTAACTACTCAGGCGATTTTGCAGAACGTTGTGGCCCGCCGTCAGCAGCGCAAAACAGGCTTGCCGCAACTACTCGCCGGGGCGATTGGCGTTAATCGCTGAGTGGTACCTCACTAAGGTGCTGCTGTCGTTTAGCAGTGGTAAGTTGGTTATTAATATCCACGAAATACAGTAAACAATCCGATTTGGCGATGTCACTGCGCGTGGTGACCATAAAAAACTTCAGCGGCCGGGTAACGGTGAGCTCGCTGTTATCGGCACAGAAATAGTCGCTCAGGTATTCACCGGGCTGCTGGCCGGCGAGCCTGAAATGTTCCAGCCGGGCATGATCAAGCCAGCCTAATACCTCACCGGGGCGGGTAATGCCAAAGTTACGTTGTTCGATATCCTGACGGATGGTGACATTGGCGCCAAATACCGGCCGTTCCGCATAAGCCAGCGTAGCATGGCGATGAATCTCCAGACGCTTGGGTTGTTCGAGTAACTCAATATCCTGACGCGGGGCAAAGACATCCTCAGCCGCCAGATAAGAGCGTAAGCCGTTATAGGCATTTAAGGTGGCCAGCTCATCCATGGCACCACCGGACTCGATGGTAACAATGGGACAGCAAAAAGGCACTTCCATCAGCGAGCCCAGCTCAATATCAGTATGAATAAACCAACGGGTAAAGTGTGAAGCCAGCGCTGTATACTGAGTGCCCAGCCGGGTGGAGACGCTGAAGGCTGGCCCGCTGCCAGAGGTATTATGCACATCCACAATAGCTTCGGGGGCTAAATCCACCAGGTAATCCAATACCTGCTTGGCCAGCATCCCCGGCGCATCGGTATAAGGCGGTTTGAAACAACGGTTAATATCCCGGTGATGCGGCAAAGCTCGGTGGGTGTAAAGGGGGTCATGCAGCGCGGCATCTACCGAAACCACAATAAAAGTAGTATCGGCATAGGGCTTAAAGCCTTCTTTTAACAGGCGGTGTAAAGCCTGAAAACCAGACGGTTCGTTACCGTGTAACAAGGTTGTGATGGCGCGTTTGCGGCGGGTTCTGCCGGGTATAAAGATAATCGCCGGTCCGCCCAGCATCTGCAGAAAACTCACGCTGGAATCAGGGATTTGCTGTGGAGCGGGCGCATGCAGAATTTTAAAGCCGGGCAGAGCAGGTGTGGCTAATCTGGCGGTTCCCATTGCTACTCCCAGTAGGCCACAGGTTCACCACTGTGGCTCAGTTGATAGTACCGGCGACACAGTTCGCCCAGTACTTTTGATTCAGGATATTGGCTCATTAAGGTTTTATAGGTGTTTAACTGCCACATGGCGCCGGTTTGCCGTGCGGCCAGGCGATGTTCGATAATACCGAGATAATGGTCCCGCTCTTCGCGACTAACACCGATTTTCGCCAGTCCATCGTCGGCCTTACCGATCAGATCAGACAGTATTGTCGTGACCTTATATTCCTTTAACTGATGCTGGTGTTTTTGCGGCCACAGGATTTGAGCGTTCAGACCTGACTGGGCACAGCGGTAAAAGTTGTATTCGGTATAGCGGAATGGCAGGCGCTGTAGATACTCTTCAATGTGATCCGACAGTGCCTCAACCAGGCCAATCTGTAACGCGGCGTTGGCAAGCATATCCTGATTGGTGGGGCCGGCTGGCAGACTGCGGTATTCAATGCGTACGTGGCCGTTTTCACCCGGTTCGAACACCGCGCGGTTCCAGCTCCATACCGTACCGTGATGTAAGTTGAGTTCGGCGAAAGGTTTGCTGGCGCCGTTTAATCGCTCTGCGGTTACCGGCAACACTGCAGGGTACAGGGCCACGCTCTCGGTCAGGCAATCGGCTATGCCATTGCGTAACCAACCATGACCATAACTCACCCTGGCTGGCTGACGCCACTGGGTGGCATTGGTGTCACGATAATCGATAGCCTGTTTGAACAACGCAATACGCGTTTCCTGCCACAGCCGTTTGCCCATAAAAAACGGCGAGTTTCCGGCCAGAGCCAGCACTAACGGTGAGATAAGCTGCGCGGTGTTATAACAGTCGGTAAACCGGCTGTCTGCGATGCGGTGATGCAATTGAAAAGAGGTGTTAGCGCCTTCCAGCGTGACATCATCACAGGTCGTGCGCACCACATCCTGACCATGAATATCGATGTCAAATGGTCCGCCGCTTTGCTCGCTGAGTTCCTGGGTGAGTGCTTTGTAACGCGGGCGGTTGGTTAAGTAGTCGGCGGTCAGATGACTACCAGTCAGTGTCGGTAATATCCCTATTGCCATGGCGTGGCCATCGAACAGGCTGGTGGTTTGGTCAATCGATCGGCTGGCTTTATCTAATTGTTGCTGAAGCTGCGAGAAGGGCGTACCGGCGGCATTGACCGGCTTAAGATTAAATTCCAGATTGTATTGATTTAATTCTTCCTGAAGACCATCAATGCGAGCTTTATCCAATACCGCTTCAACAATTGGCGCAGGGTTGAACTGGCGGTTGACCAGATAAAATTCTAACTCGGCGCCGAGGCTTACCTCGTCGCGGTTGTAACAATCGCGGCTGAGCTCATGTCTGACCTCGCACAGTTGTGCCTGCACCCGTTGGTCGAACAGTACACGTTGAGCGTCGGTAAAATCATGTTGTTGAAAATTAAGACCCATATATTCTCTGTGTCGGTTACCAATACTAAGTGTAGCTTATCGTTGAGCAGAGTAACGACAGGCGGCAAAATGCTCCTTGATACAGATCAAGCCAGATCACAACTGACGTCAAGGCAAAATAATGTTTGCGGTAAATCAATAATCGTCATGCGCGATTGGTCGGTGGTAATGGCGGTTTGGTCAGTCGTGACTGGATTTATGTGCCCGGTTTGGGTAGCGTAAAGTGAGTGCCAACAATAAATTAAAAAAAACCGGAGGGAATCCCGTTGCGCGTTTATGTTCTGCTAGCCAGCCTGGCGCTGATGGCTGTTTCGCCTGCATGGGCGGAGACCATCGCATCCTTTACCAAAGATATGCAAAAGCAAACGGGGTTTATTCCCGTATATTACAGTAGTGAAGACGATAAGGTTTATCTGCAAATTGAAGCGCTGGATGAGCCGTTGTTATTCCAGTCCAGTCTGCCCCATGGTGTAGGCTCCAATGATATTGGCCTGGATCGCGGCCAATTGGGCGCCACGCGTTTGGTGCAGTTTGAGCGCTACGGCAATAAGCTGCTGCTTAAGCAACTCAACACCGAGTACCGGGCAAGTGCCGATAACCCGGCTGAACGGGCCAGTATTGATGAGGCGTTTGCCGATTCTGTTATTGCCGGCTTCACCATTGAGGCCATTGATGATGACAGTGTGTTAATCGACTATACCAGTCAGTTGTTGAGCGATATTCACGGCGTCGCCGAACGTTTGAAAGGCCGTCAGCAAGGCAGTTTTAAGGCTGATCCGCAGCGTAGCGGCGTATACCTGCCGCGTACCAAAGCGTTTCCGTTAAATACCGAACTGGAAGCACTGGTTACCTTTGGTGGCAAGGGCACAGGCGCGTATTTACGTCAGGTTACACCGGATGCCGACAGTGTCAGTGTACACATGCACCATTCATTTATTGCCTTACCCGATGATGGCTATGAGCCGCGTGAATTCCATCCGTTTTCTGGTTACTGGAAACACAGCTGGCAGGATTATTCTGCGCCGATTACCGAGCCCTTGGAGCAGGCTTATATTCGCCGTCACCGGCTGGCCAAAAAAGACCCTTCAGCTCCGGTGAGTGAAGCTGTTGAGCCGATTATTTATTACCTCGACCCGGGCATTCCGAAGCCGGTAATGAGCGCCTTACGGGATGGCGCAAGCTGGTGGGATCAGGCGTTTGCCGCAGCAGGCTATAAAAATGCGTTTCAGGTAAAAGTATTGCCCGAAGGTGCCGACCCAATGGACGTGCGTTACAACGTGATCAACTGGGTACACAGAGCCACCCGGGGCTGGTCTTATGGTTCGTCTGTAGTGGATCCGCGCACCGGTGAAATTATTAAAGGCCACGTTACCCTTGGTTCATTGCGGGTCCGTCAGGATTACCTGATAGCGCTGGGATTAACCAGTCCGTTTACCGGTGATAGTGAGGCAACCGAAGAGCAAAAAGAAATGGCGCTGGCACGTATTCGTCAGTTGTCTGCGCATGAGGTAGGCCATACGCTGGGCATTGCACATAACTTTGCTGCCAGCGAAAATGGCCGCGAATCGGTGATGGATTACCCGCATCCGAAAATCGAAATTAAAGGCAATCAGCTGTCGTTAGCTAATGCCTATGATAGCGGCATGGGAGAGTGGGATAACTATGTTATTGCCTACGGTTACCAGGACTTTGGCGAGACTTCCGATAGTGCTGAAGCGCTGCAGACTATGGTGGTTGAAGCTCGCGAGGCCGGACTGAAATACAAGTCTGACGCCGATGCCAGAGCGTCCCGTCACGGCTCATCCGATGGCCATATGTGGGATAACGGGGCTAACCCGTTGGCGGAATATGATCACTTGCTAAAAGTGCGTGATATTGCCCTGGCTAATATGGGGCTGAACACTATTCCTTCGGGCAATAGCCTGTCGTCACTGGAAAATGCGCTGGTGCCAGTTTATCTGTTGCATCGTTATCAGCTTGAAGCCGTGGCCAAGCAGGTGGGAGGTGTGCACTATTTCTATGAGAATAAAGGCGATCTGGATAAACCCATGGGGGTTAAGCTGGTACCTTCAGAAACTCAGGTCGAGGCGATGATGCGTTTAATTGATGCATCGAGTGTAGAGGTGCTTAAGATGCCTGAGCGTCTGTTATCTCTGATTACGCCGCCAACCTTTGCTGAAGCAGAAACCCGTGAGCAGTTTAATGGCCGGTTAGGTCGGGTGTTCGATCCGATTTCTGCTGCCGAGAGTGCCGCGGCATTCAGCCTGGAACTGCTGTTACATCCTGAGCGATTAAATCGCCTGGCTTATCAGCACAGCCGTCAGACCAGCATTCCCGGTGTTGATGATTTGATCCGCAAGATTTTCTCAGTGCATTTTTATCGTCAGCCTGAGCCCAGTGATAATCTGGTGGCCCGCCTGCAAATGGTGGCACTTCAGAGTGTGATGGGCTCATTGCAAAATGATGCGACATCACCGGAAGTGAAGCTGGCGATTACCGCCGAACTGATGACGCTTACAGAGTGGCTGGAAGATGAAGATGAAGTGCCGGGTTACCGGGCGCTGGAGCATTATCTGGATCATTACCTTGAGACCGGCGACTGGCAGATGGACTTTAAAGTGAAGCCTTTGCCACCGGGCTCTCCAATCTGAACCAGCGATTTATTTAAATCGAAAGAGGGCTTTTTAGCCCTCTTTTTTGTTTGCCCAGCGAAGCTGGCAAACCCGTCAGGTTGAAAGAAACCTGAATCACCCTGACTGGGGGGAAGATAATCCGAATGGCAAGGGCGTTGCTGGCCAACGGCAGGGTCCGAAGGAAGTCATAGGAAGTTAGAGGTACACAACGCAAGTGAACCTGATTCGGCAATGCAGGAGGGTAAGCGTGCAAAATAGCGTGAAGCCCGATTCTCAGTCAGTCCTGTATTGTGTTTGAGGGTGGCATTTCTAACAGGGAGCTGGTGCAGTAACTGGGGAAGCCTGACACCGTTATCTGGTGAACAACCAGAAGCATCTGCACGAGAGGCAACTCAAGGTAGGTGTTGGTGCGAGGTGGCAGATGACGCCGTAGTAGTGAGTAAGGTCCGGCCTGAGAAAGCCAGTAATGGTGTGGAGGACAAAACCGGGCTGACCGTCTGCAACATGTCAGATGGGGTCTTTACAGCCAAAAGCTGATAAGGAGTGCGAAGGGCGGAAGTACAGGTAAAGTCTGTGATGAGCAGATATTTTTTTTAGTGGTACATGCGCCGATTAGCTATCGGGGTCTTCTTATTTGGCGGCAACGGGAGTTACTGACTGGATAAGAAACCGTACACGGGAGTAGCCTTACTGACGTTAAGTAGATTGCCATTGTGCTAGCACGCTTAACGGTAATGTGAAATACACCAACACGAAGAAAGGATATCGGTCCCCACACAGCGCACATCCTAAGGGGAGAAGATTGCGGGTTTATTATAGTTTGTATGGTCAACTGCTGAGTAAAGCACGGCTGTACAAAGGATTCAAAAAGGTGTTCAAAGCGAAAGGCGCGGCCGGAACAGATGGGCAGAGCCTGAGCGAGTTCGCCTCGGATCTGAATTTGCTCATTGAGTAGCGGCCTAGAACCTAACAAACTCAACGAGTTATCGAAAAGAAACCGTTCAAAAATGCCTGTTTGCCCACCAAACTGCCCA
>CENT01052108.1_pt1 | contig 13668 bp, 3 predicted proteins | sample 530141 | NCBI WGS metagenome assembly CENT01 (sample SAMEA2591074, study PRJEB7988) | marine metagenome | isolation source: saline water (ENVO:00002010), including | reverse complement strand
AAACCGATGGGAAACTCACCGACTGACAAAAGCAAAGACTTTATTAAATCTGGGATGACTCTAATCACTCAAATGGAGTCTGAAAGACTGTTGAAAAAAGCAAGAAATAAGAAAAAATCAGAAGACTACATTGAGCGGTTAGAAGATAAGTGAAAATGGGTGATAAATAACTAAAATATCTCCTGTCAAATGGCGCTGTTACCGTCAAGATCTTATAAAGACTTGAATTTTTCATTTAAAATCCATCCTTTGAGAAAAGATCTTGTCGTTCTTAAAGATGATAATGCTATTAAGAGAGCAATTCTTAATTTATTCTCCTATAGAAAAGGTGAAAAATTTTTTAATGCAGACTTTGGCAGTGGAGTTCCTGATTTATTATTTGAACCTTTTGATTCTGTCACAGCAGGTTCAATTAAGTCTGAAATACAGTCTTTATTAGAAGAAAATGAACCAAGAGTTTCACTAATTGAGATTGTTATTGATTTGGATGAAAGTAATTATGAGTATGAAATTTCCATTGAGTATCTAATACCAGAAACCAATCAGGTTAACAATGTTACATTATCATTACCATCTTCATCAAGAATCTAGTAAATGGCATACGCACAAGTAAGTTCTTTAGACTACGCTGATATCAGAGCGACCTTAGTTGATTATTTAAGGCGCAATACAGATTTTACTGACTACGATTTTGAAGGTTCTACACTTTCTGCTGTGGTTGATCTTTTGGCGTATAATACTTATTATACTGCCTTCAATACAACGATGGCAGTAAATGAAACTTTCTTGTCATCTGCCTCTTTGAGAGACAATATTGTTAAAGTTGCAAGACAACTTGGATATAGTCCAAAATCTGTTACCTCATCAGAAGCATTTGTTGAATTAAAAGTTGATTTTACATCAATTGCTGCAATTGACCAAAGATTAGTGCCAAAATTCCTTACTTTAAAGAAAGGAAATTCTTTTATGGCATCAAATCCAGAAAATAGAGCTGAAACTTTCCAATTTGGTCTTTTAGAAGATGTAGTGACACCAGTTTCCAATAATATCTGTAAGATCTCTAATGTTGGATCAAATCAATTAAAAATTACCGAAGGTGTATACTTAAGTTCATCATATATTGTAGATAATTCAATTCCCAACCAAAAATTTATTATTCCCACAACAAATCTAGATACTAATAGTATTAGGATTGCTGTAAAAGAAACGGCAAATGCATCTAAGAGAGATAATTATACGTTAGCAGATAATATCCTGGATATCACGGCAGAGGATAAAGTTTTCTTCGTACAAGAAACTGATGACTATCAATATGAGTTAATTTTTGGAGATGGAGTTCTGGGAAAAGCATTAGGTGACGGTAATGTTATTGAAGTATCATATTTGGTTGCTTCTGGAATTCGTGGTAATAAAATTAAGAACTTTGTGTTTTCTGGTGAGATCTATGATGAAAGTTTGAATAGAATTCTGACAGGAATTACTACTACAGTTATTGTTGGTAGTGAAGGTGGTGATGATATTGAGACTGAAGTCGTAATTAAGAAAAATGCCCCTAAATTCTATTCGTCACAAAATAGAGCAGTTACATTAGATGATTATAAAGTAATTACACAGAGACTTTATTCTGCGATTGCAGATATTATTGTATATGGTGGTGAAACTGAAGAACCACCAGAATATGGAAGAGTAAAGATTGCTATTAAACCAAAATTTAGTGATTATCTTAGTAATTCCACTAAAAGAGATATTATCACTAGATTAAAGAAATTTACTGTTGCTTCGGTTACTCCAATCATTGTTGATCCATCTGTGGTTGAAGTGTTAATGAACACGAATGTATTTTATAGAAGTGCTGAAACAAATTTAACACCAGAACAACTTAGAAATGTTATTACAGAAAATCTAACACAATATCGTGATACTAATAGTATCAGTAAGTTTGGTGGAACTATTAGGAAAAGTAAACTTTCTACAGTTGTTGATGCTGCAGAAAGATCTATTACTGGTAATGTTACCAATCTAATTTTGAGAAAGAGATTTGACCCAGCTATTGGAGCGAGTGCTCAATATCTGCTTTGTTACAAGAATTCTTTCAGAAAGTTTTGTGATGATAAAACAAATATTTCAAGTTCCGTATTTAGAACGGTTAATTATCCTAACGACGATTCTTATATGGAAAATATTGAGGATGGTACAATCAGAATATATACTATTGACTCAAACACTGCAACTAAGAAAATTCTCATTGATAATGTGGGAAAAGTTAATTTTGAGAAAGGTGATGTAACTCTTGATGATATTAAATTTATTAGTGGATCAAATCAAGACAATCAAATTTATATTGATGCTATTCCTGAAAATGATGATATTCGTGCAGTCAGAGAGGTATATTTGAACCTCTCGGTAGAAAACAGTCTGTTCCAGATATTCCAAGAAAACGTCTAAAATGGATTTTAACAAGCTAAAAATTTCTGATGTAGTTGCGGAGCAACTTCCAGATTTTATTGTCAACGAATTTCCTACATTCGTTCAGTTTTTTGAGGAATATTACAGATCATTAGAAGTTGCTGGTGGTATCGGTGATATCACTGAGAATTTTTTAAATTATAGAAATCTAGACCAGTTAAATAACTTTAATTTAGTAACTAGCTATAAATTACAGCAAGATATATCTAGTTCATCTACATCTATTGTATTAGATAAATTAGATGGTCTCCCATCAGAAGATGGTGTCATCAAAATTGGTGATGAAATTATTTTATATAGAAGCGTAGATTTATCTAGTAGAACTTTATTAGATTGTGAGAGAGGATACTCTGCAGTAGAGCATTTTGACATTAGTGGAACCTCAGCAACTTATACAGTTGCAGATTCTCATTTAGCAGATTCTACAGTAACTAATTTATCAAACCTCGTCAAGTATCTTATTCTCAGAAATTATGAGAGTGAGTATTTGGCGGGATTTCCATATGAAAACATTTCTAGTGAAATTGGTAGAGATACATTAGTAAAAAATATCAAAGATTTCTATAGTTATAAAGGAACTGATGTTTCTATTGAATTTTTGTTCCGAGCATTGTTTGATGAAGAGATTACTGTTAGATATCCAAAAGATTATGTAATCAAGTCATCTTATTCGGATTGGACGGTTGATGATATTATCAAATGCGAATCACTTAGTGGTAATCCATATACTTTGGTTGGTAACGAATTAAGTGAATCAGATGCTACTGGTAAAGTAACGCCTGTTGCAGTTATTGATCAAGTTTTGGTCAATAATATTCAAAATTATGCATCTGGAACTAAAAACATTTATGAGATCAGATTAAATGTAACTAACACACAGAATTTTAGAATTCCGAGTAATACTATTCTTCGTGGTAATGTAGGAGTTGCTGACACAGTAATTACTGTTGATAGCACACTTGGATTTCCAGAAATTAATGGTGTTATTGAAGTTAATGGTGAAATGATTACATATCGCTTAAAAACTTTCAATCAATTTATTGATTGTGGTAGAGGAGCATATGGTACTAATGCAACAATTCATTCGGACTTAGATCCAATAACCACAACAGAGTTTTTGTTTGGTTATAGTGATGCTGAAAAAATTGATGCCAATAAAGTAACTTTAAGACTTTTAGGTACTTTATCATCAACTACAATTGTTGATGGATCTAGTTATTATACAGAAGGTGAGAGAATTACACTTTCTAGAGATGGTACTGAAGATGATAGAAAGCAATTTACAACATGGATGAAAAATGAGACTGGACTGCTTGGAAGTAGTTCTGATCCTCAGATAGATGATAATATTGAAACAGTTACTACTGGTGTTACAGCAGTTTATAAAGATGAGATTTATGCTTATGTTGCTGCAACTGGTATTCCACAACATCCTATTGGTGGATTTATAGGAACTGGTTTTGATATCAAAAATCAAAATTTATTAAAAACTATTCCATTAATTACTGAGAAAAATACTCAAGAACAATTTACTGAAAGTAGACCTGTAGGATTACTTATCAATGGTGTTGAAGCATTTAGCGCACAAGATTATGATGGTGTTGATTTTGGTAGAATTATTAGAGTTGACGTAACATCCAAAGGATATGGTTTTGAAGATGATATTCAACCAGTATTCAGAATCAATGGAGCAACAGGTTCTAATGCTACTTTTAATGCACAGATTACTGATGGTAAAGTAATTTCTGTAGATATAACTGATGGTGGTAGTGGATATACATCAGATGGTGTGCTTGAGGTAACCTATGGTTTTGATGCCACTGCAACAATTGTTAATGATGGTGATATTGTTAATGGTTCTATTAAAAACATCACTGTAATTAATCCTGGTCAAGATTATGTAGCAACTCCTATTGTGGAGATCATTGACACTACTGGAAAAGGAAATGGTGCCTATGCTATTGCGGAAGTAAGTAATAATCAATTGACAGCAATTACTGTTCTTAATGGCGGCGTAGATTATTCCGATAAGAGTACAATTAGAGTAAATGTTTTATCAAAAGGTGGTGGAGTTGCTGCAGTTGCTGTGGTTGAGGAGTGGTCTTTTGATAGAGTATTCAAAACTCGTAATGAACCAGATGTAAATGGAAACTGGGTTCCAGTTCAGACAATTAAAACTGATTCTGGTAATGGATATCTTTATCCAAGTAGAAATGTTGCATATAATCTACAGTATGGATATCCATCAAATCCAAAATTACTTCGTCATTTAATTGGCGATAATGTACAAGGTCCGAATGCTAACTATGAGGAAGATACAACATCAAATACTCATTCACCAATTTTAGGATGGGCATATGATGGAAATCCAATTTATGGTCCATATGGATATTCAGTAGCAGTCAATGAAAATAGTCCAATTTCTAGGCAAACAAGTTCTTATAACTTAAAAACTTCTGTTTCTTCAACTAGACCAAATACAACAAAGTATCCTCTGGGTGCTTTTGTGCAGGATTATGAATTTTTGCAAGGAACTGGAAGTCTTGATAAAAACAATGGTCGTTTTTGTAAAACACCAGAATATCCCGAAGGAAGGTATTGCTATTTCCTGACTGTTGATACTATTGGTTTGGGAGTTTATCCATATATTGTTGGTCCAACGTTTTATTCTGTTCCTGCACAAAATAATTTCAATATTGAGTATGATCAGTCAAGAGAATCAAATCTTCCTAGCACTGTAAGAAGAATTAGAAGCGCAAATACACCATCTAGAGGTTTTGATGCAACTCTAATTGTTGGAGACGTTGCAAGAGGTGAAATTAGTAATTTCAGTGTAAATTCTAGTGGAGATACATTTAAAAATTTAGATTTCTTATATATTGATAATACTGATACTGAAGGATCAAGAGCTTTTGGTAGAGTTGAAAGAATTAAAGGTCAAAATGTTCCTAGAGTTTCTTATTCCGTTTCATCTGGATTTAGTGCTCCTGGTTTTACTCAAACAAATGGAATTCCAGATCTTCCATGGCCAATTGATATTTCAGGTCCACAATTTGCAACGCAAGGGTTGACATTTGATATTAATGTTGAAACTTCAGCACCACACTTGTTATCTGATGGAGATAGTATCAATGTATCTCTTAATAGAGATGCATTAGTATCAAATAAAACTTTTAAAGTAAGAGTTGCTAATTATCAAACAGTACATTACACTCCACCAACTGCAAATAGTGCATTGGTTGCAGATATTTCATTCAACCAAACTACTGTAAACGTAGATGTATCAACTGATTATAGAGAAAATGATTACATCATGATCAATGATGAAATCATGAAGATTACATCAATTGACTATTCTCAGCATCAGTTTACCGTTGATAGAGCGCAGTTTGGAACACCCCTCCGTTTACATGCTTCTACAAACTCTGTTTCCCTTCATATTCCAGAAGATCAACCAGATTATAGAATTGCTGTAGGTGATACATTATCAACTCCAGGAGTTTCTGGTCTCATTTATAGTATTGATAAAGCAAATAAGTCATTTGAAGTCAGAATGACATCTGGTCTGCTTGATTCTACTAGTGTAATCACTGATAATTCCACAGTCACTGGTAGAGACTTAACTATTGACAGTGTTGGTGCTCTGACCACACATTGGGAGATTGATCCGACTAATACTGCAAATTACTATAAGAGAGATCTCTCATTTAGATTGATTAGGGGAACTAAGTATACTTTTGACCTCAGTGATGGTAGTAATATTGGATACAACCTTTCGTTCACAGAAGACTCTACAAATATTAATCTTCTTACGAATGTAACTTATATTGGAACACCAGGATTTCCAGGTGCTCAAGTAGTTATTGAAAAGGCTGCATTGCTAGATTTTGATGTTACTAGAGTCTATTATGTTGAGCAAAATGGCAAGGTTGCTGATACCAAAAAATTCTTCAATGTATTGACTCTTCCAGATGGAACAAGAACCATCAAAGTTGTTGATGATAATAATTTTCAATTTACAATTCCTCTTCAACCAGAAAATCTGGAATATTTGAATGTGATTTCATATGACACCACATCTACAAGTGCAATTGGTGAGATTAAGCAAATTGCTGTAATTGATGGTGGTGAAGGATATAAAAAGTTGCCAAAAATTCTTGGCGTAACTCATAGTCAATTAGACAATGCTAGATTTACATATTCAATTACTAATGGAGCATTTGAGAATATTAGTGTAGTTAATCAAGGAAATAGATTTTCTAATGATGTTGAGTTAATTATTATTTCATCAACTGGTTTTGGTGCAAAGTTAACTCCTATTATAAGTGGTGGAAAAATTGTTTCTGTTGATATTGATGCAATCGGTGAAGGATATCAAGATAGTGACTCTATTGCAGTAGTTGATAAAAATGTTGAAATTTTTGCAGAAAGCACTAATATTGGTAAATTAAAGAGTGCAAGATTTAATAATAATGGTAGTCAGTTTACATCAGATTATACATTATCAAAATCTTTGATTTTCAACAGAAAAGTAATTATTGTAGATGTTAGTGTAAATGGATATAAACTTTCAGAGACTGTTACTACAGCATCTGGAGCAAGTGCAAAAATTGAAGCAATTGAAGAAATTGGTAAAAATATTTTCCTACTTAATATGAGAGTAGATACTGGTGAAATTAAGGCAGGTGACAATTTGCTTGGTGCAATTCAACAAACCACGTCAAAAGTTTATTCAGTAAATAGTCCAGATGTATTTGCAAATGTTGATGGATTTATTAATAAAGTCGGATTCTTTGATTCTGACCTAGGTAAGTTAAATGCATCTTCACAGAAGATTACTGATAGTTACTACTATCAGGATTTCTCATATGTCATCAGAAGTACTAGAGGTCTAAGTGAATATAAACAGTATGTTGATGATACTACTCATCCACTAGGATTTAAACTTTTTGGTGAGGTATCGGTAGAAAATGATGTTGATTTTGAGGATACTGCAACTGGAAAACCATTTAGTATTGGTCTTGCACGCGATCCAAATTATAATGAAGTAATTATTACATTACCTAAAATCAATGTAGAGTCTGATATTGTTCTTAGGAATTATGAGGTATCAACTATCAAGACTGCTGATATTAAGGCATATCAAGGAAAGGGTGCTGCTCAACTTAATTTCTTAGATAACCAGATTGAGGCAGTTCAAATTGCGGACCTTTCTGGATCATTGAATCAGAACACTGGGACATATGCTATCACAACAAATGATGGAACTTTCCCGACTGATACAAAAACAAATTCTATTATGCTTGCATTGAATGAAGTATTCCAGGAACCAATTCATCAAGTTGGTGTTACTGGTATTTTATATGACGCTGGTCTTGCTACAATTACAACAGCAGAAGATCATTTACTTGCAACAACTGCTTCTGGAGAAACTTATCCAGACGACAAGTATATTCACATTTCTGGTGTAACTAACTCCATTGCAAACATTGAGTTTAATGATAAATTTGAAGTTTATGATGTCCCATCAGCAAATTCTTTTAGAGTTAGAATTAAGAATCCAAATGGAGTGCTGACTAACAATGATCCTGGAATTTGTGCTGATGTTCAAAGCACAATTGATAATTTAGTTACTATCTTAACCTACTATACTGCAAATCCAACTGCTGCAAGACCAGTAAGGAATCAAGGTGTTTGGTTAGATCCAACACAAGGACCAGTTTCCGCAAACCGCCATAGAGATGGCGCTAATTTGATTGACGCTAATAAGTATGAGATTATTGATAGAGCAAATGCTGAGATTTCTTTACAGTATCCTGATTTCTACTATCCTAATGATCCTCAGACAAACTCATATAGCAGATATAGAGATGCTTACCGTCTGATCATGACGAACCGTAAGGAAATGATTGACAGAGGTGCCGCTCAGATCGCCGTGGACTATCCTGATTTCGTTTATCCAGGGGATCCAGCAACCGCGAGTGATTATCGCTTTAAGGACGCTTACAGACTCATTCAGCAGAACAGACAAGAAATTATTGATAATGCTTGGACTGTCATGCAGGGTGGATCAAATCCTGCTAATCCTGCAGTAGAGTCTAAGTGTAAGCGTGATATCGGATTATTCATTGATTATACATCACTGGATCTTGTCAATGGTGGTAATGAGTATGCTCGCAAGTTTGCTCTCCAATATTTTGATGATCAGGGCAATCCTCTTACTAATGGTTTACTTGGTGAAGAATTAGCATCAAATGATGCTTTCAATGCTGCCAAGGACAACATGATCCTGGCATTCACTAATCAACTAACAGTTACTGATAGTACGATCACTCCTGATCCTGCTGGTGCTCCTCTGTGTGCCAACGTAACCTCTGCGATCACAACTCTTACAGGTATTGTTACTGCTGCTATTGCTGCAGGATCTACTGCTGGTCTTCCCACTGAAACTATCGGAGCTGATAGAGATGGTGAAGCAAAGTGTAAGCGCGACATTGGACTCTTTATTGATGCCATGGCATTAGATGTCCACACTGGTGGTAACGTTTATGCTCGTAAGTTCCTCAAACAGTACTTCAATTCTGCGGGCACTGCTTTTATTACAAATGGTCTTGCTGGAGAAATTCTTCAGTCTGTAACAGCATTTACTAAAGTTAGAGATTTGATGAAACTTGCAATTGTCAATCAATTGCTTGAAAAAGATCTTACAATTACTCCCGCCAATGCAAATTATTGGGGAACAGCAGTAGGAACACCAACAAATGTCACTTATGATGCCATAAGTGGTATTGCTGAAGTCACAATTGCCAATCATGGTCTTAGTAACGGAGATGACGTTGTAATTAAGACCAATGGATTGACATTCTCTTGTGGAATGGATGGAAATGTTGCTGAGAAATCTTATCCAAGATTACTTGATGCAATTCACGAACAATCACTGAGTGTTTCAAATTCTACAACAGACACTTTTGAAATTACTGTAGGTGCAAGTCCAGAAAAAACCTTTACTATTAGTGATGCCGATTATGATCCAGCATCTGGAGATGTTGAGTTAACAATTGGATCACACTCTCTGAGAGCAGGTACTGGTATCAAAATTGAACCAGAATCAATCACATTTACTTGCTCTTTGGATAATGACCAAACTGAACACTCATATCCAAAATCTGATATCCTTAGCGAAACTGTAGAGGCAGCAGATTATAATCCTCAAACTGGTGAACTGACAATTACAGTTGAGCGCCATGGTTGGGAAGATGGAGACTTTATCAAATTTGATGATGATTCCTTAGTATTTACTTGCACCACTGATAATAATCAGACTGAACACTCATATCCTCGTTCAACTGATCCCGTTAGTGGAAAGTGGATTCCAATTGAAGACACATATGGCGATACCTTCAAAGTAAATGTTGGAGTATCCTCAGATGTTTCTACTCATACATTTGTAAGAGCAACTTTAAATGGTCTTAAGAAGAAAAAGGATAAGACCTTTGACACTTCAGTTCCCATTGTATCCACGACTGCAACTACCATTACAGTTAATGTTGGTAGTTCCACTGATACCTCAGTTCACACATATGTCCCAAGACTTTATACAGTAACTGATGCAACCTATGATCCTGCTAGCGGAATCTTAGGTATTACATCAGCTAATCATGGATTTACTGCGGGAGATGGTATTCTTCTTGGAGATGGAAGTTTAACCTTTAGTTGTACTTGTGATGGTAATGTTGAAGAGATTTCATATCCAAGATCAACTGACCCTGCTTCCAAGAAGAGACTTAATGTTATTTCTGCAACAAATGATCAACTTACAGTTAACATTGGAGCATCACCATTTGTAAAATATACTCCAACCAATGCAACCTATGATGGTTCAACTGGTTTGATGGAAGTAACCATTGGAAATCACGGTATTAATCCTAATACCACTGTTAAAATGCTTGCCAATGGCATTACTTTCTCATGTGGTGCTGCTACTGGAACACATACATTTGTAAGTGGTGTTACTGATGCTATTACCCCAAATTCTGGTCCAACATACACTGCTGCAACAGGAACAACATATGATCCATCCACAGGTGATTTAGTATTAGAAATTGGAACTCATAGTTTATCTACTTCTAATACTGTTACTATTGCTGATAATGGTGTCACATTTACTTGTGATGCTGATAACCATGGATCAAACCATTCTTATCCTCGTTCTACTGACCCTGCTTCTGGTCAAGATCTTGCTATTACATCAACCACTGCAACAACAATTACTGTCAACGTAGGTGCTGCCGCACCTTCTGGTACTAATCATTCTTATCCAAGAGCACTGATTGACTCGTTCACTGTAACTGGCGCTACATATACGGCATCCACAGGTGCTATGACGGTCACAGTTAATGATCATGGAATGGTGAACGGTGATTGGATTAAGTTTGAGGATGATTCGTTGACATTTACTTGTGATCAAGATAGTCATGGTTCAAATCACACTTATCCACGTTCTACTGATCCTGTTAGTGGCAAGTTCATTCAAATTTCTAACGTAACCCAAAATACTTTTGATGTTAATGTTGGAGAATCGCCCGCTGGTCAACAGTATGCTCACCTTTTCGTAAGTGCAGTTACTGATGGTCTTAAGCATAAGCGCGACCGTTCTTATGATCAACCAATTCCTGTTATTTCTGTCACTGACACTACTATCACACTTCAGGTTGGTACTACATCAATTGTTTCGGCACATACATTTGTTTCTGCTCTCACTGATGCAATTATTAGTGGTGGTGAATATCCCCACACATTTGTAAGTGCTGCTAGTGGTGCATTGAATCAAGCTGTGGTTATTTCAGGTGGCAATTATTCACATACTTTCCTCAGAGCAGTTGAAGATGCCATTGTAAGACCTGTGGTAAATAACCCAATTGCAAATGATGATGTTGCAGCTTGTGCTGATGTTCAGAGCAATATTGACAATCTAGTTGATATTGTCAACACATATCTGAATCAAGGATCTTTGTTAACACCTTTACCACTCCCAACCGAATCCATGCGTGTACCTTCTTTCGGAGAAGGTAAGTGTAAGCGAGATCTTGGAATTATCATTGACTCTGTTGTTGATGATATGAGAACTGGTGGTAACTCAAATATTCTTGATTCTACTGAACGTTATATTGATGGCACTGCTCTTCTTACTAATGGTATTGCAGGTGAACTTACTGAATCAACAACTGCTTTCAATAAGGCGCGTGATATGATGAAACTTGCAATTGCAAACCAGTTATACAATAAAGACTTTACTATCTTGCCAGATTTCTTAACAACATCTGGATCTCTTGATTCCAGTGATGTTACTAATGCTCTTTACACCAAAGGACAGTTTGATTATCTCAATTCTGATCTTACATTGTATGAGAGACCAAAAACAGGAACTACATTCTATTCTATCTTCTATAAGTTTATCAACACTGCAGATGATGTCAGATATTCATATAAAATCAAAGATATTCTCTTTGATGGCGTCAATAAAGAATTTGAACTAAAGAAACTTAATGGATCTAATGTTGTAACTGAAGCGGACGAAAATCTGTTGATATTTATTGATGGTGTACTACAGATTCATGGAGAGTCTTACACTATTGATAGAACTGTTAATCCAAACAAGATTAAGTTTACTAGAGTCCATGCTAAAGAAAGACATTTCCACGCTTATACATTCAGCAAATATAAAATTCTAAACAATTTTGCTGATTTGTTTGATGACAATCAGAAATCATTTGAGTTTAAGTTTGGTGAAGATATTATCTTACCACCAGATCACCATCAGGTATTAGTTCTTCTTGATGGTGTTCCCCAGGCAGAAGGAGTGGCATATACAATTATTGATAATGTAATTACATTTTCTGAGGCACCTCAGAAAGGTAAAAAATGTCATTGTCTATACTTCTATGGTAAGACATTTGATAAAACAATTTCTATTTGGAATGGAGATATATTTGAGAATCTAGAATATGTTGGTGAAAATACTCCAGATGGTTGTAGATATTTTAGTAAGGTTTCAAATACAGGAGATATTGTTCATCCTGGTGATCTCATCAAGATTGATGGTGAAACTCCTAAGAAAATCATCCGAATTGATCAAAGAGCACTTGAAAATACTGACAACTTGCTTTATACCTCATTTGTATATACTGATAACTCATATATTCGCGGTAAAAACGCTGTAGCTAATGCCATAGTAACTGGAGTGACTGTTTCTGGTGGAAATACAGTTGGTGTTGAAGATACCATGGGTGTTTCTAATACTATTGGTATCCCACCAGTCTTTGACTATCAAGTAAGTGGAGTTAACATTACTAATCCTGGTCTTGAATATGATGTGGCACCTATAGTGTTATTTAAAGTTGAGTGTGGTAATCCAGGAACAGGTGCAAAAGCATATGCGGAAATCACTAATGGTAGAGTTACTAATGTTGTGATTACTAATCCTGGTTCTGGGTATACTGAACCTCCTGAGTTGATTTTTGCTAAGAAATATGAAATTATCAGACCTAAAACTCCATTGTTCTCTAAGAAAGAAACTACAGTAATTTCAAACACTACTGTGCCAATTACAGGATTTAGTGTCGTTAGTGATCGTGATGAGGAGTTCTTACTCCCAATTGTAGTGTCTCAACTTACCTCTTCTAACACGACTGTAGTTGAAGTTGAGAATAAGATGATCAGAAACACTTCTGATTCAGGTCTGGCATATAATCTCCAGACATTTGATAATAATAAATTCCAATACGAACCTCAGGATCTTAATGATCCTCTTGCATCATACGTTGGAACTGGAGTTACTATTGAACATATGAATCGTTACGCTCCAGCACTGACCGTTGGTGATTTCACAACTCACAGAGGAGTTTCTCAAGGCGCTACTGAACGGTCAATTATTAACATCGGTCCAGAAGCATATGTTGCATATGGTCTTACTTTAAATGGAAATATTAATGATACTGTGACTACCATTACGGTAACTGGTGATGTTTCTAACTTCCCACCTGCAGGATACTTAGAATTTGGTAATGAAATTGTTCAGTATACGTCAATTTCTGGACAGAATTTTACAGTTGTCAGAGGAGCGTTAGCGACTACGGCAATTGCACACACATCTGGAGATTATTTAAGACTCGCTTGGCGAGGGTGATAAATATAAATAACACA
>CENT01075827.1_pt1 | contig 13718 bp, 40 predicted proteins | sample 530141 | NCBI WGS metagenome assembly CENT01 (sample SAMEA2591074, study PRJEB7988) | marine metagenome | isolation source: saline water (ENVO:00002010), including | reverse complement strand
TATGCTTCGACCGTAACTGGATAAAGCTCTTGGGCAATCTCCAGACAAGCCTCAGCCACTCGCTGAATCTCCCATTGTGCACCCTCGTGCTGTCGGAGATTAATAAACTTCATGAGGTTGTTGAGATTCGTGGTACCATAATATTCTGTGTACAGGTTCTGTGGCAACACACCTCTTGCTTGCTCTCGGCAGACGCCAGCATCTAGCAATTGATTAAAGAGGCAGAGCGACATCTTGTGGTGAGCCTGTACGGCTTCCGATGCTGTGGTCGTGTTCACTGGTATCAAGGATTTTCGAGTACCACCGAGGGTTGGATTAATAATGTTATTTTCGCTTGCCTGTCGATTGCTCTTGTGTTGGGTGCGAAATCCCTCTGGCTCGTAGAATTCAAGGTTCACATCGGTGTACCTTCTGGATATCTCGTTATAACTCCAAGTCCGATGACGATGGTGTTGGCTCCTGATAAACAGCGGCACCTTGAATCTAAAAGTAATAAGATTGTGCTCCAGTGTGCTGGTGTGCTGGTGATTAATAAGATAGTTAATCAGGCGAACATCTTTCGTATCCAGTGTATCTTTCTCGACACCGAAAGACACACGAGCAGAGTTAACCACAGTCAAGTCAGAACCCATGTGTGAAACGTAATCTACTTTTCCGATACCGTCGCCATATAGCTCAACTGTTTTCATGCCTCTCCTGTTCCAAAAGTTTTACAATCTTGTCGGGTCGAAATTTAAATTGCAGATTTTCGGGACTGCCTTGTCCACCCTTTCTCTGTAAAATGACGCTTCCAAACTGGATTGAGCCTCGGGCAGAGACATCGACGGGATATTGCTTGTAGTAATCGACAACCCTGTTCATCTCCATGGTTGTGTACGTCGGGGTGCCGTCGCCTTCCTTGGTAATAATCATGTATTTTGGTTCCAAGTCCTTGTCATCGCCACAGAAAATATATCTTAGAACCCGCTCCCTATTTTCGTCAAAAAACTCAATGATTTCATCTACTTTGCTCGGCACTAGTTCTTTTAGTGTCGCTCGCTTGTCTCTTGCTGGCTTTGTCGCAAGAACTTCTGGCTTATCGGCTGGCTTTATCTCGCCCGTGAAGACCTTCAAGGCATCTGCGATGCTGTCATTGAACCCAAACTTGTTTGCATAATTGTCTACCGATGTCCTGCAAACATGATTATAATTTGCATCTGCCCTGTACTTCTTCAGCGAGGCATAGTTTGTCTCGCCGTTGACAACAACCCGTATGTCTGGCTTGACAGAACCAGGGATTTTTGACGCCTGAACACTACTCACTTCTTCATAGCCCATGCTACTGAGGATATTTCTTGCCTGCTGGTTACCTTGCCAGTCATTCAGCATCGAAACTATGTCGTGTTCGTTTTGAAATCCTGACTTTGCTGTTTCCGACCCGCTCATCTTTTTTTCCATAATTTTATCCTATCACCAATCTACCTGAGTTGTTAACTGATTCTCGAACTTTTAATTTAAGACCGCTGACCACCTCTCGAACAATATTCTTCATTATGGCTGAGTTGCCAGTTATAACAATAAAAGGAATGTCATACACCATGCAACATTCTGTAATAATATCAGATACTTCCGAGTGCTTGATGCCGTGAAGGTCTACCGTTTGCATTTTACTTCCTATTTTGATTGAAGATGGAAAGCAACGAATCTATGAAACTGTGGTTTTCTGCTTTTGCCTTCCACAAGGTTTGGTTAGATTCTGCCCTGTCATCAAAATCATCTATGCTTATCTCTTGTGCTTTCTTAATTGCTTCGTGTTGGCTCTCAGCTTCAACTGCAACTCTGGCATGTCTGCTTGTTTCGTGCACTACTTCAACATAATATATTTTCATTGAATCTTCCTCAAATAGCAAAAGTACTCTGTAGTTCGGCGACCGTCGGACCAATAAACACATGCAATGTCCCTCTTATCTTTGAACACGTAAGTCTCCATTACATTGGTTACTATTCCCGACTTGGCATACTCACGCTCTGAACCTGAAAATGCCGATGGGGCTATAAACCGAACTAAGTCTCCAATTTTCATCGTCTCTCCAAAATACTATAAATAAAATAAAACAAGGGAGCGGCGTTAATTAATTATCGGTGCCTTGACCGTTAGTTGTTGTATTGCCACTCCCCTCGGTCGTTGCGGCACCATTGGTGGAAGCGTCTGCTCCACCTGTTGTCGCTGTTCCGTTAGTTGTAGCCTTGGTCTTTGAAGTCTTTGTTTCCTCGGTCTTCTTAACCTTTTTTGTTTCCCCATCAGTCCCGACTGTCGTCTTAACCGCTGGTGTTGTAGCAGTGGCGGTATTCGCCTCTGCTTCTGTCTGCACTTGGGCATCTGACCCGCCTGTTGTTGCCTTTTCTTGAGCACAGGCGAAAGAGCCAAGTACGAGCGAAAGAATAATAATAGAACTGTTTTTTAACATAGTTTTCTCCTTGTTGAAATAAATTCTACCACTCCCTTGTTTTATTTGCGTCACTCTATCACAACTCTATGTGAGTTGTTAACAGAATCTTTCATATAATTTAATTTTTTGCACTGGAGATAACCTCCAAGAAATTGCAAGCATACCACTCTTCATCTGGTTCATACGGGGACCAGTTGAGCCATTTGACCCTAACAACCGACTCTGGGCTGGTAGAGTCTTCAAAGTCTCCGATTAGATTGTTGGGCTCCGATACAACGATGCCCATGACATTTGTTTCAAAATTGGGTTTAACCAAGTCGCCGACTTTCATTACATTTTCCATGTTGAGTGTCTTTGTTTCGTAATCACTCGGAGGTCTTTTCTGTCAATAGCCCACTCATGACCAGAATCAGTCATGACCAAAGCCTTATCGTCTCCGTAGAACGAGGTAATACGCCCCTCGATATTATTTTCAAACTCACCATACTTGCTGACGATTATTACATTATCCCCTATTTTCAACTGCTACCTTCCCTTCACTCACCAAGGTGAGATTTGCTGTCTTAGCCCGCCCACGACCACTGTGCACTGCATCTGCTGGGTCCAAGTATCTAATGTCAACCTCGCCGTTCCACGGGGGAACCCCAATAACGATAGCGAGTGCACCTTTATTTTTGCACCACGGCTTAATTCTAACCAAGTCGCCGACTTTCATTTTAGGCTCTCCAGTGGTCGCACGACGTGGTGCTTGTACTTTGCAACATAGCTTTCGCCAAGTTCAATCCCGTGCACCCACTCTTTATCAATGCTGGTGATGAGAATTATTCGACTCATGTACCTTGCAAGGTCACCGACTTTCACTGATTACCTCCACGCTGTGCTCGTTAAATGTTTCTGTACCCGAGGGCAGGGCAACTATAACATTGTCACCGAGGTTCACATCCATGGCTGTGCCAATATCAACTGGTGCAGTAGGTATGACACTGACTACAACTCCTACTCCTCGCTCTTTATATCGAGGAGGAGACCAGCAGCCCAATTCTTGCCGAACATTAACTAAATCACCTGCCTGCACTAATCACCTCCAAGTCTTTACTGAACACCTTAGCGTCACCATCGTGAAACTTAACCCATGCCCATGGCTTGCCAGCAATATCCACAAAAGAAAGCACCATGCCGAGCTTGCGACTCTCTCGCCAACCGCTCGTGTTTCTGTCAGCAGCATCAATGAATTTAACTAAATCACCTTTTTTCATGTTATCTCCATATCTCTCAATTACATGTACAATGTAACACAGGTAGGCTGTGTTTGTCAAGTATTTATTAATTTATTTTTCGCCTCACTGTAGACTTCTAGTTCTTCCCTCTGGTGAATCATTGGCGAATCACCAGCGTCGGCACCATGCCACAAGACCGTGATAGGGTCCAGTGCAGTGGGTTCATCATGGATTTGTCGAATTGCAAATATAGTGCCGCAGTAACGAAACCCACATCGATACCAGTCGGCTTTGTGTATAATTAAATCACCGACTTGCACTGATAGCCTCCAAGTGTATATCGCTCATAAGCGATTCACCACCGTGCCACCAAATCTTCCAAAAGCCATGCTCTGGCATTTGCTGAAGCAAGATGCAAGGTCCAGGGATTGCGAACTTACACCACATTAGGTCACCGACCTGCATCGACCCTCCAAAGGTCACAAGGAGAACAAAGTATTGATTTATTATTATCTTGACGATGGACGAGCCATTCCCGACCCAAGAAGCGTGAAAACTTTTCTTCGATAACGATGCCGAGAACCTTGCCCTCGTGCCTCGTCTGAACTTTTACCAAATCACCGACCTGCATTTAGCAACTCCATGTTTTCTGAGTGATACCAGATAAATCCGTCACCGAAGTCTACCCTGCATTCTTTCTTTGAAGTCCAGTTGCCCATGCAATCCATGAACTGACTATTACGAGTCTCGGAAATGATACCCGCTCTTCCGTTCCACCAGAACCGACCACTTGGCAGCTTGACCAAATCACCGATGCTCATGCGACCACCGTTAGTTCACGAGGACGAAAAGTATTGTACCTTATCTTGCCAGACTTACAAACCCAATGAACACGATGGCTCGCTATCTCACCAGCACACGGACCATCTATATAACGAAAGGTGCGAGTAATGGTTCCCTGTCTTGTGGGAAACCCAGGACAATTCAACACCCACTGAACTAAATCACCTACTTTCATTTGATAACCTCTCAGGGTTTCAACCCCCCATCACTTTTATACTATAGCAAAGGGGACGGTGAAAGTCAAGCTTTATTTTAATTTATTTTTATTCTTTTGGCGTCTGCCCCACTCAAGAGCGAGCCCCATGATGAGAAGTCCGAGGGCTTCATACAACATTATTCTTCTAACTGGGTTTCAAGCCAAGCAAAGAATACTGCATTGATTGCACCCGCCGACACACCAGACGTAGCTGCAAAAGGCTTGCCAATAATATCACGAATCCGTGCCATGAATCCGCACTGGGCATATCCATCGCCACCACCACCAGACATACAGACAGCTAAGCCATGTTCCAAGATGCCTTCGTGGTGTTGAGCGTTTGCTGCCCACCACTTGTCAGCTTCCTTCACCCCAAAGTCAAATATTTGTTCAACAACTTCTGGCGTGTGACCACTAAGATTCAACCAAGTGGCGTCAATATTATTCTGCTTGCGAAAGTCACCACATAAAAGATTGTGGCTGAGTTCATAAGTATCTTCATCTCCGTCGCCAACCACCATAAAGGTTGCCTCATCTTTAAGCGTGACCCCTTCCAGTGTTGTCATCAGAGCGTTGATGCTCTGAAATGGAACGCCAAGCAACCACCAGCCCGTCATCTCGGGCTTGGCAGGCTTTATTTTTTCCACTGGTGGGGCATGGGTGCTCAAACTTAACCTGTATTTGTGTCGCATAAACTGACTTGGCAACCCTCGATAAGCTGCCCCATCAGTTGGATAGACCGTAACTCCATCGACCTCGATAGGGTGACGTGACATAAGCAGGGGGATTGATGACGAACCTCTCGCAATATCGTGAGCCATGCCCTCGAAGTGAACAGGAATCTCTGGTGCTTCCTCGGGAACTTGGAATTTATTTTTATCATCCGAGATGGCAATAACTGCTTGCTTGCCCGAAGTAATAAACACAACCGCAACAGGGTTGCCCATCTTTAAGTCTTCAAACCTAACATCGGGAAGCAAGTCGCTAAAGAATCTTTTCGAATTCAAAATTGAATTGCGAACAATAAGGTTATAGCCAATCTCTGCCCAACCTCGCACCTGTTTCCAAAAGCCTTCTCCCCTGTAGGGCGGGAGTAGTCTTGACGGTGCTTGCTCAACAAGACGCTGCTTTGCGATTTTTTCAATACTCATGTCTTAACTAGTTTTTAAAAGTGATTTTAGCTCGGTATAGTGTTCGAAACATAGAGGTTCATAGGACTCTGCTCCGCCAACTTGTATTTGATTGTCTCCCCCCGACAACCTTCTCGTATAGTAGGCATCCCTATCACATTTGGTGCAAACCGCTGGGCAAATATCAATTGACGTAGCCCACGGCATAAGCTTTTGAACCTCTTCAAAAGGTTTGGGCTCATAAGAAAGCTGCAACGTCGAGACAAGAATAGTTTTGCCCTCGCTGTACAAATGAAGGAGTGCTTCGGCTGAGTTGGGTATCATAAACATTTCGTCTACTGCAACAACTTCCGCATGAGTAGAATTAATAATGATTTCTTTTGCGGAGTTAACCCTGAATGCCTCCCAAGACCGACCCGAGTGAGTGACAACCTTTTCCACTGAGAAGCGGTCATCAATAGCTGGCTTGAATAGCTTAACCTTTTTGTTCTGGTAAACGTAGCGTTCAAGCTGGGCGAGCAGGCGTGTAGTCTTTCCTCCGTGCATTGGACCTGTATATATTTTTAGTTCTGGCAAGGCTGACTCCTGTACGGGCAATGTCTGCAACCTTTGGCACAGCACCATCCCCGCTTCAACAAATAGTATTCCGTCATGACCATGAAGTTGGTTACTGGGTCAAAGTAATAATCTTTCTCTTCTTTGCAAGCTTTTTCGTGAAGCTTGGCTGTTTCATCTGGAAAATTTTCCGCCGAATTCACTTTTGCAACCAAAGTGACTGGAAGGATGCCGCCACCTCGGCACTTGCCAAGACTCGCCCGTTTCGAAGGTAATCACCCCTGCTGTAAATATAAAAAATGTCATTGCCCTGCAAGACCGCCGTCACCCTGTATACGTCACGCTCGGAGGTTGAGCCCTCAATCAACACAAACTCTTCACCGTTTACAGCACCCATCAACTGAAGGTCTTCATAGTGCACGTCGAGCGTCCTAAAATGTTGAATGCCCGACTCGGCGGTCGTCTTGGCACGAGTATAGGCTCTGATGTTGTGAGAAATCTTCTCTCCATCGCTGGCAAAAGAATAAACTAAAGTTCCCAAAGAAATAATAAATGCAGCAACAAACAGTGTCGTCGCCAAAACATAGCCCTTGTTCATCTGGTGCTCCTAATGTTAAGCATGAGTGTTTTTCTGACCTTGCCATCGTTGGCACAAGGTAGAGTCGGCTGCCCCTGCCAAGAAAAGTTATTGCGAATCCAAAGATTCGTCTTTGCTTTGCAATAACTGGGAGGTCTCTGTTGCCTACAGACTCTCTCCCACGGCAGAATGATAGAGGTGAAGCATCTAAGCTGATTTCTGATTTGCTGTTCTTGACTCAGTTCGACGCCCTGCGGTGCGGTGACCAACGAATCGTCACTAATCCAATCGGGACACACAGGAACAGAGAGAGCGAACATCACTACAAAAAGCATTTCATGTATCTCCCAGTTGCAACTTTAATTTTTTATTCTCTTCTTCAACAATCGCAAGCTGTATTTGGAGACGTTTAATCTCCTTACGCAGCAAGGTTACTATCTCGTGGTGAACATCCCACAACCCAACGGAATCATCTAACAGGCTCATGTGTAAACCTACCTTTCATTAAGACAAATATAACACAAAGTAGATGTCATGTCAACCGTTGTTTATCATTTTTAGCTTTTTTCTTCGGGGAAGCTTCTTTAGTTTGTACTCGGCTGCTTGTGCCTCTGAGCGAGTTGGGTACTCCCTCGACCACACCAGCTTGACTGGGCGTCTAGTCATGGTGTATTTGGCACCCTTGTTGCTGGTATTGTGCTCGGTGACTCTCCTGTCGAGGTCAACCGTAACACCAGTGTAAAGCGTACCGTCGCTACACTCAACAACATATAGGAACCACTTTCTCATTAGTAATAGTAGGAAGGGGGGGTATAATGATTTTCACAAACAACATCCCATTCGTACCACCAATCCTCAATGTGGTCAAAGCACCACTCATCAAAGCAAGCTGGGAAGTGAGGGTCTCTTTCTCCATAGCACCACTCTCCGAATGGATTGTAGAACTCGTAATAATTCGGGTCTTCAACCTCCACACGGACATACTCGATGCGTTCATCTTCGTAATACACAGTTTGTGTGGGCTTTGTGTGATAATGTCTTGGGCTAGATTCTACCCCAAAATAACATCCTGTAACTAAAAATGGCAGCAGCAAGGCAAGCTTTTTCAAGATTCATTCCTCCTAGTGATAATATCTGTAGACCACTTTTTTCTTATACTTTGGACTCGGACACCGATAGACAACCTTGGTCCTCCACTTTGTTCGCCACTTATACACAACTTTGGTTTTATATATCACTCGCTCTTTAATGACTGGCTTTTCTATATAAACCTTCTCAACGACAACGGTCTGAGCTTTCACAGGCATGGTCGCACACCCAGAGAGCAGAAACATTGCCAACACCATAAGACCTTTTGCTTTCAAATCGCACCTCCTTGTACAAAGATTAGACGAAAAGAAAACAAATATATTCCAAACTATCTCCAAAAAACCTGAATTAGCATTATTAAAAATGAGAGTGCAACACACACCATTGTCCTGCTCGTAAACGGACTCTCGTGGTGAAGCCACCAAGTCAACAGGGGAAAGACCAGATACGATGAGGAAAAGGCGAGAAACCTTCCTGTCCACAGGTCTCCCGTTTCTGTGTAGGTATACTTTGCACCCATCCAAAACAGCAGACCCACGGGAACTGAATAAATCATTATGGCGAGGAGCGGCTTGTTCCTCCAGTAATCCCAAATGAACTGAGAGTTAAGCTGAAACCAAGCAAGTGTATGACCCGCAACAAAACATGCTAACGCCAAGTATATATTTTTCGAAATAACAACCGATGACACAAGAGTCCCCTAATTAAGTTTACATTGACCAGAACAGGAATCCTTTGCCCGTTTCCTTTCTGTTCCACACTTCGTCTACAAAGTCTTTAGTTAGTTTATAGTTTGCGTGGACGCCATGAGGGTGCTCGATATCATTATCGAACAAGCCTTGCTGCTGAGTACTCTGGTCGTAATCGTGATATCTATGCCTCTTATAAAAAGTTTGCAATATCTGAGCAAGTTCTCTTTTTGACAAAAGAGTCTCCTCAAGCTCCGTTATCCTTTGTTTGTAGTAGCTCTTGGCAAGATGGTCAACAATTTTAATACAGTTCACCATTCCGACCGAATCCTCCGTGTCAAAACATATTACGACCTTCATAACTCACCCGCCCCTTCTAAAAACTTCTTCTTCCATCGGTCCTATCACATCCCGCCCTGTCAACTCTTTATAAGCTTCAATAAAATCTGGAACTAGAAGGTCTAAGTCGTACATCTCAAAGCCATTTGACCAAAGAACCGAATATCTCCGCAGAACGTCTATGACGCTTGCCACCGCCCAGGCGTACATCATTCTCTCCTGTTGAGAGGAGCACTCTGCTGATGTCGAGGGGTACCCATAGAAGTCACAAATACCTGAGATAAACTTGAACATCCACGGGCTACCCTCAAAGGCTTCCTGCACTGACTCGAATCGACCAATCCTGAAAGAGCCTTCCTCAAACATCTTCCGTCTCGCTTTCTTTCAGCAACCCCTTTTTACGCTTCCACTCCTCAAGAGAAACTATTTTATTCTTTTCTCGATGAATTGTTCTAATGATTTTGACCTGCAATGACCGCATATCAACAGACGGCATCAAAGCTTGTTCGTGGTCAACAAATCTGACATCATAGTCCCTAACCTTTTCGTAATACTTTTCAGGTGTCTCGACCTCAATGCCACAGACAATGAAGGAGGTGGGGAATAAAGCGGCGTGACTCATGGCTCGCTCTTGGTCCGTCGCAAGGCGAAACTCGACCTTCCGCAGGGTGCCAACCTCGCCATTATTCAACAACGCCAACTTGCCGACCTCATTGGTGCAAACATCATTATATGCAAATATTTGAGACTGACACTCAACAATAATATCGTCGTCCAGTTCGTGCCAAGGTATTAAAGATATGGACTGAGAACCAGTGCGAGGATACGAATTTACAACTGGGTCTTCATCCGCCCACTCTTCATGCCTGTCTATGCAGATGCCCAGCGTACTTAGGTGGTCGGGAGACCACGCCCATAGGTCAGGCTCACTTTTATACCAGTGCTCTGGTATATCAAAATTATAATTCTGTCTTTTCAAAACTGATTCCAATCAAAAAGTTTTTAGAAATTTGCTAAATCAATGTGCTTGCATGTCTTGCGGTATTTAAACCCTTGACAATTGCAATATCTTTTTCCGTTGGGGTAGCGAGCTACTGTGTACTCACCAACCTTGGTCGTCTGTTTGCCTAAACGACGCCGAACAGCTTTGTCGCCACAAGGAACGCAGCCAGAACCACGTCCGTGTTCTGTGGTGCGACCACAGTTGTGACAAAAGGCTTGGTGCCAACCTTCATCATTAGCACCCCCATCTTCTCGCCAAGCATCGTTTCTCCATTTTCTTGCATAGTAACCAGTCACATCAACTCCTTCTCAGCTTTACTTTACTACTCAATATAACCTATTAAGCTGCTGTTGTCAAGAGTTTTTGACGATTTTTGAAATTATTTTTAAGCCGCCAGCAGGCTCATAAGACTCAACTCTCTTTACAGTCCAGTATACCTTTATTCTCGGTGTAAATTGCATCAGTTTTGGATGCTTGTAAAAGTCCTCGTCGATGTCGATGACAATGCCCAAGCCCCAGTCTGGTTGATAAATCTGGTCTTCCCTTATCCGAACCATGTCTCCGACTTCTATCAGCATAGTCAATTATGTGGACCACCGTCAAAAACCTGAGATGAAGTCTGAACTTCCTGTTCCTGTAGTTGCTTCAATGCACCCTTTAAAGCTTCCGCTTCTAAAGCTTTTTCTTCAAGAGCCTCAAGCAGGAGCGGGCATCCATTCTCTGCCTCTTCGATGCAAAGTGCAGCCGTCTTCTTATTATCGTGTGTAATTAAAAAATCGTCATTCACAACATAATATAGGAGACCAAGGAGTGTAATGAGAGTAATAATCCTGGCAGCATAAGCCACAAACTTTCGCATTAAAGTTGTGCCCTGCCGTGCCAGACATATCGGAATACAAACAGCACAAGATTTTTAAATCGCTCAAAGCGAGTTGAACCCTTGCTGCTGATAAGAATATATCCTGGTCCCGAAAGTTTGTGTGGCGGCATACACACCATGCTCTTGACTCGTTTCTCAGGGGGAGCGAGTTTAGGCTTACGAGGCTTCTTCGGCTCGGTGACTGCGGTGACTTTAGAGTTGCTACTCTTTGGCTTCTTGGTTTTCATAATGTTCTCCTCAAGTTATATGTAATTATTCTCTAGTACGTTTTTTTGTGTCTTCTGGTGTATAGTTTGCATTAGCCACAGCGAACAAAATACCGCTGGAAAGAATCGCAAAACAAAGGAAAAGGTCACCTATTAGTTCTATGCTCATGATTGTTTACCTCTATTTATTTTCGACAGGAGTCTTAGTTCATCCTCCAAGAAAAGTTTGTGGCTCATTGTTCTGAACGAATCGTCTGGCATATTAGTCCAAAGAACCTCATAAGTAAAATACCTATCAACAAAATAAGAATTTGGTTCATTTTCGTGAATATCAACAATTATTCCAATAGACAAGGCGGCTGCATCTCTCTTGTTTATATAATCCGTCCAATATTCGCTCATGCTGTGAGGCAAGTGCGGAAAATATTCGTATGAAGTCTCTTGAGTTAGATACCAGAGGTTAGATTTTCTTTCTGTAACCAAATCGCCAATAGAAAACTTCACACTTTTTACTCCCAAAACAATTCATGCACGCCACGTCGGGGGGAATCGTTCCTTGCAGCGGATTCCAAGCCAGCCACGCTTCTGACACTTATACTGTTCGTTTGTGGCAGTGAACAGTCGAAAGGTGCTACAAGCTCCGTCGAGCTTAAGTAACAGAAGTCCTTTCGGTTTTCCCTATAGTATATTTCCCCAAGTTGTGTGCACTAATTTAATTAGGCTTTAGGTTGTTCATTCTCTTCACTCTGCTCTTTGATTTCTTTAATTTTTCTAGCAGTGTCCTCAAGTGCCTCCTGCAACGAATCATATCCTTCTGAGTTCAAAAGGTCTTTCAGGATTTGTGGAATAACTTGTTGTCTTTGTTCCTCTGACATTTCATTCTGTTCCTTCTGGTTGTTTTGAGATAGCTTCCAAGCTTGTGCTCCTCTGAATAAACTCTTTGTATTCGGATTGAGAAAGATACTGGGCATAGAAGCCTTTTCTTTGACCGTTCAAGGAGTGCATCAGGTTCACAAGCTGGGGTAGCCTTTCTTTCTTTTCTGCTCCCTCTCTGTGGATATCCCAAAACTCGTCAAGCTCGTCTACTGCTGCTCTCATGACGGTTCTTTGCCTCTGGATTTCTAAGAGAAGCTCCTCCACCACATCCGTGGCGAACTGCATCGGCAAACCATTAGACCACAGGTGCTTCTTGAAGGAAGCCATGTGTTCCTCAATGGTCATCGACTCGTTACTTGACTGCTCATTACTCATTTGAATGACCTCCCCAAACATCAATACTTTGCTGTTCCGTCCTAACCATGCTCTTCAACATATCTTCATCAGACAGAAACTCGCCCACCAAACCCTTGAACCAAGTGTTGAACTTTTCGTCGCACCACTCTGTCAAGTTCTGGCTTTTAATAAACCATTTTTCAAATTCCTCTGGCACCTCTACAGTAAAACCCAAGCCTTCGTCGGCAGGGGTTATACTAAGAAGGCTGATTGCTTTCTTATTATCCAAAATCAAACATCTCCTCTGGTTCTACAATCTTACAATCAATGCTATGTTCCGAAAGCTTGCTAATATAATTCTCGGCTGCTGTCGTCGTTACGAACCTCTTGATTGTGAAAGACCTTTCGCTCAACAACACCTGAACCGTGCATCCCTTAATCTCGTCTGGGTCTCGGGCTCCTGTTTTATGCTTCTGGTGCCACTGCTCTAGTAGCGGTCGGGACAGTCGCATAGGGGCACCGAAGGGTCTATAGTACTGTCGCACTATGTTCGCCCAAACAGTCTCTTGGTTCTCATAAAGTTTATTGGCAAGCTCTCTTTTTTCGCTTTCGCTATACGGCAACTTTTGCCTCCTTTCTTACGATGGTTGCGAACATCCCTTTCTTAAGCATCTTATGCATAGCAGCCTGAGCCTCTAGGAACGAGCCAAACACCGAGTATAGAACCAGCTTATCTTGATGCACGCCCAGTACCCCCTTTACCCACAACTCATATGTCATAACGACCTCTTCTTTACTCATTGAAAAATGATAACATAAAAAAAATTAACTGTTAATGATTATTTTTAACGTCCGACCCACTTGGCTTCTTCAAAAGAGCCGACATATTGATACGCTCCCTTGTTAAAAGCTGGAGCTACGCATTTACTACGTCGCCTCATCTCTTTGTTAGCCTCTGCTGCACCACAATCAAGACAAGTTGTGTAGCCCAGAGCCTTGCGTCTGACACTGTACTGGGCTCCGCATTCTAGACAGGAGACTGTCACCGACGCACCTCCCACAGCTTCCAGCCGCCGTGGCTGAGGGCACCGTTCGGAAGGACACGCTGCTTCTTGTGGGAAGCAAAGACCTCTTCCCCATTTGGCATACGAAGAAGGTACTGGGAGCCTCGGATGTGCTCAACCACTAGTGCACCCTGGAATCCCTCTTGGGAAACAATTTTACCTACCAGTGCACGCCGTTCTCGGGCGAAATCGGCTCGTTGCTCTGCGGTCAAGCGATGCTTGCGAGGGCGGGAATAAGTTGCTGAATTGCGGTCTACTTTCATTTTCTATCTCCTTAAAATCCGTAAGG
>CENT01031582.1_pt1 | contig 13808 bp, 7 predicted proteins | sample 530141 | NCBI WGS metagenome assembly CENT01 (sample SAMEA2591074, study PRJEB7988) | marine metagenome | isolation source: saline water (ENVO:00002010), including | reverse complement strand
AATAAAAAGAAGAGAAGCATTCCTTGTAAGAGCTGAATTGAAGCTCCTGGTAACCCAAGCATAAGCTGTGCAATTTCACCGCCAATATAAGTTAATGCCATCAGAAGGCCTGCCAATAATATTCCTAACGGATCCAACCGGCCCAAAAATGCAACTATGATTGCAGTGAACCCATAACCTGAATTAAAAGACATAGTAATTTGTCCTGCAGGCCCGGCCACTTCAAAGAGGCCAGCCATACCGGCTAGAAGCCCAGACATACCCATGCAAAAAATAATTGTTTTTGATGGATTAATACCTGCAAAATAGGCTGCCTTGGGCGCTTCACCGGATATTCTTATTTCGTACCCTTTTTGATGTTTGAGAAACAAAAAATATGCTAATATCACTGATAAAAATGCTGTTAGAACGCCCCAGTGCATTCCAGAATTAGCAATTATTTCAGAATTGTGCGCGCTTGGGTAATTTTTTAAATTCCTGCTTCCTGGAAGTCCCATGCCATCAGGGTTTCGCAGCAGGCCTTGGCTTACAGAGGCAAGAATATTTTCGGCCACATATACAAGCATTAATGAAACAAGTATTTCGTTAGTTTTAAAATATACTTTCAGGACGGCTGGTATTAATGCCCAAATAAAGCCCCCCAGTGCCCCGGCTAAAATCATCGCTGGGAAAATAAATATACTCTCATGTGGAAAGAGGCCAAGAGCAACAGAGGCACCAAAGATTGCCCCTAAAATATATTGTCCCTCAGCACCAATATTCCATATACCAGCCTTAAAACCAATCGAAAGTCCTATGGCGATAAGAATGATCGGTCCTGCTTTTACAAGAAGTTGCGGTCTAGAGTATGAGGCAAAATTTTCATCAAATAAAGGATCCCAGAATATTAATTTAATTGCACCAAATGCAGAAGCAAGATCGCCCAGCAAGAGGCCAAACATTAATCCTCCGAATACCATAGTCAAAAAAACTGCAATAATTGGAGTAAGGGTTGTCCATAGTTTAGAAATACTGCGACGCTTCTCAAGTCTTATCATGAGTTTTTAAGATCCAAATCAGACCCCCCCATTAATAAACCTACATCTTCTGATGATAAGTTACGCATATCGTATGATTTTGAAAGACGCCCATTCGTCAAAACGGCAAAAGTATCGCAAATTTCAAAAAGCTCATCTAAATCCTGACTAATTACAACGACTGCAGAGTCATGGGAGGCTAAATTCAATATTGATTGTCTTATGAAAGCAGCAGCAGCAGCGTCAACGCCCCAAGTTGGTTGATTAACAACAAAAACACGTGGTTTTTTAAGAATTTCTCTACCAATTACAAATTTTTGTAAATTTCCTCCTGACAAAGAGGCAGCTGCATTATCTAAAGTTGGGGTTCTGACATCAAACTCAGCAACAATATCTTTTGTCTCTTCTGTAACATTATCAAAATTAATAATTCCCCACCGGTTTACTATGTCTTCCGAATGAGAAGTCATAAGAGTGTTCTCAATTAAAGTCATTGATGGAGCGGCAGCATGCCCCAACCGCTCTTCTGGGGCTGCTCGCAGCCCTAAATCTCTTCGTTCATTAGGAGCCAGTTTGCCAATAGGGTGGTTAAGTATGTTAATCGTCGAGGGACTTGTTTTTTCTTCACCAGACAGAGCTGACAGGAGCTCATCTTGGCCATTGCCTGCCACTCCTCCAATGCCCAATATTTCTCCAACATGGACCGAAAAATTGATATTTGATAAAGAAGTTCCAAAAAAGTCTTTAGTGTGAATAGAAAGATTTGAAACTTTTAAAAGTTTTTCTCCAAATACTCGATTTTCCCTGGATGGACTGGAAAATGATTTGCCAACCATCATCTCTCCAATCTGTTTTGCGCTGGTATTTTTTGGGATACAAGATCCAACCTTTTCTCCATTCCGGAGAATGGTTGCAAAATCACAAATTTCGCGAATTTCCTCTAATTTATGCGAAATATATAAGATCGATTTACCTTCTTTTTTAAGTCTGAGAAGTGTCTCAAAAAGTGTCTTCACTTCATTCGGGGTTAAAACAGACGTAGGCTCATCCATTATTAGTAATTTGGGGTTTTGGAGCAGGCACCTGATAATTTCTACTCTTTGACGCTCGCCAGCTGACAATTGGCCAACTAGCCTTTTTGGATCTAAGGGAAGCCCGTATGATTTTGAAACATTTTCAATTTTTTCGGATAAATCGTTAATTTTGGGTGGGTTCTCCATTCCTAGAGCAATATTCTCAGCGACATTCAAAGCATCAAATAAAGAAAAATGTTGGAAAACCATTGCTATGCCACTCTGACGCGCTTTACTTGGCTCTGAAGGTCTAAAACTTTCCGAACTCAACCTCATATTGCCTAAGTCGGGCTGCATCAAACCGTATATCATTTTTACGAGTGTTGACTTACCAGCACCATTTTCACCTAGCAGTGCATGGATTTCGCCTGAATTAATTTCAAAACTTATATTTTCGTTAGCTTTTACACCGGGAAATGATTTGGATATGCCGTTAAGCTGTAGCAAAACTTCGGCCACGCAACACTCCTTCATGAACTTTCGGTTAATCGATCTTAGAGAGTTTCACTTTAAGGACAATAATTTCTGGCTCAAGTGCAAAATTTTCAGAAATACGCGTTGTTAAAAAATAAAAATTGGGGCAAACCTAAAAACAGATTTAATTTTGTGGAAATTTTATGTCTTCGGCTGCCAAATTTGTTCATCTACGACTTCATTCAGAGTATTCACTTTTACAAGGAGCAATGCGTCTAAAATCTCTTCCTGACCTATGCGTTGAAGAGAATATGCCCGCTGTGGCTGTAACAGATAAAAATAATTTGTTTTGTGCATTAGAATTTTCCGTTTCTGCTAGTAGCAAAGGTGTACAACCAATAATCGGTTGCCAAATAGATACCCAATATTCAGAATTAAAAGTTGGCGAAACCTTACCAAAAATAGCACCCCTTGTTTTAATCGCTCAGAGTGAAAATGGTTATCAAAACTTAATGAAACTCAATTCTTGCCTTTATCTTGAAGAAGATAAGAGAGGCCTCCCTCGAGTTGATCTACTTGAACTAGAAAAATATTCAGACGATTTAATTTGTCTTTCCGGCGGTCCAGGCGGGCCAATTGGTTCTTTAATCGCAGATGGCCAGATTGATGAAGCAATAAACTATGCATCTAAGCTTTCAGAAATTTTTTGCGATCGTTTTTATATTGAATTGCAGCGACATCCCGAAGAAGGCGGGTTACCTGCTCTTGAGCAAAAGACTGAGCCATTTTTTCTAAAAATTGCAAATCAAATGGATATCCCGGTCGTTGCAACAAATGATGTCTATTTTTTAAACTCTGAAGCTTATGAATCTCATGATGCTTTGTTGTGTATAGCTGATGGTGCTTATGTTGATCAGCAAGAACCCAGAAGACGCCTAACGCGGCAGCATTATTTCAAAACATCGACTGAAATGTTAGCTCTTTTTGCGGATATACCTGAAGCAATAGAGAATACGGTAGAAATCGCTAAACGTTGTTCTTTTATGGTTTCGTGCCGTGACCCAATATTACCAAAATTTGCAGACGATGAAGTCGCTGAGTTACGACGCCAAGCAAATGATGGCTTGCAGAAGAGGCTTGCAGTAATTCCACATGCAGCATCAACAGCGGATTACCAAAAAAGATTAGATTTCGAGCTTAATGTGATAATTAACATGGGTTTTCCAGGTTACTTTTTAATTGTTGCGGATTTCATCCAATGGTCTAAAAAAAATAAAATTCCTGTGGGTCCCGGCAGGGGGTCAGGCGCTGGATCACTTGTAGCTTATTCTCTTACAATAACAGATTTAGATCCGATTAGGTACTCATTGCTCTTTGAGCGTTTCTTAAATCCAGACAGAGTTTCGATGCCTGACTTTGATATTGATTTCTGTATGGATCGTAGAGAGGAAGTCATTCGGTACGTACAAGAAAAATATGGTCATGACCGTGTTGGGCAAATAATTACTTTTGGCGCATTGCTATCCAAGGCTGCTATCCGTGACATTGGGCGCGTCCTTCAAATGCCCTATGGGCAAGTAGACCGGCTCGCCAAGATGATACCAGTAGAGGGTGTCAAACCAGTATCAATAGAAAGAGCTATTGAAGAAGAACCTAGGCTCAAGGAAGAGGCAAAAAATGAAGAGGTCGTGGAAAGGCTTTTACATTATGGAAAAGAAGTTGAGGGTCTTTTAAGAAATGCTGCAACGCATGCTGCAGGAGTTGTGATTGGTGATAGGCCTCTCGACTCATTGGTGCCATTATATAAAGATCAAAAATCAGATATGCCGGCCACCCAATATAATATGAAATGGGTTGAACAATCTGGATTGGTCAAGTTTGATTTTTTAGGATTAAAAACTTTAACGGTTATTCAGAACGCTGTCGAATTAATATTAAAATCTGGGCGTCCTCTTCATGAGGCTGCCGACGGTAGGGAACTATATGCACCTCAAAATGGTGCTGAAAACGAAATCAATGCTATCCCCTTGGACGATGAGTTAACTTACCGACTTTATTCAGCTGCCAAAACTTATGCGGTTTTCCAGGTTGAAAGCCAAGGTATGATGGATGCACTTAAGAGAATGAAGCCAACTTGTATTGAGGACATAGTTGCTTTGGTGGCTTTATACCGGCCAGGCCCAATGGAAAATATCCCAGCCTATTGCGAGGTAAAAAATGGTTTGAAAGAGCGCACCTCGATACATCCGTTAATTGATGATATTTTAGAAGAGACACAGGGTATAATAGTTTATCAAGAGCAAGTCATGCAAATCGCTCAAGTTATGGCTGGATACAGCTTGGGGGAAGCGGATTTATTGCGCAGAGCAATGGGTAAAAAGATAAAAGAGGCAATGGATGCTGAGCGTCCAAAGTTTGAAAAGGGCTCTGCTGAAAATGGAGTTGATACAAACAAAGCTTCGGAAATTTTCGATTTATTAGAAAAGTTTGCAAATTATGGATTCAACAAATCGCATGCGGCGGCTTATGCGGTAGTAAGTTATCAAACTGCTTGGTTGAAAACTAACCACCCATTGGAATTTATGGCAGGTGTAATGAATTGTGATATTCATTTAACTGAAAAGCTTGCAATATACTTTGAAAAAGTTGTTAAAAAAGAACTAGAGCTTCCTTATATACCGCCTTGTGTGAACAAATCTCATGCAACATTTTCAGTAGTTAATGGATCGTTGGTTTACGGTTTGGGCGCTCTTAAGAATGTTGGAATTGAGGCTATGCAACTGATAGTAGAGGCAAGAAGTTCTGCTTCTTTTTCAACCCTTTTTGATTTTGCCAGGAGAGTTGATTTAAAGCGAGTAGGTAAAAGGCCTTTAGAAATGTTGGTGAGGTCAGGTGCTTTTGACCAAATTGATTCAAACAGAAAAAGGGTCTTTGCCTCGCTTGAAGATTTGGTTGATTATTCAGTGGTGGTTCATGAGCAAAAATCATCAAACCAAGTCTCACTGTTTGGCGAAACTGGCGACGATTTACCTGAGCCTCGTATTAAAGACTGTCAAGACTGGCTTCCAGCTGAAAGATTAGCTGAGGAATACATTGCTATAGGCTTTTATCTATCCGATCACCCATTAGGCGATTATGCAAGTGCATTAAAACGAAATGGAGTTTTGACATTAGATGAGGTTGTCAGCAAAGCTGAAGCGGGGCCTTTTCTTGCCAAAATGGCAGGCATAGTAGCAAATCGACAAGAGAGAAAATCAGCACGGGGCAATCGTTTTGCATTTTTACAGCTGAGCGATAAAACCGGTTCCTATGAAGCAACTCTATTTTCAGATGTTTTAGAAAAATCAAGGGAATACATAGAAACTGGTTCAAAGGTTTTAATTACCGCAGAAGCCTCGTTAGAGGCTGATCAAATTAAGTTGCTAGCCAGGTCAATTAGCCCTTTAGACGTTGGAATTTCAAATGTTGACGCAGAAGGAATGCGAATTTTTGTAAATGATGAGAAAGTTATAAGCTCTGTTGCTTCAGTATTGGATCAATCGAAGGATCAGGTTAAACTTGGTGCTAAAGGTCCAATATACTTACGTCTTATTAATTCAACTTTGCCAGGGGAAGTGGAAATTGATTTGGGCGAAAATTTTCCTATAAACCCACAAATTAGAGGAGCGATTAAAAGTCTGAGTGGGGTAGTAGAAATTGAAGAGATATAGACCTATATTTTTTGTAGATTAGTAAACACTTTCCACCAGTAAAATTTCTGCTAAATGTTCAGCCGTAAAGGACGATGCATGAGCGATCAATTCAAAATTACTTTGGCGCAACTTAACGCAACAGTTGGAGATCTAAAAGGTAACGCTGATAAAGTTATGAAGGCATGGGAAAAAGCGCGTGATGAGCAAAGTAATATCATAGCTTTTCCAGAATTATTTATAACTGGATATAATCCCCAAGATTTAATTTTAAAACCTGCTTTTCAAAAAGCTTCTACTGAGACGATCCAAAAAATAGCAGAGGCATGTTCACAAGGTCCTGCCATTGCTGTTGGTGGACCGTTTTGTGATGAAAAAAACCTTTACAATGCCTACTACATATTGTCGGGGGGTAAGATACAAGCAGTTATTAAAAAACATCATCTTCCTAATGAAGAAGTCTTTGATGAGGTACGCTTGTTTTCATCTGGGAATGTAGATGGACCATTTCAGGTTGATCAAATGCGGATAGGAAGCCCAATATGTGAAGATGCATGGCATTCTGATATTGTAGAAACTCTAGCAGAAACGGGAGCTCAAACGCTTTTAGTTCCCAACGGAAGCCCATATTACAGGAGTAAAACAGAAATCCGACAAAACGTAATGGTTTCTAGGGTCGTAGAAAGTGGACTACCTCTTGTTTATCTAAATTTAGTAGGAGGCCAAGATGATCAGGTTTTTGATGGAGGATCTTTTGTTCTAAACCCTGGCGGCGAACTCGTCTTACAAATGCCTCAATTTGAAGAAAGCGTTGAGACTTGTGTCTTTAAAAAATCTGCGGGGAGTTGGAAGGCTGAGGTGGGGCACAAGTCTCGTATTCTTGAACCTTTAGAGTCTGACTATTTTGCGATGGTAATGGGGTTGCGAGACTATTGTAAAAAAGCTGGCTTTGATAGGGTTGTTATAGGCCTTTCCGGAGGAGTTGATAGTGCTCTAGTAGCAACTATCGCAGCAGATGCATTAGGGCCTCAATCTGTAAGAGCCGTAATGCTTCCGTCTGAGTATACCAGTAAAGGCTCGCTTGATGATGCTGCTGAATTATCTACTAATTTAAATTGTCGGTATGACTATCTTTCAATTGAAGAAGGCCGGCTCGCAATTTCTGAAACACTTTCAGATCTATTCAAAGGAACTAAGACTGACTTAACCGAAGAAAACATCCAATCTAGATTGCGAGGATTATTATTAATGGCAATATCCAATAAGTTTGGTGAAATGTTGTTAACAACAGGAAATAAGTCAGAAGTTTCCGTTGGTTATTCTACCATATATGGCGACATGGCTGGTGGTTACAACCCAATCAAGGATCTCTATAAAACTCGTGTATTTGATATCTGTAGATGGCGTAATGAAAATACTAGGCCTTGGATGAAGGCATCTGGAATAAATGTTATTCCCATTAATATAATTGAAAAACCGCCTAGTGCTGAGTTGCGTCCTGACCAAAAAGATAGTGACAGTTTGCCAGACTATTTTATCTTGGACGGAATATTAAAAATCCTCGTTGATGAAGATGGAACCATAGAGGATTGTATTAATGCAGGGTTTAGAGAAGAGGACGCCAAGCGTATTCAAAAGTTACTATTTATGAACGAATATAAGCGCTATCAATCTGCTCCAGGTACGCGATTAAGTAAGCGTGCCTTTTGGCTTGATAGGCGCTATCCGATAGTGAATCAGTGGAGCGAATAGTAAATTTTGTTCACCTGCTTAATGCGATAAGATGAATTTATGCCTTCTTTGTGTAGAAAATGTTTTAATACTTTTGCCGAAGAAGGACGATGTCCAAGCTGCAGTTCACCTTTAGTAGTATCCCATGATGAGTTGTTCAATCTCAACATCGCCCATATGGATTGCGACGCATTCTATGCGAGTGTTGAAAAAAGAGATAACCCGGATTTAGCAGATAAGCCTGTAATTATTGGAGGTGGGAGGCGCGGAGTTGTTTCTACAGCTTGCTACATCGCCAGAATACGTGGCGTGAAATCGGCAATGCCCATGTTTAAAGCTTTAGAAAAATGTCCTGATGCAGTCGTTATTCGGCCTAGAATGAAAGTATATGCTGAAATAAGTCGTCAGATCAGGTCAATGATGAATGATATTACACCCCTAGTCGAACCTTTATCTCTCGACGAAGCTTTTATGGATTTGTCTGGCACTCATAAATTGCATGGAGTTCCACCGGCCGTAATGCTCGCAAAGTTAATGAATAGGATTACTGGCAATTTAGGTTTGACAGGATCAATTGGGCTTTCGCATAATAAATTTTTGGCAAAGGTTGCTTCAGATTTAAATAAGCCGAATGGATATTCAATAATTGGGGCATCGGAAACTAGTTCTTTTTTAAAGGATAAATCCATTAGATTGATATGGGGCGTTGGCGCTTCAACGCAAAAGTTATTGGAAAAAGCAGGCATACGGACCTTCTCTGATTTGCTCAGGTGGGACAGAAAAGATCTAGTAAATAAATTTGGCTCTATGGGTGATCGGTTATGGTTTCTGGCAAGAGGTCAAGATGCACGGGTTGTATCAAATAATGACCGAATTAAGTCGATTTCAAATGAGACAACCTTGTTCGAAAATACTAATGATTTGAGCGTTTTAGAAGGGCATTTATGGAGGCTTTGTGAAAAGGTTTCATCAAGAGCCAAGGCTAAGGGGTTGGCCGGCTCTGTTGTGATTCTAAAACTGAAATCATCAAATCATAAGTTAATAACGAGAAGGCTAACACTGCGGGACCCAACACACTTGGCAGATGTCCTTTTTCGTTCAACTTATCCTTTGATGGAAGCATCGATATCAAATGGTCCATTTAGACTTGTGGGTGCAGGTTTGGCGGGCCTTTGTTTGGCAAGTCAGGCAGAACGTGAACCAGAGCTTTTGGACGATGGAGCTCTGACTCGAATTAAAGTTGAGCGTGTTACAGATGAAATTAGAGAAAAGTATGGAGAAGAGGCAGTTATAAAAGGGAGATCACTTCTTTGATCATTCCGCAGCAATTTTTTCTGACTTGCATATTAATGATGAGATTTGAATAAGAGCAGGAAAGAGCCGCAATTTTAATGTCTCAAATCCAGAATTTGGCGATACTTGCTCTTCATTCATGTAAAGTGACCGATCAATTTCTAACTGAATTGCATGGATTCTTTCTTTAATTTTACCATGATGTTTTGTTATAAAAGCGCCAGCGAACGGTGTGTTTTTTGCCACTCTAAACCCGTGTTGTTTTAAAATTGAAATTACAAGATTCGTAAATTCAGAGTCACTCGACATGCCGAACCTGTCACCAACAACAATTTCTGGTGCTTTTATAAAAGATGATTGTGTCGAAACTGCTTCGTGAGGCATTGAGTGCAAATCGATTAATAAACTTTGACCGTAAATAGACTGTGCCCTTTTGAGGAGATCTGATAGGTCTTTGTGATAAGGTTTCCAATAATAAGCTATTCTTGATTGTGCTTGCTCAAGACTGAGTTTACCTCGATATATTTCTTTTCCATGAGCAACCACCCTTGGGATTACACCCAAGCCAGATGAAACTCGTGGATTTCTTATGCTATTTTTAATTCCACTGATTAAAGCAGGATCCAATTCGTCTGTTGAGCGGTTGAGGTCTATAAAAGCTCTGGGCGCATTTGCAATAATCGTCGGTGCCCCATATTTTTCGATACCATCGATTAATTTGTCTAAGAAAGCATCTTCTGAAGATCGAATCGATCGTCGGTTCAATATTGACTGGTTTAAAAATGATACACCATAATCTCGCCCGGAATGCGGTAAAGCGAAAACAACTCCAGATGTAAGTGAAGCAGGCTCAACTATACTATGCTGTCTAATATCTGTAAAAACAGTATTCATTTTTTCAGGTTAGCCCAGAATATAATAAATCAAAAGCTCTTGATGTCTGATCAATGTAATATTATAGACCGCCCATCGGCGCGGTAATCCCGCGCCCCTTTTGTTGGGGTGCTAGCTCGTCGGCTTGGGCGGTTAGCTCAGCGGTAGAGCACTACGTTGACATCGTAGGGGTCACTGGTTCAATCCCAGTACCGCCCACCAGTTGAGCTCGTTTGAGCAAATTAAAGGTGCTTGTTTGCACCGCGGAAAAAAAGGAGAACCTTATGAAGGTTAAAAATTCACTCCGTTCGCTGAAGCAGCGCCATCGTGACTGCCGCGTCGTTCGACGTCGTGGACGTGTATATGTAATCAATAAAACTCAAAGACGTTTTAAAGCTCGTCAAGGGTAAGCGATTAACTTTTAATTTCATTCACGATATTATTAGCAGCTAGTTTGGGGTTAGAAGATTTTACTATGGGTCGACCGACCACAATATGACTTGATCCATTTTGGATAGCATCTCTAGGAGTAGATATTCTTTTTTGATCTCCTAACTCAGCACCCTTTGGACGAACACCAGGCGTAACAATTAGTTTTCCTGACGCACTAGATAAGTTTCTAATTTTTTTGCTCTCCAAGGGAGAAGCAATGACACCATCTGCTCCCGCCTTAAAAGCCCGCTCCGCCCTCTCAACCACCAAATCACTGATATTTCCAGGTTTGTATAGATTCTCGTTTAAGTCTTCACGATCTAGCGAAGTTAATATTGTTACGGCAAGAATCTTTAAATCTGAATTTGCTGCGCCTTCTTGTGCAGCTTTAACTACGTTGGGATCGCCGTGCACTGTCAAAAAGTCTAATTCGTATTTGGCTATACCTTTTACAGCAGCCTCAACTGTAGCTCCAATGTCAAATAGTTTAAGGTCTAAAAATATCCGTTTATTATGTTCCTGTTTGAGCTCATCTGCAAGAGCCAGACCGCCTCCAGTTAACATTCCAAGCCCAATTTTGTAAAATGAAACAGTTTCACCCAATTTGTTAACAAGATCCATGCCTGCGATTATATTTGGGACATCTAAGGCAACTATTAAACGATCATCTGACATACTTTCCCCAAATCTAAATATACTATGCTGCTTGTTTCAGCGAACTTTTTTCGCGTCAAGCGTCCATTACAAATTTTTCTGGAGATTTTGAGTTTTCAGTTTATCAGCTCTTTATCTTGAAATTAACTTATATAATGCCCATCTCACCATTAAGGCTGGAGTGAGTATGCTTAAGCTTAGGTATTCCAGACAGCGCTTATGAGAAGGAGAAAAACCATGGACTTAAATAAGTTCACGGAGCGAGCAAAAGGTTTCGTCCAAAATGCTCAATCGTTAGCAATTCGTGAAAATCACCAAAGGCTTTTGCCTGAACATTTACTCAAGGCTTTAATTGACGACGACCAAGGTCTCGCGGCGAACTTGGTAATAAATTCGCAAGGAAACGTGAATGAAATCTCAGTTTTCTTGACTACACTTTTAGAAAAGCAGGTTAAAGTGACAGGGAATGTTCAGCCATTTGCAGATCCTTCGTTTTTAAAAGTTTTGGATGAGGCACAAACACTTGCCCAAAAATCTGGTGACCAATTTGTTGCTACTGAAAGATTATTAACAGCACTTGCTATGGTGAACTCTGGAGCTAAAGAGGCTTTGCTTTCAGCGGGGATGACTGCCCAAAAAATCAATAAATCTATTGATGTGATGCGGAAAGGCCGTACGGCAAATAGTGCTAGTGCTGAGGATAATTATCAAGCTCTAGAAAAATATGCCCAAGACCTTACTGATGCTGCACGCGAAGGGAAAATTGATCCTATCATAGGTCGTGATGAAGAAATACGACGAGCTATGCAAGTTCTATCCCGAAGAACAAAAAATAATCCTGTGTTGATCGGAGAGCCAGGTGTTGGAAAGACAGCTATAGCCGAGGGAATGGCTTTAAGAATTGTAAACGGTGACGTTCCAGAGTCGTTGCGAAACAAAAAATTAATGGCTCTTGATATGGGGTCCTTGATTGCTGGCACAAAGTATCGTGGTGAATTTGAAGAAAGACTGAAATCAATTTTAATCGAAATTTCTGCTGCGGCTGGGGAGGTTATTTTATTCGTTGATGAAATGCACACTTTAGTAGGTGCAGGAAACACCGAAGGTGCTTTAGATGCAGCAAATCTGATTAAACCAGCGCTTGCTCGCGGTGAGCTTCACTGCATTGGGGCCACTACTCTAAACGAATACCGTAAATATGTAGAAAAAGATGCAGCTTTAGCGAGACGGTTCCAGCCTGTTATGGTACAGGAGCCAACGGTAGAAGATACAATATCAATTCTGAGAGGTATTAAAGAAAAATACGAATTACACCATGGCGTGAGGATTTCAGATTCTAGTTTGGTTGCCTCAGCGACCCTTTCAAATCGATACATTACAGATCGTTTTTTGCCCGACAAGGCGATTGACTTGATAGATGAGGCAGCAAGTCGCCTGAGAATGCAAGTTGATAGTAAGCCTGAAGAGCTGGATGCTTTAGATCGAGAAATTTTACAAAAACAAATAGAGGCGGAAGCTTTGCGATTGGAAGAAGATACGGCTTCTAAGAAACGTCTATCTTCTTTGGAAAAGGATTTGACAGAATTACAAGAGCGCAGCACTGAATTGACCGCCAAGTGGCAGGCTGAGAGAGATGAGTTGGCTGGTGCCCGCGATCTGAAAGAGCAATTAGAAAAAGCCCGTGCAGATCTAGATGTTGCAAAACGTACTGGTAATTTAGTGAAGGCTGGTGAGCTTTCTTACAGCATTATTCCTAAGCTTGAAAAACAACTATCCAATGATGAAGAAAAACAAGCTGAAGGTAAAATGGTCGAGGAAACAGTTTTGCCTGACCAAATAGCTTCTGTCGTCGAGCGTTGGACTGGGATTCCAACAACGAAAATTTTAGAAAGTGAACGAGAAAAGTTACTCCGTATGGAAGAGGCGCTGGAAAATAGAGTAATAGGTCAAAGAAAAGCTGTCCGAGCGCTTGCTAACGCCGTGCGCAGAGCGCGGGCCGGCTTGAATGATGAAAATAGGCCGCTTGGGTCATTCTTATTTTTAGGCCCTACAGGCGTTGGTAAAACTGAGTTGACCAAAGCAGTAGCAGAGTTTTTGTTTGAAGATGAGGCTGCAATGATGCGAGTGGATATGTCTGAATTCATGGAGAAGCATTCGGTTGCGCGTTTGATTGGAGCTCCGCCGGGCTATGTTGGGTATGATGAAGGTGGCGTGCTGACTGAAGCAGTTAGGCGTAGGCCTTATCAAGTAGTTCTTTTTGATGAAGTTGAAAAAGCGCACCCGGATGTTTTCAATATTTTACTCCAAGTTCTTGATGATGGAATGCTTACTGATAGTCATGGGCGGGTAGTAGATTTTAAACAAACACTCATTATTTTGACATCTAATCTGGGGGCACAAGCCCTTAGCCAATTACCCGAAGGCTCAAATTCGTCTGAAGCAAAGAGAGATGTAATGGATGCAGTGAGAGCTCATTTCAGGCCCGAATTTTTGAATCGTCTAGATGAAATACTGGTTTTTGATAGGCTTTTGAGAGAAGAGATGTCAGCAATCGTTGATATTCAACTAAAAAGACTGGCAAAACGTTTGAATTCTAGAAATATACAAATCGATCTGGATATGAGGGCTAAAGC
>CENT01097799.1_pt1 | contig 13826 bp, 10 predicted proteins | sample 530141 | NCBI WGS metagenome assembly CENT01 (sample SAMEA2591074, study PRJEB7988) | marine metagenome | isolation source: saline water (ENVO:00002010), including | reverse complement strand
AAGCTGCAACCGATTTAAGAAGCCGTTTGGACCGAATTTTGATTCATAAATTTTGGGGCTATGTGATCTTTTTTGTCATTTTAATGACAATTTTTCAATCTATTTTTGATTGGAGTAGCATCCCACAAGATTTTATTGACTCTACTTTTGCTACTTTAAGTGAACGGGTAAAATTCACACTTCCCGAAGGAGTATTTACCAGTTTATTGGCAGAGGGTATTATTCCTGGTTTGGGAGGGATCGTTATTTTTATCCCGCAAATTGCCTTTTTGTTTTTCTTTATTTCTATTCTAGAGGAGACGGGTTATATGAGTCGTGTTGTGTTTCTTATGGATCGCGGTTTAAGAAGATTTGGATTAAATGGGAAAAGTGTCATTCCGTTAATTTCAGGAACAGCTTGCGCTATCCCTGCTGTAATGGCTACGCGAAATATTGAAAACTGGAAAGAACGCTTAATTACGATTTTAGTAACTCCATTTACAACCTGCTCTGCCCGACTACCAGTTTACGCTATTTTAATTGCTTTAGTAATTCCAGAAGGCTCTTTTATTGGGCTCAACTATCAAGGATTGATGCTGATGTTCCTCTATTTAATAGGATTTGGAATGGCATTGCTCTCAGCTTGGATTTTAAGTAAAACATTAAAAATTCAGTCCAAGAGTTATTTTGTTGTAGAAATGCCTAATTATAAACTGCCATTGCTTAAAAATGTAGGGATTACCGTCTGGGAAAAAACGAGAAGTTTTGTTACAGAGGCAGGAAAAATAATTCTTGCCATCTCCATTCTTTTATGGGTAATGGCTTCATTCGGACCAGGTAAAAATTTTGAAGAAGCGGAGCAAATAGTAGCAGCAAATCATACTGAACTGGAAGGTGAAGCACTTTCTAATAAAGTAAACGCCTATAGGTTAGAACATTCGTATATCGGGATTTTAGGAAAATCAATTGAGCCAGTTATTACCCCCTTAGGCTATGATTGGAAAATAGGAATTGCCTTGATCAGTTCCTTTGCAGCACGTGAAGTTTTTGTCGGGACCCTGTCCACGATATACAGTGTGGAAAGCGATGCTGAAGAGACCATTAAAAATCGTATGGCATCAGAAGTAAGAACTGACGGAAAACCACTTTTTAACCTAGCCAGCGGTATTTCTTTAATGTTATTTTACGCTTTTGCAATGCAATGTATGAGTACTTTAGCTATAGTCAAAAAAGAAACCAACTCATGGGAATGGCCCATGATTCAATTATTTGGTATGTCAATATTGGCTTATGTCATTGCATTCTCAACCTATCAAATTTTAGCCTAATGGAATGGATTCAGCCCTTATTCGTTTTATTTGCAGCACTAGCTGCTGTAGCTTTTCTTATATATAAATGGATGCCCAAATCAAAATCTAAAAAAGGAGGCTCATGCGATACCAATTGCGGTTGTCACTAGGAATTCTCTTTGTTTATTACTGTTTTAATTTTTTTCGTTTTGCCCTTTTCTAAAATATTATATCTTTAGATGAACAAAATTGAAACTTAAACTAATATGACTAACAAAAACAGACTTTTTTACGGAAGTTGTTTTGCATTAATCACTACTGCATTTTCTTTCAGTATTCGAGCTGGGATTTTGCCTCAATTAGGAGAGGCATTTGACCTTAGTGGACAGCAACTTGGATTTATAAACTCCATGTGGTTTTTAGGATTCCCTATTTCCATGATTTTAGGAGGATTATTTTACCATACCATAGGCCCTAAGCGAATTATGCAATTTGCTTTCCTCACCCATATACTGGGGATTATCCTTACCATTTACTCAGGAGGCTATGTAGGATTATTAATCTCTACACTTCTTATTGGAATTGGAAATGGATGTACAGAAGCCGCTTGCAACCCCATGATAGCCGATGCTTATGAGGGTAAAGAAATGAACACCTTATTGAATCGATTCCATATGTGGTTTCCAGGGGGAATTGTATTGGGAAGTTTAATTTCCAAGTTCATGACGGATGCTGATTTGGGCTGGCAAGCACAGATTTGGGTGATTGTGATTCCAACTTTGATCTATGTCTACTTATTTTACGGACAAGAATTTCCTAAATCAAAAGTGGAAGCAGCAAACTCAGTGAGTGGGAACTTAAAAGCCATGGCTACCCCTATTTATATTTTTATTTTAGGATGCATGGCATTAACAGCAATTTCAGAATTTGGACCCCAACAATGGACCAGTTTAATCATGCAAAGCAGTGGAGCTCAGCCTATGCTTATCTTAGCACTTGTTACTGGCTTAATGGCTGTGGGAAGGTATTTTGGTGGAGATATCGTACACAAGTTTGATCAAACAGGTGTTTTACTTGGCTCAGCGGCATTGACTGCCATTGGAATTTTCTTGTTTAGCACACAAACAGGTCCAATGGTTTATGTCGCAGCAATTTTCTTTGCTTTAGGGGTTTGCTATTTCTGGCCCAATATGATTGGTTTTGTAGCAGAAAAAATCCCTACCAGTGGTGCCTTAGGGATGTCTATAGTAGGAGGCATGGGAATGTTTTCTACCTCAATTTTCCAACCGATTATTGGAGGATGGATTGACAACTCTACCGTGGAACAAGCTGCAAATGGACTTACAGGTACAGCACTAGATTTAGCTGCGGGTCAACAAACACTGACTTATATGATCAGTTTTCCAGGAGTCTTGATTGTATTGTTTACCATCTTGTATTTCTGGCAGCGTAATTTAAAACCTGTTGCAGGCTAAATACTTTTCTAAATAAATTCCAAAAGCCATCTGTACAGATGGCTTTTTTTATGAGTTCATTAGCGTTTCAATTTCCTCAACTTCAATAGGAATTGAGCCCATCAAGTTTAGAGGAACCCCTTCAGCTTGGACAACGATATCGTCTTCAAGTCGAACGCCAAAGCCCTCTTCAGGAATATAAATACCGGGTTCTACGGTAAATACCATATTGGGTTCCATAGGCAGGTGAAGCAATCCGTAATCATGGGTATCTAAGCCCATATGATGAGCTGTACCATGCATAAAGTACTTTTTATAAGCCGGTTTTTCAGCACTCTCGTTTTGAAGATCTGCCTTGTCCAAAAGACCTAGCTTTACTAATTCTGAAGTCATCAGTTTTCCGACATCAAGATGAAACTCTTTCCAAATAACACCGGGCTTTAGGAGTTGAGTCGCTTCTTTTTTTACTTTTAAAACCGATTCATAAACCTCTTTTTGTCTTGGAGTAAATCTTCCTGAAACCGGTATAGTACGTGTCATATCACTTGAATAGTTTCCGTATTCAGCGGCAACATCCATGAGTACTAGATCTCCTTTTTGACACTGTTTGTTGTTTTCAGTGTAATGCAGAACATTGGCATTTTTTCCTGCTGCAATGATAGGTGTATAGGCAAAACCTTTGGATCGATTTCGAATAAATTCATGAGCAAATTCAGCTTCTATTTCATATTCCCAAACCCCAGGTTTGATAAAAGACAATATCCTTCTAAATCCTTTTTCAGTAATGTTACAAGCTTGTTGAATCTGCTCGATTTCTTCAGGAGATTTAATCGACCTCAATTGCTGAAGTATGGGGTTGCTTTTCCCAACACTGTGAGCGGGATAGGTTTTTTTACACCAATAGATGAAACGGTCCTCTCTAGTTTGAGTTTCCACCGCTTGCCTGTAGTGCTCGTTGGTATTAAAATAAAAACAGTTGCATTGGGCACTCAGCTCCCGAAATATGCGGTTAAATTCTTTCAGCCAATAGACGGTTTGAATACCACTTCGTTCACGCGCTTGAACTTTTGTGAGTTTGGCTCCTTCCCAAACAGCAATATGTTCATTGGTCTCTCTTACAAAAAGAACCTCTCGGTGTTTTTCTTCAAATGCATCAGGAAAAATTACCAGAATACTTTCTTCCTGATCAATGCCACTGAGATAAAAAATATCTCGATGTTGCTGAAATGGTAAGGTGCTGTCCGCACTGATAGGATAGATATCGTTGGAATTGAAAACAGCAAGACTCTTAGGTTGAAGTGCACTCGCAAACCGCATTCTATTTTGTTTGTAAACTGTAGGTGGAATTGGGAGGTATCGCATAAATAGTTTTTTACTAAGATAGCTGTTTTTAAAATTCAGAAAATGGGGTTTTAAATTTTTAAAAAATCAAACCAAAAAATAGATGTCAAGTTTTGTTTAGCTTTTTTTGGGATTATTTAAAAAATTAGACCTTAAGATTAAACACAGATTATTGAAGACTCAAACTTGGTGTTCTTAATCGGAAAAATACGTTAAAGCAGTTTGTCGCTGAGAGTTTATGCCTTAATTTTGTTTTAGACAAATTGAAAACTTATGACTTTAATCGCCTCTTCGATTGGTAGAAAACTTACCATGGCACTTTCGGGCCTTTTTCTGGTGATTTTCCTGACGCAGCATTTTGCAATCAATATCACCTCTGTCTTTAGCCCTTCCTTATTCAACAAGCTTTCACATTTTATGGGGAATAACCCTTTAGTTCAGTTTGTTTTTCAGCCGATATTAATCCTTGGAGTGTTGTTTCACTTTACTATGGGTTTTGTCCTTGAACTAAAGAACTGGAAATCAAGAGCAGTAAAGTACAAAAGCTATAAGGGTCGTGTCAACGCTCCTTGGGTATCCCGAAATATGATTTTATCTGGTGCAGTAATCCTTTCTTTTCTCGCTTTACACTTTTACGATTTTTGGGTTCCTGAAATGAACTACAAATACGTTGAGTTTTTACCTTTGGATTCAGAGCGTTATTTTGAAGAATTGATTCATAAATTTGAAAGTCCAGTAAGAGTTGGTATTTACTTACTTTCTTTTGTATTTCTTGCCTTGCATTTGTACCACGGATTTGCGTCCTCATTTCAAACGGTAGGGGTTAATAACAAATATTCTCAAGCGATAAAATCAATTACAATAGCCTTTTCTATTGTCATCCCAATCGGGTTTGTATTTATTGCATTATTTCACCATTTAACCGCATTTTAATATGGCATTAGATTCTAAAATACCTAAAGGGCCCTTAGCTGATAAGTGGACACAACATAAAAGTAACATCAATTTGGTAAGCCCAGCCAACAAACGACTAATTGACGTGATTGTTGTTGGAACAGGTTTGGCAGGAGCATCTGCTTCGGCTACTCTAGCTGAATTGGGTTACAATGTAAAAACTTTTTGTTTTCAAGATTCACCAAGACGCGCGCACTCTATTGCAGCTCAAGGAGGTATCAATGCAGCAAAAAATTATCAAGGAGATGGCGATTCAACTTACCGTCTTTTTTACGATACCATTAAAGGAGGTGACTACCGATCTAGAGAAGCTAATGTTCATCGTTTAGCTGAAGTATCTACCAATATTATCGATCAATGTGTAGCACAGGGAGTTCCTTTTGCACGCGATTATGGAGGACTTCTGGACAACAGATCATTTGGAGGGGTATTGGTCTCCCGAACGTTTTACGCAAAAGGGCAAACAGGTCAGCAATTATTGTTAGGTGCTTACTCTGCTATGAACCGACAAATTGGTCGAGGTAAAATTAAAATGTACAACCGTCACGAAATGATGGATCTTGTTTTGGTTGATGGAAAAGCGAGAGGGATTATTGCTCGAAATTTAGTAAATGGGAAGCTAGAGCGCCACAGTGCACATGCCGTAGTAATAGCCTCAGGAGGTTATGGAAATGTATTTTTCCTTTCTACCAATGCTATGGGGAGTAATGTTTCTGCCGCTTGGAAGATTCATAAAAAAGGAGCGCATTTTGCTAACCCTTGCTTTACACAGATTCACCCTACCTGTATTCCAGTTTCTGGCGAGCATCAATCTAAACTGACCTTGATGTCTGAATCTTTGCGTAATGACGGAAGAATTTGGGTGCCAAAAAAATTAGATGATGTCAAAGCCATACGTGAAGGAAAGTTAAAGCCTACAGAAATTGCTGAAGAAGATCGCGACTATTATTTAGAGAGACGCTATCCTGCTTTTGGAAATCTTGTGCCTCGTGATGTAGCTTCTCGTGCAGCCAAAGAACGCTGCGACGAAGGTTATGGAGTAAATAAAACAGGTGAAGCGGTCTATTTAGATTTTGCTGCCTCCATAGAACGTTATGGTAAAGAACAAGCACATGTTAAAGGTCTCGATGAAAACGATGCAGCCCTGGTCAAAAAGTTAGGGCAGGATGTGGTTCGTGCCAAGTATGGCAATCTTTTCCAGATGTATGAAAAAATAGTAGATCAAAACCCTTATGAAGCCCCTATGATGATCTATCCAGCGGTACACTATACCATGGGAGGTGTTTGGGTAGATTACAATCTGATGACTTCTATCCCCGGATGCTATGCCATAGGTGAGGCAAATTTCTCGGACCACGGTGCAAACCGATTAGGAGCTTCAGCATTAATGCAAGGTCTTGCTGACGGCTATTTTGTTTTACCCTACACTATTGGAGATTATCTCGCAGATGATATTCGTACTGGAGCTATTGACACTGACCTTCCTGAATTCGAAAAAGCAGAGGCGTCAGTAAAAGCACAATTAGATGCTTTTATAAACAACAAAGGAACCCATACTGTGGATTATTTCCACAAAAAATTGGGTAAAATTATGTGGGATAAATGTGGGATGTCACGAAATGTAAAAGGTCTTAAAGAAGCGATTACGGAGATCAAAGCTCTAAGAGAAGAATTTTATAAAAATGTAAAAGTCCCCGGTACAACCACAGAGTTCAATCCAGAACTAGCAAAGGCAGCTAGAGTTGTTGACTTTCTTGAGCTAGGTGAATTATTTGCTAAAGACGCATTAGAACGCAACGAATCTTGTGGTGGACACTTTAGAGAAGAGTCGCAAACTCCTGAAGGAGAAGCACTGAGAGATGATGAAAACTTTATCTTTGTTTCCGCTTGGGAATACAAAGGAGAACCTTCAAAAGCGAAATTGCACAAGGAGCAATTGGACTATGAAGAAATTGAAGTAAAAACACGATCTTATAAATAGAATGATGAACCTGACATTAAAAGTTTGGCGACAAGCCAATGCAGACACAAAAGGAAAAATGGAAACCTACCAAATGAGTGAGGTTTCACCTGACATGTCTTTTCTCGAAATGATGGATGTGCTCAATGAAGAGTTAATCGAAAAAGGAATTGATCCTGTCGCTTTTGACCACGACTGCCGTGAGGGTATTTGTGGAATGTGTTCTATGTTTATCAATGGCGAAGCACATGGACCTGATCGTTTGATTACTACCTGTCAATTGCACATGCGAAAATTTAAAGACGGGGATACCATTACCATAGAGCCGTTTAGAGCGAAGGCTTTTCCAGTCATTAAAGACCTTACTGTTGATCGTTCTTCTTTTGATCGAATTCAACAGGCCGGTGGTTTTGTAAGTGTCAATACTTCTGGAAATACTCAGGATGCCAATGCTATTCCTATTGATAAACACGATGCGGATAAAGCTTTTGACGCTGCAGCTTGTATCGGTTGTGGGGCCTGCGTAGCAACTTGTAAAAATGCTTCTGCCATGCTATTTGTCTCGGCAAAAGTCTCACAATACGCTTTGCTTCCCCAAGGGAAAGTCGAAGCCACCGACCGCGTATTGAATATGGTAAATCAAATGGATGAAGAAGGCTTTGGAAATTGCACCAACACTGGAGCGTGTGAAGTAGAATGCCCTAAAGGGATATCACTCGAAAATATCGCTCGTATGAACCGCGAATACCTGTATGCGAGTTTAAAGGGGTAATGTCTTTTCAAAACTTATAGACCATTCCGTAATTTACCGTTCGGTTTTTATACAGTCTTTCCGTCTCTGTACCATCATAAGGATCTGCGTTATTGAAATTGAGTAGATCGTAATTGTATCTCAAATCAAAAGAGAGTCGTTGGTTCACCTTAAATTCAAATCCAAGGAGAAAACCGAGATCAAAAAACTGAAAACGATCTTTAATATCTGAGGTTTGACCATGACTGCTCAGTTCTTGAGCAGTAAAAATACGACCAAAATAACTACCTCCATTGAAATATAAATCTTCCTTTGCCTCATATTTAAATACTAGAGGTATGGTTATTTGAGTTAAGTTGAATCGTTTTCTTTTGAAAAGTTCATTTTCTCGAATGAGCATGCCGTTTCCGGTATAAAGTAATTCCATTTGAAGAACAGTTTTTGAATCTTCAAGATAAAATTCTACCAAACCACCAAAGTAGTAAGAGGCAGCTACCTCAGTATTTAAATTTGAGGGCATTCCTTGGCTATAGAGTTCAAATTTATTTCTAGAGAGATTGAGCCCTCCTTTGTGTCCAAAGCAGGTGTTTTGAGAAAATAATACAGATTGAAAGCATGCTAAAAATAGCAATAGGAAGGATCTAGGGTACATAATAAATAGAATAGTAGGTTAGTCTTCTTCGATTTTAGGTCTCGTCTAGACTAAATTCAGACCTCGAATTGTAATTTACGCTCCCTTTCTTTGAATGTAAAAGAAAAGTATAGCTTAAAATTATTTTGGAGTAGGCTTATAAATGGCTCCAGTGGCAAAATCGACTACTGCACCAGGCCAGAATATGATTATATTTGCAATTAAAGCGACAACTCTAATGTCTCTTTGAGGTTTTCCAGGGGCAGGTTTTGTTTTTTGGTAATCGGTAATTGGACAGCCTAAAATAGTGGCACAACTAGAAAAAAAATAGGGTAACAAGAAGGATTGCGGTAAGTTTAATTGATTTTTTTTATGGGGTTAATTTTAAAATTAAATCAAGATTTAAGGAAGTTTGCGTATTGAACTTATCAAACATAGAAACTAAATTAGTGAATTCCTGTTAAATTCGATAAGCCAAATTAAAAATTAGGTTTAATAATCTTTTTTAAAGTTAAGTTTAAATAATATTGATTTGACTAAAATCATCAACAGCCTGAACACAGCCTAATTCCAATAGAGTTTTTTGGTCAAACATAGTAGTTAGACCAATAACTTGCATTCCTGCAGCACGAGCTGCTGTTACACCTGAGCGTGTATCTTCAAACACCAAACAATCTTCAGGTGCAACGTCCAATTTTTGAGCAGCTGTTAAAAAAATTTCTGGATGGGGTTTTCCATTGGTCACTTGATGTCCGCCAGTAGTAGAGTGAAAGTAAGTTTCCAGCTTTAAAGCGTCAAAGATAAAATCAATATTGTGTTGATCTCCCATAGTTGCAATACCCATTGGAATTTTTTTCTCTTTTTGAAGATTTAAAAAAGGGTGCAGACCGTCTATGGCTTTAACATGAGGGCGATACAATTCTCGATACAATTCTTCCTTATAACTTCCTATGCGGAAGAGTTCTTTATGGTCTTCTATATCTGGAAAGAGTCGAGCCATAATTTCAACCAAAGATCCTTTATGATACTGGTTGTCAAAGGTTGTGTAATCCAAATCCAATTGGTGAAACTTAAAAAGTTCAATCCAAGATTGTTTGTGGTACTCCATATTATCCACTAGAGTACCATCCATATCAAATATAAGTGCTTTAGGGTAGGGCATTGAGTACTTGCTTTACAAAGGTTCCAATTTGACTGGGTTCAAGCCAACGGGTAACGATGACCATCTGCTCATCAGGGATAATTACGATAAAATTACCACCAAAGCCAGCGGCATAGTAAACATTTTCTGGAACACCACTCCAAAACCGGTCGTCTCCTTTTTTATTAAGCCACCACAAATAGCCGTAATTGTTATTTGCTATGGAGGGCGTTGTAGCTTCTTTAATCCATGAGTTGCTAATTAGTTGTGTACCATTCCAATTTCCATTATTTAAAAAGAGCAATCCAAAGCGCGCATGATCTTCCGTATTGATAAAAAGTCCACCACCAGAGTGACCACCCCCTGAAACAGACTGCATTATATTTCCATCCAACTCTACCCATGAATTGTCATAGCCATACCACCTCCATGTTATACTTGCCCCTATGGGGTCCATAATGTGTTCCTTTAAAACTTGTGGAAGGGGTTTGCGCCAGATTTGGAGAAGCGAATAAGCGAGCAGATTCACCCGGACATCGTTGTATTTAAAATGTGTACCTGGGGTGTGTAATTTTCTGTTTTTCCAATCGTCGATACTACCCTCTCTAGGCGGACGGTCTGCCCAGTCGTGTGAATTCCATAGTGTGCCTGACCAGTCCGAAGATTGGTTGAGTAAATATTGCCAAGTGATTTTTTGGTTATGAGCTCCGTCAAAAGTACTGTCCCAAACACTTTTTGCAACAGCATCCTTAGTTTTAAAAAAGCCTCGATCAACGGCTAAACCTGCTACAGTAGACAAATAACTTTTGGTCACACTAAATGTCATATCAACTCGTTTGGTATCTCCCCAACTCGCTATTTGATATCCGTTTTTCAAAATCATACCTGAGGGTCCACCTCGTTTTTTTGTAGGCCCTAAAATTTTATGGTAGGGTTCTCTTGCAAAACCTTCAAGGATGGCAGTTCTCAAATCTCGATCACCAGAATATTCATTGGATTGGGCAAATTCTATTGCTTTTTTTAAAGCCTGAACTTCAATATTGAAATCTTTTGGATTTTTTGTTTCCCAAACTTCATTTGCTGATGGAAAATAAGATTGTCCAAAACCAGATATCTGGATAAACAAAAAAATTAAGATAAATAGTTGTAGTCGCATTGCGGGTAAAAATTTAAAACTTCATAAATTTAGAGATATTCAATTTGCTGAGCATATAATATTCTATGAAATCAAAACTCCACTTAACAGCCTTGCAAATTCCACTCTTTTGGGAATCTCCATTGGAGAACAGGGCCTATATTGATCAGCAATTAAAAAAGATCGCAAATCCTACAGATCTGGTTTTATTACCTGAAATGTTTAGTTCTGGATTTACAATGAATCCAGAGGCTGTAGCCGAGCCGATGGGAGGTCCAAGTATGCAATGGATGCAGACTTGGGCAACAAAATTAAATGCTATTATGGGAGGGAGTTTGGTGATTCAGGAAGGAGCCTATTTTTACAATCGGTTTATAATGGTCACCCCTACCGAAGAGGTGATGTATTATGATAAGCGACACACATTCACATTAGCAGGAGAACACAAAGCATATCGAGCAGGGGAAAATGAGGGTATTTTTGACTACCAAGGGTGGAAGATTTGTCTGCGAATCTGTTACGACTTAAGGTTCCCCGTATGGTCGCGAAATACTCAAGACTACGATTTACTTCTTTATGTTGCTAACTGGCCCAAGCCTAGAATCAATGCCTGGGATACCTTGTTGAAGGCCAGGGCAATAGAAAACCTATCTTATGTTGTTGGAGTGAATCGAATTGGCAAAGACGAAAAAGACAATGAATACCCAGGACATACCGCAGTTTACGATCCCTTGGGACTTTGTATTTCAGGAGGGCCCTCAGCCGTAGAATCATTTGTTATGGCTGAACTTGACTATCTGGAGCTTCAAGCGCAGCGGAAACGGTTGCGCTTTCTGGAAGATCGGGATAATTTTGACTTGTATTAAAGGTTTCGTTCATATCCCAATTGGCTCTTACATCAATTTCTTTCCAATAGTAAATGACTTGTTCTGGCTGGATTTTTTCTAGATAATTTCCAGTATCCCATTTTTTATTTTGATTGGCATCTTCAATCAAACGCACTCTGTACTTCGCCGCATCAAGTAATTTAAACGAGTAATTACCGCCCTCCAACGGAGTGTCATACCTTCTAAATACTTTATCACCCTTGAGCAATTCTATAATATAAGGATGTGGACTTTGATGTTGGACTCTCAAAAAGATGTTTCCGTAATCTTCAATTTTTTTTGTTGAGGTTCGGTAAACAAGGGTATCATTTGTGTTTCCCCAAAAATCAACAAGGGCATTAGGCAATAGAGTGATTTCATAACGGTCATTGGGAATGACCTCAAAATCTACCGTAATACGATCGTAGTTTTCTTGAATTTTTAAGCTGGCAGGAACGGGAAGAGTATCGACATTGGTAACTTTTACCTGCTCTGAATTAACTTCAGTTATGGGGAGATTCGTTTTAAGTTCAAATTTTTCTAGAAGCCGAAGACTACCAGTAATATTTTTATCTATGACTAATGAATCAGGAATGGGATTTTTAAAATAAACTGTTTTAATCTGTAATGAGTCCTTAATGTTGAACTCAAATTGAAGTGAATCCAGTTCAGCTCCTCTAAACCAATAGTCTAAAGTATCAGTCTCTCTGTTTTGAGTGACCAAAGACTCAAAACTTTCAGGCACCTGACTTACCATTTTATAAGGCTCCTCTTCTCGATCTCCAAAATAGGCTAAAGCAATGTGGTGCTCATTGATAAAATAAGGTTTATCCCAAAAAAAGTTGGTTTCCTCTTGAAACAATCGAAAGTCGAGTATGGAATCTTGAGGTAATTCAATAAGGCGATCCACAAAACCAATTTTGTCTATATTTTGATCAAAAAAGTAATTTCCAGTTTTGTCTTCTAGTGCAATAATTGCATACTTACCCGCTTTGAGATTTTGAAAACGGTAAATAGTTGTGTCCAAAGTGCTGGTCACATACAGCGGTTTTTCAGTGAAAATTACAGAATCCTTATAAATGCTATCAACGGGGTAGAGTTGTAAGGAGATATAACGTTCTGTTTCTCTTTCAAAAGCATCGGTTACCCTTCCCTTGATGTACAGAGAATCAATTGTAGCTCCAGTAGAAAGGGTATAGGTCAGATAGGAGGAAGGATTGGATTCATTAAAATCGATGATGCTTTCTCCGAAGTTGAACGTATACGTTGTATTGTCAAGAAGACTGTCAAGCAGTTTTAGGGTCACTTTTTTAGACGCACCAGTGACAGGGTAAACTTTGTACTGAGAAGAATTTAAAGGAGGAGAAATGATCAATTGTTTACCGATGTCTTTTAGTGTCACGTATTCATCAAAGGTCAAGTTGAATTCTTCTTTGTCAAAAAATACGGTATTGAGCTTTGGAGAGGCATTGATCAGAACAGGTGGCAAAGAGTCTCTTGGGCCTCCTGTTGGAGAAGCCCTTTTTGCACACTGTATCGTTGTTAATAAGAGTCCTCCCAAGAGGAGGATATTTAAGCCTAATCTCATCATTAGAATATACTCACAAAATAAAGCAATATTCTACTTACAACCTACATGCAAGTACTGCGATGCTGATTTTTATTTTAGAATTTTTTAATAAGGCTGAAGCACAGGCAGTGAGAGTAGCTCCACTGGTGAGCACGTCGTCAACCAAAAGCAGGTGCATGGGCTGATCGCTATATTTTATGTTTAATTCAAATGCGTTTCGAACTTCTAGCTAACGTTCAGTTTCGCCTAATTGCGCTAGGGCAGTTTTATTTTTTACTCGAATAAGAACTTCTAGAAAGTAGGGGGTAATTTAGTTTTTTTTGAAAGGGCTTTAGCGATCAGCTCAGATTGATTAAAGCCTCTTTTCCTTTTTTTTAAAGTATGAAGCGGTACAGGGACAATGGCATCCAAATCCGCTGTCATAGCACTTTCTTTGAGATGATCTCCTAGCCACGACCCTAAAAAAAAGCCCAATTTCTTTAACTCCATTGTATTTAAAAAGATGAATCAAATGTGCCAAAACACCCTCTTTTTCAAAATAGAATAAGCTAGTAGCACTTTCGATTGGAAAACGGTTTGATAGCTTTTGAAAATTTGGATTTTCAGTAGTTTGGTAAAATAACGTAAGGGGCAGTTGAATTTGACAATTCAAGCACAAATGTTTTTCATAAAAATCTAATCGCACTTCACAGCCATAACAATTCCGTGGGGAAATATAGTCGGAGAGTGTCTGAAAAATTGCTTTGCTTTTTTTT
>CENT01094143.1_pt1 | contig 13863 bp, 8 predicted proteins | sample 530141 | NCBI WGS metagenome assembly CENT01 (sample SAMEA2591074, study PRJEB7988) | marine metagenome | isolation source: saline water (ENVO:00002010), including | reverse complement strand
ATAGTAACAGTACCATCTTGTTCTAAATGCTTCATTAAGAAACCTCCTTCTAATAATATTATAGAAAGAAGCTGCTTAGTACAAGATTAAATTACCAAGAATTCTTCTTGCTTGATACGTATATGACTATTGATCCGTCGTCCTGCGGACCTACCTGAATCGGAACACTTAAGCTAAGGTTCCCGGCATTTTTCGCGCCTGTCAAAGTGTGCTGAATGTACTTTATTCCATTTCTTTGATCCAGACCAGATGGTGTTGTGGTGACTGCCCGTTTAGAACCCTTATTGATAGACCCCAGCCCTACATAGGCCTGGCTCATTATATCATGAGTCAGAGCTTGCTTCAGTATGGTTACAATACCGTCCAAATCCTTACCAGACTTGTCGATGCCGAGCCGATCCATCAAAGACTTGGGGTCACTCTCAGCTAAAGCGCCTGCTTCTTTGACTTTTTTGCTCCAGGCGCCGCGACCGACAGCTACACCGATCTCGCCTGGATTCGTGTCTGATTTTGAGGCCTTCTGTTTCTTACCAGCCTTTTTTGAAGTCTCAGGATCTTCTTTATCTTCTGATAAAAGGTTCCTGACAATTTTTCGGAATTGCGTTTCATTCATGTCTTAAACTCCGTGATGGTAAGCGGAAACCTACCAAGCCTAGTGTGGCAAAATCCATCTACTAAGTATTCTTTAATGTCTTTTATATATTCATCTTTAGCTTCAAAAAACAAAGCATCATGAATCACGAAAAGGGGCGTGAGCTTATCTTTCATCACTTCGCAAAAATCCGCAAAGCCCAATAGCGAAATATCAACTGCTGTTGATTGCAGAAAATTATTTACTAAAACAGAGTCTCTCGCGTCATCGACCACTATCGGCCGGCCAAAATAATTCTCAATCTTACCTGTTAACTTAACCTGTTGTCTCAGTGAAGAAAGAAGGTCGTTGACGCTAAAGTACTCTTTTACTCTCCTGATCAAGTAGTCTGCTGTCATGTCAGACCCCTGTTTTTTTAGCTGCTTCTGTAAATTATATTTACCAGCTCCGTAGAGAGAACACAGGACGGCCAGCTTCGCAGCATCGCGAGTGATGCTTAGCCCGGCGTGCTCCATAAAAGAAAGATACACATCATCTCCAGGAGACCTATTAGCTATATTCGAGGCAACTCGCGGCTCTAAAGAAGCAAAATCAATCTCGTATATCTTTGATGAAGTACTCTTGGGTTTAAAAATAGATCTATACTCTTTCTTAAGCGTCAGGACCTGCGGGCCCTGTTTTATTGTCAGACGACCGGTCTTTGTTGAGACCCTGTCATATATAGGTGCGGGACACTTCGCCTCTCTGGACATAGCCAGAATGCTCTTAAGAACATGATTATCTTCTGTCGACAGGATCTTCTTACAAGCGGGTACATCTATAAGAGAATGATGAAGTGCGTCAAACAACCTGTTCGAGCCCAAGAACACTTTTGTATACTCACTCTTAGCTATTTCTTCCTCTGCCGCTGCGAGCTTCTGTAGGACATCCTTTAGATTCCTATTGTAAAGTCTCTTCGGAACTACAGCGCTCCATAACGGCTTTCTTGCGCCGCATTCAGACATAGCTTTTTTAAACCGCGGTGGTATCAGATCAGGTAAATCTATACCGTAAAGCTCAAGAAGTGGTTCTATCGATCGGCTGCTGTTACACGCACCGTACGTAAAATCAGCGGTGGTGTCTAAGGTCCACTTTATCTCTGTACCCCTCAAAAGTAGGTGACGATCGGTACCTAAGAAATCTTGATGCAGAATAATGCTCATGCTATCATTATAGACGAGACTGTAAGTTTTTTCAGCTACTTCTTATCTTTTATAGCAGACAGAGCTTTAGTAATGTTTGTCACCATGCTGGTGTATCTACCGAAGGCGTCAACTTGTGTCATCTTTAATTTTGTTTCAAACTTACCAGAAGAGATGGAGTGGTCTATGCCGGAGACCACGTAAACGTTATCGATAGTCGTTCCCGTTCCAAAATCCACAAAGAAAGACTGCCCATAATTTATAACTGGACACCCGAATGTTGTCATCGAAAGACTCACTGGCGCCGTCTGGAGAGGAACACCTGAATCTCTTACCCCTTGTGCGGTAGTACCTTTACCCATTCCGCCTCTCATCATATTGATAGAAGCTAGTTTTGGGTCGTTCATCGAAGATACGTCCGCTGACAAAACTGCGCTGTTTGTACTTCCATATATTATACTTGGCATCGTCGTTTGCATAAAGTTTTTCAAGGCCGGAAACCCGCCTTTAACCCTAAAGTACGTGTTCGGAGATTTCTCTGGATCATAGTCGCTAGGGTCTGTTGACATAGATGGCACTGCCTCTAAAAGACCGTAATCTAGAGCAGATCTTAGCTCTTCGTAAAAGGCCTTTGCGTGAGTTACAGAATGTTCAGCGTCATCAGAATCTTTAGCTTTCACTGAGGACTTCGCTGCTTTCGAGGCGGCGGTAGTCAGAAGGCCTAAAGAGTTAGATCTCGAGGCGGTCATTAATTTGCCGAGCGCGGTATGGGGAGTACAGACGGAGTCGTATATGTGTATCCTAAGAATCGTCGCTCTCTTGCCTTCCTCATGACCAGAGCCTTTCGCGGGGACGGCCTCTATATGAAACTTTATGCGTGGCATCTTAAACACAAAATCAGCCTCTGGACCGTACGCATCTTCTAGACGCATTTTCTTCTCATCATTCAGCTTGGTTGGGTTTTCCTTGAATTCTTTCTTAATCTGCTTCTTCCCGCTCTCACTATCTTTCGGCACTTCGTATAGCGAGGCCATACCATAAGCTTCGGCAGACTGATTATGAATAAATTCCTTTCCTACGAAACTCATAAACCTGCTTAACGGCAGATTAACATCAGTCTTAGTAAATTCCATGAACTTAAAGAAAAAATCTACGAGGTTGATCGGAATCTGTGCTGTAGTACAATCTTTCAGATAGGAAGCTTTTTCATTCACGGGATAAAAGATAAACTGAATTTCATCGAACCGTCTTGTCGCTGCCAAAGGCTTTCCGACCATATGCATAAGCATCGTACCGTAAGAGACATAGTTACCGCTGTCTGCCGGCATATTCACGTATTTAGTGCTACCCGCGTGGCCAGTAACTGCTTTTGCGAAAGGGTCTTTGCCAGATGTTCGTACAGTCTTTAGATGCCCGAGCTTCCGAGAAACAGCGTCTGCTATTGTCTGCTGGACTTTCATAGCAGCTCCGCCCTGACCATCATTACCGAACATGTTCTCCAGGGTCGACGCTAATTTTCCTGTGTCTCCGCTAGCCCCTCTATTAGAAGTGATGAACTTTTTTAAAGCCTTTTGAGACTCTTCGTCAAGAGTCATTGCTTTGCTGGTAGACGAAGCTGCCTTAATGAACGTTTCGCCGAACATGTCTTTAGCAGAATCATCACCCATCGCCTTCGCTTCAGTTAAGATCTTCTTCTTAATCTCTTTTATGACCTCTACCATGTCTTGTAGAGCTTGAACGGCTGATTCTACGTCTTCTCCCTGGGCTATCGTATTCGTGTCTACGTTAGAGGCACCCTTCATGGAAAGCTTGAGCTTTATCTTCACTTGCCCAACTTCATCGAACGAAAAGCTACTATTCACGATCATGTATTTTTCAGTAACCTTCATGGAGTTCAAAAACGAACCGTAGAAATTACCAGTAAGCATTGAGCCCGGGCTTCCACCGGTGCCTGGTACTGATATCATATCAGCGGAATCGTCTGGATGAGACCATCCGTAGGTTATCATGATCTCGCTTTTACCGTAGAGGTCTGGCTTTACGAACTCTCCGATCTCACTCAGTCGCGACCTGTCATGCAGAGTCAAAGACAGCTCAGCGGTTTTATGAGACATCATTCCTCTTGACGGAGTCACGCTTATAGAAAAGTCTTCTATGCTCATAAGAGGCCGAAAGGGGTCTATTATAGGTGCTCCGCGGCGACCACCAGCAGAGATCGGCTTTCCGTCGTCACCTTTGATATCAGAGAAAGCCTCATAGTTCCCGTATGTCTCTAGTGTGGCCGCGGTGCCAGTTCCGATGACTGGTACTAAGGTTTGAGGTGACGTAAACATTTCCATGCCAGCCGTCGAAACTGGGGGAACTTCTGGCAGGTCACTACCATCAGCTTTAGCTTTGGCGACAGCAGCGTCATTGGCTTCCATTACACCTGCTATCGCGGACTCATTAACAGCAGAAGCAATACTTTTGTCGGCGTCGCCAGAGGGCTGGCTCTGACCTACTAGATGTTGCATCAACCCGATAGATTGCACTCTTCCGTCATCGCTTAAGCCATTCGAGGGTGAAACAACGGTGATGTCAAGATAAGGTTGGCACCTCGACAGCTCTAAAGTGGGCATACAATTCATAAATAAGCCCGCCGCACCTGAATCTCTGACAGCTGGTACCAGCTTAGGGTTAAAGACCTCTATCGCGCTAAGGTTGGGGGTGAACTTAGTCGGCGATGCAAAAGCTCCATTGATCTTACCATCCTTGCTTCCGTCTGCACCAGCTCGAAGATCGCACATGTCGGTAACACTCACCTGGGAACATACAGACTTCCATTCAGGCCAAATTGTTTCAAACGCCTCTGGTTCACCGATGTAGCGATATATACTTTGAACTAGTTCCAGATAATCGTTCTTTTGGGAGTCGTCCAGACCGTCGAACATTTCCTTAAGCGACTCAAAGTTTTTAGTCATAATGACGCCACCCTCTGTAGCATCAGTAAACGTTCGTATCAGCTTCTCATGCTCAGGAGTGGGATCTAGATTAACTTTCCCGAAGTCGCCTATGGCGTCATCGCCGCCAAAAGCCAGTACAGACATGAACTTTTCTTTTGAAACAACGCTGTAGTAACGGCCCAGGGCCTCAACGATCATCCCTAGCCTTGTGTCATATAAAGCCATTTGCTACCCCACAAGCGCTGATACTTGACCTAAATCTGTCGGAACGACAATTCTAGTTCCGGGAGGTACTTGTAGTCCCCACCCTATTTTGCTGGCAGCCGCTATTATCCACCACAAGCTGCCATCACCATAGACACGGCCGGCGATGTGATCCAGTCTTTCAGATTCTTTAAGCACAGTAACCTCTGCATCTATCGCGCCTTGTTCATACGCCCGCTGGATGATATTACCTGCAACGTATGTACCGTAAGCTTGGCCCGCTTTTATCTTAGAAGATCTTCTGTATCTGTTTATCATCCCTTACCAGGCTCCCCACCTTGTTTCTTAGATTTCTTAAAGTTATTAAGATTATCCAAGCTAGCGTCTTTAATCTTCGAGGCCGCTGGGAGACCCGGAACATCACCCGGTACGCCTCCTGGATCGAAGAAATCTGTTCCTAAAGGACCGGCTATACCACCTACTGGGTAGTTCATGGCTCTCATCATTCCATTGTTGTCCAGACCAGGAACAATATCGTGTATCGGACTAAAGGCTATACTACATTTTACCATAGTGGGAGCTCTTCTACCTATACCGCCCATATCCCATTGTGAATCGTTCCAGTCCATATCAAAGCTTGTAATAACACCAGCTAGCCCTCGGCCGCCAGCAGCCTCAAATGACCTCACTATCGCATTGTTATCTGGATCAAAGAAGTCGTGTATGTCCGTTATCTGCTTTCCTAAAGTGACAGTTGGATCTGGAGCTTCTCCAGATACATCCACCTCAGGCTTTATTGGTCGGAGAGCGTCAGTAGTGACGACATAGGTATGGAAGTGTTTTTTCTTGGAAACCGGACCATAAGGATCTGCTGCGTCATCTCTGTCTTTGTATTGAACAAGGTATAAGGGGTAAGAGCCAGGAACACCGCCCGTAGGTTCTGGTAAACCTGTAGATTCTGGATCTTCTGGGTTCAACTGAATTCTCTCAAGTATCTTAACTTCCCCTTCAGCCGATGGCCTACTGGGGAACGGTGTCGCTTCGACTTTAGTTGCGCCCTCAGCGGGCTTATTCGACGAATACACATTCTTTGCGGTGGAGATATCTGTCGCGCCGAGAGGTACTTCTTTACCTTCGTTTGTATCGTAAGTCATATATCCAGCTGATGATGCTAGAAGTATTGCTTTACCCCAATTTACATCACCGGGTACAAACCCATGCTTATCGTCAGTTGCACTATCTGGTAGACCTCCAAAGCGGGAAGCCATCGTCCTGTCCATCTCCTCGTATTTCTTTCTATCCTCATCTTCCTTCTTTTTCGAAGCAGACTCCCTTGCGGACAATGCTGACAGATCAAAAGGCGCGCTTGATATATCACCAGCTTTACCACCACCTTTCGGCGCAGGCTTTATCTCAGATAAACCGAAAAGTCTAGCTAAATTAAAACGGCTATAGTTGCTCCTGATAATATCACCTATTCTGAGACGAACGACGGGGGTGGCGGTTGGGATCTGAGAAAACGGCATGACAAACTTCTTATCACCAGCCCTTAAAGACTTACCCATAGAAAACTGAGGATATATCATTTGGACCATCTTGTTTATACTGTACCACATAGAATCAAAATCCTGTGGGCTTGTAGCAATCATAGTCCAGCTTACGTTTATGGATCTAGTCGTATCTTGGTAGATCTTGACCTTGTCTATTCTTCCGTAACCACCTGATTCAGCGTAAGACACAGAGTAAGAATCTTTTATGTCGGACAGGAAAGCTTGGAAGCCTATAACCTCATTTGTTCTTAGGTCATGAAAATAGAAAGGCATGTACTCAGAGTCTAGCTCATTCTCAATCTCTACGACCTGATCCCTACTGAGCCTGGTAGCAGATGTTGGCTTGTTACCCCACAACCCTCTTGACTGGCCTTTCCTGCCTTCTCCCGCTTTATCGTAGTACGGGCTCTTTGGATTTCTAGAATACGCGTCGCCGATCCTGTTGTGCAGACTAGTGGCGTAGTCTGGGTGCATCCCGAAAGCTAGCTGTGCGTTTACATACTTATCATTTAAGAGCATCAAGGCAGGTGCAGACCTGTGACGCCAGGCGAGGTCATTTCTTGAAGCGTTGCCTCTACTCAGCATAACTTTCGTCTGGCCGTTCAGAGGGATTTCATCGAATCTCGCCTGCGGAGCATACGAGTTAAGCCACGTTTCTCCCATCTTTAAAAGAGTCACGTAAAATGTCCAAGAGTTGTATCTGTTTAGCGACGTCAGAAGCTCAAATATCGCGACGAGACCGCCGCCAAGACCGCTAGCAGCACCAGCTCCAAGATTCTCGACCATTACGTCCAGGTCTCTACGAACGACTCGGGTCATATTTGCGTAGTATCCAGCGCCGAAAAGCATATTTGAAAATATATCTGTCAGCGCGCCAGATGAAACAAGGGTTGTAAACCAAAGTACAACCTTCTCCATCCCACTACCTCCGTCACCTGAACCTGGTAGCGGCGCCGGGATGGCAGGAATACCTTTACCATCTGGTGTCGGTAGATGGCTGGCAGGAAGCTTGAAAAAAGCTGCTATACCATATATCGCACACAACCAAGGAGGATTCTTCAGCGCCGGAATCCCAAGGTGGTGTAGCAGCTTCAAGGTAGAGCCGACTGGCTTGTGGTGACCTTTTTTCAACGTGGATGGCGCAGCAGGGTCAGCGGGAGCTTTTGCTTTCTCTAGCTTTTCAAGAAGCTCAAGCACAGCTGTAAAGATCAAGGCGCCGATCAAATACTCTCCGAAGGCCGCAATTGCCGTCGCCGCGTTAGAGATAGGCGAAGTCTCAAACTCTTCTCTGTAGGACGACAGCGCACCGTACGATCTTTGAGACCTTAAAGCTTTTCCATCAACGTCATTATATTTTAAATCAATATCAAGAGAAGGCCTTTCAGGAGCGCCAAAAGCGTTGATTGGTCTCGTGTGACCAACAGATAGGGTGTCTGCGCCTCTCTGGACGTCTGTCGTTAAAATTGTTGAGCCACCATCAGGATCTGTGTCCTTGCCCTTCTGGTGACCGGTCTGCTTAACCATCAGCGCATGAGCGACCTTCTTCAATTCATCGATGGTTGTACGAGCAGCTGTAGTGTTATAAACACCAAAAGCGCCTTGAGCTATTGGTATACCAGGCTCAGTAAAGCGGCCATCTTCTATATACGGAGATGAGCCAGGAGTAGGATCAAACCTATTGCCATCTTTCAGAATTCCAGATATTAACTGCTGGACTTTTGGGGCACCTACTGGTGTCGGTAAAGCGGTAGCGCCCGATGAATCCCCAATGCCGGGTTCACCTGGCTCTTTATTGGGCTTTATACTCCTGAGTAAATCATGACCATCAACTTGAGCATTTTTATCCAGGAAATCACCTAAATTAAACTTCCCAGAATCAGACAGGGTCTCAAAATTACCTACAGCCCCACCTTCAACCTTCGGATTCGTAGAGAAGGTTTTCGTAAAGCCTTCAGTGCTATCCTGCCCCCCTGTTTGAAACTCGGCTGGCTTATTACTGTCTGTCAACGTAGTTTCTATTCTGGGATTGGCAGCTATAGCGTATTTGTTGCTTTCAGAGGTGACCTTAGAAAGATAGGAGCCCAAAGTGTCTTTTGACTCTTTCTTTAAGTCATCACCCTCTTGAAGCTCACCATTTGGTCCAGAGCCTTCAGGAATATAGTCGTTCTCATTCGCCATACTTCTTAACTATCTCTTTATTCAGGTTTTCTATGAACGATTCATCTTCAGTCAATCTTGTAAAGTATTCAAGCAAACTGGTAATCTCAGGAGGAAGATTCACCAAGTCTATGGACTCAAGCGCTTCCTGTATTTTTTCTCTCTTCTGCTCTTCGGTCATGTTGTTATCAGACATCTTAGATTCCTTACTCAGCTGCAGCTACTGTTGGACCACCAGAAGCGATCATCTGCGATTTATCTGTAATCACGTTTGTGATCTTACCAGCATCCATGACAACCTTTACATTTAGGTTAATGTTAATCGGTTCATTGGACACAGTAAATTCTCCACTACCGGTACCTATGGCTGCAGCGAAGTTTTCCAAGGCGACGCTAGCATTCAGGTCACCTATGCTGTTGAGAGCTGTAATAGCAAGCTTGGCCTGCTCAACGATAGTCGTGACTGCGGTACCTATACCCGCCACGTTTTCACCACCAGCCTCTGATAAAGCTACCATGGCCTTTGTGAACCCAGTCATTGAGTTGAGTGTTTGAACGGCAACATCTAACTTTGGTATGAGCGATTCATTTGGCGCAAAGGTTTCAAGCGCAGTAAACAGATCCTGCAAAGAGCCAGGAGGAGCATTTAAAGCCGACACCATCTCTTTTACAACGACCATTATCGTTTCGTCAATTCTGTCGAGCTTTGCCATCCCCGTCATTTTCTCTACAACTCCAGCAAACTTTGCGACGGCAGACATCGTTTTCTCTATTACGTTGACTTTTGCCAAAGCTTTTTCGGGGTTAGGTATGCTAATGCTTAGGATCGAGGTTACAAGCTGCTGGATATTTCCTTTAACGGCCTCAACTACACCAGATATTATATCTGTCATTTCTTCGATACGCTCGGCCATTTTCTTACCGCCGCCAAAGAAACCTCCGCCTTCTTCAGGCATCAATGCTGCAACTGCTTCTATAGCCTTAGCGAAATTGCCTACGGCACCGAGTGCCTTTGCAACGATGTCCATTTTAGGGCCTAGCGTTTTAGGATCTCCCACGCCTTTAGCTATGTCGATGATTTGATTCACAAGAGAAGGTAACGCTGTTCTAATCTTCTCCATAAGATCAACAAGACCTGTTGCGACGGCTGCCATGACTTCCGTAACTGAGGGACCGAACATCCCTGATGACATCTTTGAGACAGCTTCTAGCGGAGACATAAGTGCTGAGGCTAGCTGAGCTATGGAGCCAATAGCACCGCCGATTATCTCGACGTTCTTTGCTTGGCCAGGGGTGAGGTTCGCGCCGAGCGTAAGTATCATAGCAATAAGTGTTATAAGAGTGTCCGCAACCTTACTGATCAGTGCATTGACATTCTTAAACATTATCTCCATACCGCCAGGTTTCATGGATTCAGCGACGATAGCCATCTTACCGGCTTCGAGGCCGACACTGGCGATGGATTGCATCGCTTGTGCTAATTGAGCGATTATCTTTATTCTTTGTGCTACCTTTTCTGGGTTCCCGATTGGGACCTTCATGAGAGATTTTACCATCTTCTCTATATTTGGCATCACTGATGTGAAGAAGCCTGCCGCTACAGCGAATCCGGCAATTAAGATTGGTACGAATATGCCGATTGCGGCGAAGACGGCACCAAGCGCCCCCATAAGCCCGATTGTTTTAACAATGGTTATGAGAGAGCCTAAGGCGGATGATATGACTTTTTCATTTGAGGCTAGCTTTGATAAAATCTTCATGCTGAGTAAAACCGCACCACCAAAAACGACCATTCCAGCTGTGAACAATCCCGCCGCGGCGGCGAGACCGACGATCATCATTGGTATGGCGGGAGCTAAAGCGAAGAACGCTGCGCCGGCGATGGCCATGCCGACTGTCGCGATCATAGAAGTAGCTACTACGCCTAAAGTCTTGGTGAAGTCTTCCCATTTTACTTTAGCTAATATTTTAGTCGCTAACCAGACCCCTCCAGCAAATGCCACCATACCAACAGCGAATAAAAGAGCCATAGCCAGTAGCCCTGGTACGGCCTTTATGAGAGCAGCAGGGTTCACCTTACTTGCAAATTTCGCGACGAGGTAGGTTCCCATCATACTCGCGAGGGTAACTACAAGGACCTTAGCTACACCTTTAAACGGCACGTTTTTAAGAATTTGATAAGCCAAGAATACGCCACCAGCAAAGGCGACCATACCGACACTAAACATTACAGCCATCAAGGTAAGAGTGACACCAGCCATGATAATGTCTTTCTTGTTGATCTTACCAATAGCCTTTATCGTCTTGCCCATCGACTTGAAGAAACCACCTTTAGCACCCTTCGCGGCGCCTTTCTTCATATTCTTACCGGTCTCAGCTGCCATCGTTACGCCCATCTTCTTAGCGAGGAACTTGATAGCTGTCATAATAGCAGCTGTGCCGGCCCCCTTTATAAGGCCGACGGCGATTCCTTTCATTGCAGACAGGGCGACAACAGCGATAAAGGCCTTGATCAACCAGGGCTTAACAATCTTGAACAATTGACTGAAAAGATTTTTAATAGCAGCGCCTAACTTTGGTAAGACGGGCTTTAAGGCTTTGCCGATCTTTGAGAAAGCAGAAGCAAATGCCCCTCCGATACCTTCAGTTGCTCCCTTCGCCGCGTTCATAGCGGCACTAGGGTCTGCAAGAAAATCAGCTATCCCTTGAATCATTCCCGCCAGCTTCTCGATGATCCATGGAAGGGCGCTCGCTAGCACGTCACCAGCGATATCAATCATCTTTATAAAGAACGTCTTAAGGCCGCTCATGGCTTCGCCACCAGCCTTACCGAATGTGTTCTTAAACTCACCTGTCAGGTCAGATAAAAGTTGTGCAGCGCTGTACTCACCCTTTCCAGTTAAAGCGTCAAAGAACTTTTGAAAATAACCGAGAGCTTTACCGAAAAACTTTTCAAAAACAGCGGGATCGAAGATCTTCTTTAAGCTCTTCCAGAGGCCAAGCTTACCAAAGAGATCACTAATCATCTTACCAAACTTTTTACCGAACTTGAAGACAACCTGAAGTGACTTTCTAATCGCGTTCATTAAGTCCTTGAAGCCTTCACCCTGCGCGAAGCCTTTCCCAAAACCTTTCTTAAACGCATCAAAGAACCCGGAGACACCCTCACCAGAATGAGTCAACTTTTCTATCGACTTCGACAGCTCGAGCATGACCTCTTTTTCGGACATCTTGTTAGCTTCGGCGTCTTCGGCAGCAGCCTCCATATCTTCATACGCAACGCCTTGGTTCTCAGCTGCTAAAACGTTCTCCATCGCGGAAACAGACAGACCCATTTGCTCGGCCATCAATTTCTTTTCAGCTCGAGTCATGTCGTCAACTGATTTACCCGCTTCGTGGAAAGCATTCTTCATCATGTCAATACGCTCAGCTGGGTTCTGAGCGTTCATCATTTCCATCGTGTCAAGCTGAATCCCGAACGCTTGGTTTAGGGAAGAAACACCCTCAGCGGCACTTTCAAAATCATCAAACTTACCAATCACGCCTTGGAGATCTTTAGCTTCCAGTCCTAACTTAGCCATATAGGTGGCCGTTGCACCGAGCTGCTTCTTGGACATGTTACCGAAGTCTTCGACATTTTCGATCAAACTAGACATGTTTTTACCAACAGTCTTAGCGGAAACGCCGAATGCATCGCCCATTTGGATCGCCATAGACGCAGAGTCAATCATTGCTTCACGAGCGCTGGTCCCGCCGTTATGGGCTTGCCTCGCCATTTCAGCGAGAGCCTCATTCGACATTCCCATACCCTTGTTGAGCATGACGGCGGCGTCGGCAGCCTCTGCGAGACTATCTTTCATCATGGAAAAGTTAGGCCCGGCGGCTTTCGCAATCTCACCAACAGCTTCGAGCATTTTGGCGAGGCCTTCTCTGCCTATACCAAAAACCTGGCTCGCATTTAGGCCAGACTGTGCCAATGCGCCTGTAGAAGACTTAAGGCTATCAAAGCCGTCCATGACAGCCTTACCTTCTCCGCTGGCAAGATCGCCCATCTCACCACGTAAGCCCTCCATCGACTGCTTGAGTGCATCCACTCCACCACCGCCAGAAGCAGCCATACCAACTAGACCACCCAACACCTGGAATGGAACAGCAAGAATTGCTTTACCAACTGACGCTAGATTCCCGACCACGCCCATTACACCGCCGGCGACCATCTTCATCATGCCGCCAACACCAGAGAATGCTTTCATAAACCCGGCACCGCCAGCAACTGCAGCAGTCTTCACAGTGGAGAGACCATCTAACAATCCACCTGATTTTTCTCTGGCGTTGTCTAGACCCTCAGCCATCTCTTGGCTAGCAGCAGATTGAGCAGATCCTAATTCCTGGGCACCATCTGCTGCGGCTTTAAAACTTTGGTTTAGTCCGTCAATTCTGTCTTGAAGACCCTCAAGGTCTTGACACTCCAGAGCCTTACAAAGCTCAGCTGCCATTTGAGTTTGGGATGTCAGCTGCTTTTGCAGCCCGGACATTTGCGCGCTACGATCCGCCAGCACCTTATTGATTTGCTGGTTTATCTGTAGTTGTGTCTGTAATTCTTTTGAATCAGCCATCTAAAGCAATCCCAAATCTAAATCGCGGTCTTACAATAAATATGGCGTTCCGAAATCTGCGAGGCTTATTTGATCACAGAGGCCAAACGTACCCCGTCTGCTCCCGGAGAGCTTTTGAGGCATGACGTTTTTTGGTAAGTTGAGGTATGACATCTTTGATGCTACCGCCTTCCAGAGTCATGTATAGTTTCCTTGATTCTGACAAGACACTTGCGAATAAGGAAACCGTTTTTTTCGGGCCAGATATTTTGACCTCTGACAATTCACCCTTAATATATAGAGCACATTCTTTTAGAAAAGTTTTTCTTACGTCATTCATAATAAGCACCTCATGCTATAACTATGTGAATCTACGCAAATTTGCTGGAACTTGTGCCCGATGTCTTCCCATCAACGCTCTTGTCTCAGCATCGTTCTGGTGAGCTGCTCTCGATCCATTGTCACCAGCAGACTTCTTGATCTCATCATTAAGCCTCTTGAGGAACCAGAACCTCTGCCATATCGGTACGTTGTAAGCCTCTACCCAGGAAAATCCCATGTAGTACATCAATATGAATATGTGCTCTAAAAAGACTTCTTTATGGCTACTCGTCAGGCCAAAAAAACGCGGCGCCTAACGGT
>CENT01003842.1_pt1 | contig 13945 bp, 9 predicted proteins | sample 530141 | NCBI WGS metagenome assembly CENT01 (sample SAMEA2591074, study PRJEB7988) | marine metagenome | isolation source: saline water (ENVO:00002010), including | reverse complement strand
TGACCAATTTTGCCAGTATTCTTACTTAGAGCCTGAAGCACTGTCTCTCGATGCACTTTTTCTAAATCTGCACCACTCATACCAGCTGTTAAAGAAACAATTAAATCAACGTCTATAGCCTCTTCGTAAACATCTAACTGCAAGAACTTTTCTATAAACCAGCGCCGGGCATTTTTATCCAAAAATGGAACATGGACATGAAGATCAAGCCTTCCGGAACGTAATAATGCTTCATCAAGCTTATCCAGCCGATTGGTAGCCGCGACAATAAAAACCGCGCCTTTATTTTTACTAAATCCATCAATCTCAGTCAGCAAACGATTCATTAACGCGTCAGCTCCAGGCCCGGCTTCACCTCGCTTCGGCAATGCATCAATCTCATCTATAAATAATATACAAGGTGCGTATTTCCTAACTCGAATGAACAGCTCCTTTATAAAATTATCAGACAGCAGATCAGTACCTGAACAGGTTGCTATTGGCAGGCCAGCCTCACTGGCGAGTGCTCGCGCCAACATAGTTTTTCCCGTTCCCGGGGGACCAAACAACACCATGCCTTTAGGAGGCTCTACACCAGCATGCTCAAGTTGTTCCCGGTGATTTAAAATTCTGACTGTCTCCAGTAAGCGCTGTTTCACGACGTCATGGCCAGCGATGTCGTCAAAGCCAACATCAGGCATATCCAATATAATACCGCCATCAGCTTCCACATCATCCACATGTAAGAGTAATTCTTGCTTTGGATTGGAGTAAGTTAATATCAATACCTGTTCATTCGCTCGACATGATGCTTCCATGTACAACACTTCTCCGCGTAACGTTAACGCATCGAAATGCTCAGAAAGTTCATTATTGGCCAGCATGTCTTTTATATCTGCGCCTAATGTAATCTGAACCTGGTTAAAGTCTGATTCAGGATGGGCTCTGATAAAGTCAGTTACTGGATCAACCACTTTTGCAGTGATATTCGATTTGATATCACGCACATCAAAAAACGGCGCAAATGTGAATAATAACAGACGAGTTAAATCACTTTCATAGGGCAGAAAATCGATTTTACTTTTTTGAGTGAAAAAGCTTAATTCGCGATTCAACTGTTTGCCAGATAACAGCATTAACTCGTTAACGCCCAGTGAACGAAACAATATAATACTGCCCTGGGATAGGCGAGAAAGTAGCTCTGGTGGTATCGCTTTTACTTCGTGACTTCGTTCGATTTTAGTTTCGTTTCGCAGGTGCGAGAGCATTGCAGCCCGGGCTTGCACAGGCTGGTCCACTATAGTTTTAAGGTAATCCGGCTTATTATAAACAGTCCCACCAAGATTCGACGTAAAAACAATGATTGTACTGCGAAAATCAATCTCTTTTTGAGTATATTCGTCTGTTACAAAGCCGGCTGAGAGCATCCGCAGCAAAGATAATAGTACCTGGGTATGGGCCTTCTCAAACTCATCAAACACAATGATCGATTTCGGAAATTTCTCAACAAAAGTTGTCAGCTCACCTGGCGCAGAATCATCATAGGTTTTCTTCGCACCGACTAAGCCAAAACTCTCGTTAGCATTAGTGTATTGCGTCATATCGAATACACGATACTGGTATTCATCCTTCAAATGATGAGCAAAGCGTTCGGCTAAAAACGTTTTACCCGATGCCGGAGGGCCCGCAAAGAAAAACACTCCCTGTGGCCGGTTCTGCTGTGGCTGCCATACGGCTTTCGACATACTGTCAATCAGGTCTTCAATTGCATGCTCCTGACCGACTACTTCTTCACATAAGGCCTTTTTGAGCTGTTCAAGTTGTTTCAGGCTTTCCCGGTAATCAACAGCCATCTCAGGTAAAACAAATATTTCGGTAACTGATACCCAATCATCATTAGAAGCGGCTGGACGAAGCTCTTGTAAAAAAGAACAAACCTGGTCAGAAAAAGGTAAAACCGGTTTCTCAGCCATATAGCTGAGCAACACGCTACTCAGGTCGTTTTTATAACGATCTGCTATAAACTCTTCGCCAATATCAACCGACTTAAACCTGTTTTGAAGTTCCCCAAACAGGGGGGCCGAATGATCTTTGGCAAAAGGTTTCAGGCATAAAAAAGACGCCGCGACGTGGTCTAAATCAATCTTTTTTTGGCTTTCTTCAAGCGCGATATATTTCGCAAAAAGTAACAGCGTTCTCAAGGTAAACGATCCCTGTAATACATGAACTGAGAGTAGTTATTATAGTGGCATGGCGCCTGTAGATTTAATAGCAATAGTTCTGCAAAAGTCTGGCCCTGGTAGTTAATTCAATTAATTATACTATTGAATTAGTGATACTTTTCTATTTAAATGACAACCTAATGTGGTAGATAAGTTCGTACTTATCGCTATTAATATACCCTTACTTGTAGTCAGTTGACGACGTATTTGTAGTTTTTGAAAGGAGTCACTAATGAGTTCAACACAAGAATACCGCGAGCTTCTTACCCGCATCGCAGACCAAAAAGAAAACTGGTCTGTTACCTCACAGCAGCCATTTATTATCTCTCGTCAAAAAGAAGAAAACACATTACCTATTTCGATCAGAATGTATGGTAATGAGAATAAGGTCCACCTCTTTTACAACCTTTACAGCGAAAGTCCGCTTACAGAGTTAGCACAAAAATTTCTGCGCCTGAAAGATAAAGAACAGATTCAGCAAAAAAATGAAGAAGCCGGTTTGGTCATAATGATAGACGAGGACGGGTTCGCCGTCGTTTATGATGCCTCTGGCGAAGAAAGCGGAAGCTTTGAGCAACAATTCGACGCTATTTTAGATAATGCCGAAGCCGTTTTACTCGGTGTTGTAAAAACGGCACATGAAACTGTCGAGAATGCACCGGAGCAAGCACTGCAGGTCGAAGATTCAACCACCGGAGTCGACGCCCCACAATCAATTGCTGATGCGGTAGAGCAATATCTCGAGGAGAAGGATTATTCCTTCAAACACGATGAAGACAAACAGCGGTTTATCTTTGGTTTTTCCACAGACAGTTACATCAACATTAAGGGAGATGCCAGCCTTCGAATAGTCATAAACTACTCAGATAGCGACCTACTGCGTTTTGAAACCCCGTGGCTTTATGAATTTGATCTGAATAAAACGGAATACAGCTTAATAAGTATGGCAATAGCCTGGTTTCAGTTTGAATATAAGTTTTTGTCCATGTCACTGGATCCAAGAGACGGCGAACTAAAAATATCTATCGATATTCCGCTCGGTAAAGGGACGTTACACACCACACAGATACACCGCCTTGTGACTTTTATTTTGCAATTCACAGAACGTACTTATGATGAATTGTTTTCACTAATGCTGAAGGATAGTGAAGCTGCTGAAGTGAAGCTAAAGGGCCTCATCGATAACTATAAAGCCGAATCTGAGAACCATCAGTGGATTGATTCGATTAAAGACAAACTTGGTGGCATAACAGAAGATCAGAGAAAGGCAATTGAAGAAATTCTGTCCAACGGTGCTGATGATAGAAGCCAAGGTGGTATCTAATGAGCAATACCAATACAAAGGTTAATCCAGCAAGCTGGCTTAGAAGGGTCTTGTTTGGGCCTGTTAGCGAACTAATCATACTGACATTATTTTTCGGTACTTTCACTTTTGCCCTGTTTTGGTTGACTATCAAATTTCAATTACTTCCCACCGAGTTAATGAGACCTGACTTATCGCAAGAAGATACTGGCCTATTTGACGCACTTGGTGGCTGGGCCCTGGGCTTCGCCGGCGCGGTCGTCGCAATTCGGATTGCTGGTATCGCCAAGAATACTCAACTCAATGACTCTATACGGGAACAAATTCGCTTATGGGAAGAACATGTTGAACGTATCTCAGATTTGAACTCCCGACTTACACGCTCTATATCTGATACTAAAAGAGCATGTGCAGCCGTTCTTCTGTATGCGAAAGATCTATATATAACTGAGCAGCGAGCTCACCTAATCAACCCCAAACCTGGGAGAGATGGCAAAGCAGTCAAACCTCATGAAACTCATGATCCTGAGGAGATGCTGCAGGAAAAGCTAGAAGAAAAGTTGGAAAAACTGGTCGAAACGATAGAAGAAGCGTTTAAAGACTCTGTATTTCGTTCCGTGTTACAGTTTTCCGTACAAGCTGACACTAACAGTAGATCGGAGCCTGAAAATACACACGTAAAAAATTACTCGGAGAGTTTTTTTAGCTCTTCAAAAGATAGAGAGGCAGTAAAAAGAATTGTTGATGACGACAATGAATTCTTTGATGTCCTTAACGTTCTAAGTGGATTAAACCAAGGAGCAAGAAACTTCGGCATAGGCCTGGTAGAACTTCGAGCAATGGGTTTGATTCAGCATTTTAGAATGGATCTTATGCGCCTGACAGAATACCAGGAAGATAACCAGGGAGATGACGAGGCTCTGGAGATTGCAGACGCCGCCTGGTTGCTTTTAGGACTGCTCCTGTCAAGAAGGAAACGTGAAAATTCCTCTATAGGACAAAATGATGGCTTCATAATTATCGCTCTCCTATTGGGCTCATTACCAACCGAGAAGACAATGAACGACTATTTAAACAGTAAGTTTAACCAAGTCGTACAAACCTATTCAGGTGATGGTAGCGAGACCATGAAACGAGAAGTCGATGCGTTGTCAAAACGACTCTATTACGTAAAAGGTAATGAACTATCTGAGCTCGCAGGTCTGATAACGAAATGTAGTAATAACCTGAGTTATCTTGATGTGTTGACCAAGAGTACCGGAGTGAGTGCCGCTTATGAGTCGAAGAAAGAATCAGGCAAACAAAGTGGCTAAACATACTTCCTCTCCAGTGAAAACGCGTTAATTAGTAAGTGGCATTAAAATGTGCTGTAGAAGGTTTGAGTGAAAAGGATTACAGACACCTTTTACAGTCTCGAGAAGTGATACCTGGCCCCTGAATCTCAGGGGCCGATTTTCCATTCCAGAAAATTCTATAGATGTAATGCTTGCGAACCGGATTACCTACCCAGCTCATCCCGCACAATTTGCGCGCCAGCATTGAGGGCTGCCAATTTGCCTTGCGCCACCTCCCGGGACAACGGTGCCATGCCGCAGTTTGTACATGGATAAAGCTTATCCGCATCAACAAACTGTAAAGCTTTACGCAGCGTATCGGCGACGTCCTCCGGCGTTTCGATCGCATTGTTTGCAACATCGATGGCACCGACCATCACTTTTTTACCGCGGAGCAATTCAATCAACTCCATGGGCACCCGGGAGTTATGGCATTCCAGCGAAATAATATCGATATTTGACTGCTGTAGTTTTGGAAACACCGCTTCATACTGGCGCCACTCATCACCCAGGGTTTTCTTCCAGTCGGTATTGGCTTTAATGCCATAGCCGTAACAGATATGCACCGCGGTTTCACACTTAAGGCCTTCAATGGCTCTTTCCAGCGCTGCGATCCCCCAGTCATTCACTTCATCAAAGAACACATTAAAGGCTGGTTCATCAAACTGAATAATATCCACCCCAGCGGCTTCCAGTTCTTTCGCTTCCTGATTAAGAATTTTGGCAAATTCCCAGGCCAGTTTTTCACGGCTTTTGTAATGATCGTCGTACAACGTATCAATCATCGTCATCGGCCCGGGTAACGCCCATTTTATTGGTTGGCTGGTGTGTTTACGTAAAAAACGGGCATCGTCGGCAAAGACCGACTTTGTTCTGGCCACGGCATCCACCACTACCGGTACACTGGCATCGTAGCGATTGCGAATTCTTACCGTTTTACGATTTTCAAAATCCACGCCGCTGAGGTGTTCGATAAACGTGGTGACAAAATGCTGACGGGATTGCTCGCCGTCACTAACAATGTTAACACCGGCGCGGAGTTGGCCCTGCAACGACAGCAGTAGCGCATCCTGCTTCCCTTCCACCAGTGCCTCACCCTCCAGTTTCCAGGGTGACCACAGGGTTTCTGGCTGTGCCAGCCAGGCTGGCTTAGGTAAACTGCCGGCGCTACATACAGGTAATAAGTTTTTCATAGTAAGCATGCTTTCCGGTTGTTAATTATTGTAATTGGCAGACCACTGCTCAAGCACGGCCTGATAAGGTTTAATGAAATACTGTTCGGCAAACTGCCCCTGCTCGATAGCAAGCTGACTGCGCTCTTCACGGTCATACACTATTTGGGTAATCGAGTGATCCGGGTGTTTAAGATTAGGCTTATACTGTTGCCCGGCCACTGCATTGGCGTTATAAATCTCCGGCCGGTATATCTTTTGGAACGTCTCCATAGTGGCTATGGTGCTAATCAACTCCAGGTTGGTATAGTCATTCAGCAAATCGCCAAAGAAGTAAAAAGCCAACGGCGCAACACTGTTTGGCGGCATGAAATAGCGCACCTTGAGGCCCATTTTCTGAAAATACAGTTCGGTGAGTGACGACTCGTTTGGCTGGTACTCAACACCCAGTACCGGGTGGGTATTCTCGGTGCGGTGATAAGTTTTGCTGTCTGACACACTCAAACAAATCACCGGCAGCTTAGCGAATGCCTGTTGATATTCCTGCGAATTCACAAAACACTTAAACAACTTGCCGTGCAGATCGCCAAAATTGTCCGGAATGCTAAAGCCAGTCTGGTTTTTATTATGATTAAGCAGCAACACACTAAAATCATAGTCACGCACATAAGAAGAGAAATTGTTGCCAACGTTACCGTTAATGCGCTCATTGGTTTGCTTATCAACAATATAAGTTTGCAGCATTTCAATGGTGGGAAAAGCTTGCCCGCTGCCATCGATATCAATGTCCACCGATAGAATTTCAAGCTCTACGCTGTAGCGATTACCCGCCGGGTTATCCCAGCTTGCCAGGGCATTAAAGCGGTTGTCTATCATCGCCAGGGCGTTACGCAAGTTCGCCTTGCGGTATTCACCACGGGCCAGGTTGGCGAAATTAGTAGTAATTCGCGTGTTGTCTGATGGACGGTAATCTTCATCGAAACAAACGCGCTTTATGGAAAAGCTAAAATCATCTTTCATGGTCATCTGCTACCCTGCTCCAAGAACTAAAAACTCGCCAAACACCTTAAGTGTTCAGAACTTGAGAGAGTTATACGCACCAATTCACATGAATAAAAGTGACTTTATTTCATTAATTTATGAATAAAATGCATACTTTAATTGGTATAGAAAGAAGCACTGATTAGTGGCAAAACCGATCCAGTGCCTGTAGCAGGCGCTGATTAAACTCATCCGCCAGTTGGCTTTGCGGGGCTATGGACTCAAAGGCATGAAATGCACCGGGCACAGTGAAAAGCTCAGTTACAATACCTAAAGCCTTAAGCCTTTCGGCAAAGAAGCAGTTTTCGGCATAAAACAGATCCAGTTCTCCCACCGCAATGTAGGTAGGTGGCAATCCGCTAAGGGTTTTCGCTCTGGCTGGTACATGGTGACTGGGTATTTTATCGCTACCAGGGGCTTTGCCGAGGAAAGTGCGCCAGCCATAGTGATTCTGTTCGGCTGTCCATAAATACCGCCCCTGATGTGCTAGCGGCATCACGGTACTGCCGGTTTTGTCGTCCAGCATAGGATAAAGCAGCGCCATACCGGCTAAACCTATCATCTTATTATCGGCACAGCGTAGTGCCAGATTTACGGCATGGCAGCCACCGGCGCTCACGCCCAATAAGCTGATTCGGCTAGTATCAATTGCCAGCTTACCTGCCTGTGCAATGAGCCAGTTCAGCGCAGCCTGATGCTGTTTTTGCGCCTCGTCGGGCCCCACTTCAGGCGCCAGGCCGTATTCCACCGATACCACCGCGCAATTTAATGCTTTGGCCAGGCTTTGCATACGCGGCAGGGAATTCTGGCAGTTGCCCATTACCAGCCCGCCACCATGAAAGTGCAGTACTGCCGGCCGCGCCAGAGCATTCGCATTTGTATTGATTACCCAAAGTCGAAAGCCCCGGTATCCTTGCCCCTCGGCTACATCCACCACCTCAAAAGGCACATCATCAAGGGGCTTGCTGCCCCCTACTCTGGCGCGCTTGCGATAAAACCCCAGATTCGCGCCGTTTAAGGGCGGCGATTGCTCGGTTAGCTGCAATAAAGCATTAAGGGAGGGTAATAATTCATCCGCAACCAGCGGATCGGTTATGGCCATATGCGTTCTCTGTGATGGTTATACGATGTCAGCATCCAGACTTTATGCGTCATTCAGTAATGGTGTTTTACCAGGCCATACATGCTGCAGGCCCTTGAATTGTTATACTATAACGCCATTCTGTACCATACCAATATTGCTGTTTAGCAGTGTTTCATTTTTTAAGCGAAAGAGAAGTTATGAGCCAGAACACCCCGTTGATCCCCACCAATATTATTACCGGCTTTCTGGGCGTGGGCAAAACCACCGCCATTAATGCGCTGCTGGCTGATAAACCAGAGGGCGAAAACTGGGCGATACTGGTTAATGAGTTCGGCCAGGTGGGTATTGATCAGGAAATGTTACTCGATCAAAACGGTCTGCATGTAAAAGAACTGGCGGGAGGCTGTATTTGCTGTGCCCTTGGCGCTTCGCTGGGTAAAACGGTTCGCGCGCTGATTGAACAGGCCAGTCCCGACCGGCTGCTCATCGAGCCTACTGGTATTGGCCATCCTGAAGGGATAATTGATACGTTAACCGGCCCCGCGTTTCGCGATAAACTGGATTTACGCGCCACCATCTGCTTGCTGGACCCGCGTTCTCTGGGCGAACCGGAGGTAATTAACAACGAAACCTTTCACGACCAGTTAAACCTTGCTGATGTTGTACTGATTAACAAGTGCGATCTGGCTAGTGCAGAGCAGATTGCTGCCACCGAAAACGGCCTTAATGCTATGTTTCCGCCCAAGCAATACGTGGGCCGTACCACCCGTTCGGTTATCGATATAGCGTTACTGGACGTGGTACGAAACGGTGAACTTAAAGCGCAGTTTCCTGAATCTCATCACCATTCACATCACAGCCATGACCACAAACATGAACATACACAAGACCACAGCGACCATGCTGAAATCGCTACGCCAGGTAAGCCGGTGCGAAAAACCGGCGACGGCAATGGCCTTTACAGCTGCGGCTGGATATTTCACCGCGATGATTGCTTTGATTACTGGCAACTCGAAGCTATCCTCAACGGCCTTGAGCCTATAAGCCGCATTAAAGGGGTGATAAAGATTGGTACGGTGTGGGTCTTTTATAATCGGGTGAAAGACAAACATGACTTCGACAAAGTCGCCTATCGCCGTGATAGCCGGATTGAAATTATCAGTACCCAACCCTTGGACTGGGCACAAATCGAGGGCGAGATGCTGGCGTGTTTAACCTCATAAAAAAAGCCCCGCAACAGCCGGGGCAAGGAACGGATGGGAACATCCATCAATGAGGAAAGTTAAAGAGTAAGCATTTACTTACTTTAAATTAATAACGAAATTTCAGCTAATTACTGATTTAGCGCCAGCTCTTTCTCGGTTTTAAAGCCAAACACCTTACGTAAAATAATGGTGGCCGGACAAAAACCGGTAAAGCTTTGCTGAAACAGGTTGGCGCCAATAAACACGGTAAACCATAAAAAGTTTTCATGAACAAACCAGGTGAGTACCACAGACAGCAACACCATAAATCCGGCAAAAGCGGTTAACGCACGTTCTGCAGACATAACTAACTCCTAATAAAAATAACGGAAAGACGCATACACATTGCTGGCGTCGTTAAATTGTGAGTAAAAGGTGTGGGGCTCATCACCGTAAAACAGGTTGGCCCCGCCGTTTATCTGCCACTCATCTACCGGTGAATAGGTAGCACGAAACTTCATGTAGCCGTCACTATCAGTAGGCGAATAGAAATTAAACCAGTTCAGAGTCAGCGTTTGCCTGAGCGCCCGGTACATTAACTGGGTCGTCACCACATGACGGCTCTCTTCCTGTTCGTACTGCGGCCAGTAAGAATTGGCAAGCAGCACATCGTGATCAACAATATGCTCGGCGTACCACTGCACGCTGCCGGTTAAATTGGCAATCAGTTCCTGCTCGTAACCCACTAAAAACCGGTGCTGGCTATTAGGTACTAAAGGGTTGGTACCGTCATCGTCTTCCATGGCATCGTGGTAAGCATATTCAAACTTGGCGAGACCCGGTCCGAGCGGCTTAACCGCACTGGCGCCCCACACATTTAAGCGGCTGTAACGAGGCAAGCCTTGCTCATCGGCCGCCATCGGCGTTTTGTTGTAGCCCCGATACCCGTAGAAGGCGAGCTCAGTTTGCCCGACGGTTTGATACATCCGCAACGCCCACTCGGCGTTATCTGGCTCGTTGCTATCCAGCACGTCAAACGCCGGTGCGACATTCATTCCGAATTGCGGATTAAAAAAGGAAAAGTACTCACCGGTAATACCGTTATCCGGCTCAAACTGCCCGGTGACTACCAGATCCACATTCACCCAGTCAAAATAACCGGATAACTTGGCCGATAGACTGGGGGCCTTCAAATACTCGTCATCCCGACCGGCAAAGAAGGACTGATAATCCTTGGGAAACATATCATTTAAAAACACATAGTCACCCGTGCCCCAGGTTAATACCTGCTGACCGATTTTAGCATCGAACTTGCTACCCCAGTCACCTAAGAAGGCCAGGTTACCCTGCCAGGCCGCTTCGCGAATTTGCACTTCCACACTGTCGAGGACACCGTCGTAATACAGGTCGCCCCGAAACGACAGGGTTGACGCTTCGAGGGTATAGTCGGCCTGTAACTGCACCCGTAAATCCCGTAAGGTTTTATCGGTATTTACTGCCGGGTCGGAATTTAAGCGCTGACCCACAGCAATTTCCCCAAAGCCTGCCCAGGTAAAGGGGGATACTTCTTCGCTTTCCTCGAATTCATCAAACTCATCCCAGGCATCCCACTCATCACTGCTGGTCTGAGCTTCCTGAGCAGTCGATTCAGCTGAATACAGTGCCGGTGCTGCAATCAGAGCAGCCACAATGGCTAAGGATAACAATGAACGGCGCATTATTTTATCCACTGCACTGGTGGGTTACGCAGGCTTCGCTCGGTGAACACCTCATCCGGCAATCCCACGTTATATTCTGAGCCGCGGAACTCCATTAAGGTGTAGCCGCCGCTGCTCAGATCAGACACTTTTGAGCGCAATACGGTTGGGAAACCTTGCACATCATCGACCTGCACCGATTCTACGCGGCGGTAATTAGTATCATCACTTTTGTAGAAGTTAATCAGTACCGGTAAGGATGTGGCCTTGTCGATTTCGACGATGTAGTAGGCGAATTCTACCGAGGCTGGATCTTTAGGCACCGCTTTAAGTACATACCGCTCTGCGTTTTCTTCTACCAGTGAGAAGTTATCCTGGGATACGGCACGACCAGACACGTCTTCATAGAAGAAGTGCGAACCCACAAAGGAGGTGCGTTTATCGCCTGCTGAAATTCGTTTCACCAGATCCAGCGCAGGCAGGTACAACCAGCGGTCGTCATCCACATTGGTATCGGCATGTTTCTCTACCCGGAAAACCGTGTCTTTCACATCGGTAGGACGAGAGAAAAACACCATCATTTTCTGGTCGCCGTTGTCTTCTACGTCCTTGCGTAAAATAGTGAACTGACGCAACTGTTTACGGCCCTGGCTGTCTACAATCATCATGCGGGCATCAGAGCGACCGTCGTCACCTGCATAGTAAGCGGCTTTTTCGGCCTGTTTGATCAGTTGGTCTACATTCACCTCTGCCATAGCGGGTGTCAGAAGTGTCAGGCTACTGGCTGCCAGAATTGTCGCAGCCAGGGTTGTTTTAGCAAATTGTGTGAATTTCATAACCACTCCTTAATTCGCCGACTTGAAGACGATTTTACGGCCCAGACTCATTACCGCCGGTAATAACAACAGGGTTACCAGGGCGGAGATAGCCATAATGCTCGCAAGAAACACACCAACGGTGATGTAGGGTACGAGCGGGGCAAACAATAACGGGGTAAAGCCCAGCGCAATCACCAGTGCATTACGCGAAATGGCGGTTGCCGGCTCTTCAAACATAATAGCCATAGTTTGCTGAACGCTGCCTGTATCGTTGAAAGTCGCCCGGGCGCGTTCCAGGAAGTGAATAGCAAAGTCCACCGACAAGCCGAGCGTTAACGCGGAGAGCACCGCGATAGGCATGTCATAGTCTTTACCCACAATACCAATCAGGCCATAAATGAAGGTAATAGTGATGGTAAGCGGCAACATGGCCAGCACACCGTATACCAATGAACGAAACAGCACTATCATCATCACAAACACAATCACAAAGGCGCCCATTAAGCTGTCGAGCATGCCGGCTACCATGTTTTCCTGCCACACTACGTTGAGGTAGGCTTTACCGGCCCAGTCGGCTTCAATGCCGGCAGGCAGTGGATTGGCGTCGATATAGTCACTAACCAGTTGTACTACGGCGGTCATATCCTGATTGTCGCCGCTGGTCAGCTGCAGCCATACCAGCGCTGCGCGGTAATCCGGCTTAACAAAGTGCCACAGATCGTTTGGCCGGTGTGACGACTGGTACTGCAATAAGGTTTGCGCAACGGCATTACTGCTGTCTGGTAACGCATAGTCTTTCTGATCGCCTGAGCGCAGCTCACGATTAACCACTTTCACTACATCAGGCAGTGCATTGGATTTACCCACTAAGCCGGAGTCCTGCAGGGTTTGCTGTAGCTTTTCAATATAGGCCAGTACTTCAGGGTTCTGAAAGGTTTTGCTCTGACTGTTGGCCGCTTCCACGTTTGCCATTACCGCATCGAGATAATCGACTTCCTCGGTAGTGAGGTCATCAAACAGTTTATCGTCGATGGCAAAGATCAGGTTTTGTAGGGCTTCGCCTGGTGCACCGTCCTGCACCGCTGCCAACGTTTCTTCGCGCCAGTCTTGCAGCGACGCAGGCATAGCCTCGCCATCCAGCATGCTCTGTGGCGTGGCCTGCTCAGTACGGTCGGTTAATACCAGATAAGCATTATAGGTACCGGCAAAGTTCTCGTTTAACACGCGGTCTGCCACACGGATTTCGTGATCGGATTTAAACCAGCGTACCGGGTTGTCGTTAATCTGAATTTGCGTAACGCCCCAAACTGAAATCGCGAAGATCACGCCAAAGGCTACCAGTAAAGAGCCTTTATAACCTGTGGCAATTTTGCCCAGTCCGCGCGCGATACGCGCAATGCGTGAACCATCGCCGTTGCCATCCTGATGCAGAGCTTCTTGTAAATTATTCAGCGCTTTGTCACTCATGCGAGATAGATAAGCGGGAATAAACACAATGGTGACTAAAAACGCAAACAGGATCCCAAAGCCCACAAAGGCACCAAAAATCTGTACCGGCGGGATAGGCGTTAGCATTAACGAGAAAAAACCCACCGATGAGGTAATCGAGGTATACAGCATTGGCGTAAACAGGTGACCAACCACCTCTTTAACCACCGCTTTTAAGTCTTCACCGGGTTTATAACGGTCGGAGAATTCCGACAGAATATGCACTGAATCGACCACCGCAATCGGCATCAGGAAGATGGCGATCATCGATGACATAATATGCACGGTAAACCCAAAGCCTATGAGCAAGCCCATGGTAACGATAACGGTAGCCATAGCCACCACCATCGGCGCAATGATGAGCGGAATATTGCGGAAGAAAATAAACAGCAGAATAAAGATGGTCAGCCCCGCCAATGGCGCGGAGATGCCCATTTGCACAAACATTTCAAAACCGAACTGATCTTCGGCCACCGGTAATCCGGTAATATACCATTGCTCGGTACCGTCAAACTGATTGATGGTGGCGCGGATTTCTTCGGCGATTCGATAGCTCTCGTTTTTATCCAGAATAGGCACGTAAATAGCCGCGGCTTTACCGTTTTGTGAAACAAGCGTGTCAT
>CENT01029261.1_pt1 | contig 14024 bp, 20 predicted proteins | sample 530141 | NCBI WGS metagenome assembly CENT01 (sample SAMEA2591074, study PRJEB7988) | marine metagenome | isolation source: saline water (ENVO:00002010), including | reverse complement strand
TTTACACTTGACAAAATATTCGATGTTGATGTAATATCAATAGATAAGAAGATTGAAATACCAGAGTATTATAGTCTGGATACTTGGGAAGGTTTACAGGATTACTATTCTTCAGATATGAAGATCCCGAGACCCACAAGAAAATTTATGAAACCATACCACCACAGGAGGATGATAGAAGGTGAAGAATATTGAAGAAACTTATGACATGATGCCAAGCATTATCAAAGAGCATGCCGGCATGCCGGAACTATATAAACACTTGACAAACGACCAGGAAAGGTTTATAATGGAGATGTTCCAAATTGATAGAGAAGCAGTTAAAGCAACACTACTAGAGACAGTAGAAGACATGAAAGAATTAGTGAATGAACTCTAGAACAAAAAGTAATATCCCATTTGTCGGGCTACATGCCCACTCAGTCGCAGGTTCCCCATTTGATGCTCTTGGATATCCGCCAGAGCATATGGACTTTGCCTATGAGAACGGTATGGACGCTCTTGCACTTACTGACCATGGCAACATGAATGGTTTGGCCTGGCAGGTTCTACACGCTAAGAAGATGAAGAAGGCTGGTAAAGAGTTCAAGCCAATCTTTGGCTGCGAGGCTTACTTTATTCCATCCGTCGCAAGGTGGAAGGAAGAATATGAAGAAATCAAGAACGCTTCGAAGAAAAAATCTGACTATGAGGCAGACAACTCTGGCACCACTGTGGAAGACGAAGGTGCGTCAAAGAAGAAAATTAAGTCTGTGCTCAATCGTCGAAGGCACCTCATTCTATTAGCTATGAATCAGACCGGTCTGCAAAACATCTTCAAGATGATCTCGCGCTCATATAGCGGAGACAACTTCTACCGTTATCCTCGTGTTGATTATGCCCTTCTAAAGAAGCACAACGAAGGTGTCATCGCTGCTTCGGCTTGTCTTGGCGGCGTCTATGCTGGAAACTACTGGGAAAACAGAGACACCGGCCCAGATGCTATTCTCGGAGCGATGCGACAAACTACACAGAAGATGCAGGACATCTTTGGTGATCGATGGTACGGTGAACTTCAGTGGAATAACGTCCCAGAGCAACATGAGCTTAATCGTTATATCATCCAGATGCATCAAGAGTTTGGCATTGATCTGATTTCTACAGCAGATTCCCACTATTATAACGCGGACGTTTGGAAAGATCGTGAACTTTACAAGCGATTAGGTTGGCTTGGTAAAGGTCGACCAGACTATTTATCTGATGAACTTCCTGTATCAGTCGAAGAGATTGGTTACGAACTTTACCCAAAGAATGGTGACCAGATGTTCGAATCATACAAGAAATACTCAGAAGAATGTGGAGTAAAGTATGACGATGAATTGGTACTTAACTCGATCAAGAGGACGCACCAAATTGCGCACGAGAGGGTCGAAAACTTCCTTCCAGACAACACAGTTCGTTTGCCCGACTTTGTGGTCCCGGAGGGTTCAACTGCAGGCCAGACCTTGGCTGCCCTTTGTGTGGAGGGTTTACGGTCCCTCGGGCTTGCTGACCAACAGGATTATGTTGATAGGCTTAAACACGAGGTCAATGTTATCGAGGATAGAGGGTTCTCGAAATATTTTCTAACAATGAAAGCGATTGCTGATGTTGCAGTTACTAGACAACTTGTTGGCGCTGGGCGCGGCTCTGCTGCTGGTTCACTTGTTGCATATGTTTTAAACATTACACAAGTCGACCCCATCAAATATGGGCTTCAATTTGAAAGATTCTTGACCAAGGGCGGATCTGGATATCCAGACATCGATTATGATGTGTCTGATCCCATGACTCTCAAAGAGGAACTTATTGATGAGTGGGGCGATGACTCTGTTGTGCCCATTACCAACTGGAACACTTTACAATTGCGCTCTCTGATTAAAGACATCTCAAAATTCTATGGCATTGAATTTACAGAGGTCAACAATGTAACGAGTAAGATGGTCTACGAAGCTACGCCCCTTGCTAAAAAGAAGCACGGTATCACCTCAGGTGTGTACGCTCCAACCTTCGAAGAGTTGATGGAATTCTCAGAGTCTTTGCAAAACTTTCTACAGAAGTATCCACATATCAAGACACACATTGAAAAACTATATGGCCAAACACGTTCTGCCTCTCGGCATGCCGGCGGTGTTGTTGTAGGTGAGAACCTGGATCAGTGGATGCCGCTAATTAACTCAGGAGGAGTTAGACAAACACCGTGGTCTGAGGGTCAGAACGTGCGCCACCTAGAACCCATGGGTTTTATCAAATTTGATATCTTGGGCCTTGCTTCTTTGCGGATGCTTGAAGGCGCCATCGAGCGTATTCTTCAGCGACATCACGGAATGGAAAAACCTACATTTGCAGACATCAAAGAATATTACGATAAGAACTTACACCCAGAGGTCATCGACCTAGAGGACAAGGATGTGTGGCAAAACATTTTCCACAAAGGAAAGTGGGCTGGCATCTTCCAATTCACAGAGACCGGAGCACAATCATTTTGCAAGAATGCAAAACCAGACAACATCATTGACTTGTCTGCCATAACTTCTATCTATCGACCTGGCCCACTAGGTGCGGGAGTAGATAGAAAATACATTGGAGCGAAGTCGAACCCCGAGGATGTGGAGTATGTCAACAAGCATGTTCGAGAAGTAACAGAAGAAACATACGGCTTCCTTATTTTTCAGGAACAGATTGCAATGCTGGCTCACAAGCTAGGCAAGGACCTGTCCTTGGACGAAGGCAATAAGCTTAGAAAACTACTTACTAAGAAGGGTACTGGTGCTGTACAAGCAGAGAAGGACAAGATCTTCGATAAGTTCAAGCGTGGCTGTATCGAGAAAGGAATGAGAGATTATGAAGCAAGAGAGTTATGGGAAACTTTTGAATACTTTTCAGGATATGGTTTTAACAAATCACATGCTGTATCATACTGCGTACTGTCCTATCAATGTGCTTATCTTCTTAACTACTATCCGGCTGAATGGCTAGCTGCCTTCTTGGATAAGGAGCCGGAGACTAGAAAAGAAAGGGCTATTGCAACAGCAAAGTCGCTAGGTTATAGCGTAGAACAGCTTAACGTAAACACTTCAGGTGTAAACTGGGAGATAAGTGAAGACGGGAAGACTCTAATACAACCACTGTCTTCTATTAAGGGTCTGGGCATAAAGGCTATTGAACAAATCATTGATCACCGACCATTCAACACTATTGAGGAGTTTTTGTTCCACGACAAGATTGTTTACTCCAAGTTAAACAAGAAAGCAATTCACGCACTAACTTTAGCACAGGCAATGAATGAGTTGATGGACGATAGGTTCACCGGCTTAAAGCATTTTTGGACTGCGATTTCTGAAAAGCGACCAAGAAAAGAAAAGAATCTGCACGAGAACATTGAACTGTATGCACCAGAGGGCGATTTCAGTGACGAAGAGAAGTTAGAACATCTTGTAAATCTAACTGGTGTATTTCCTATCAATGCAGTCGTGACACCAAGGGTTAGACAAAAGTTGGATGAGCTTTATGTTCCACCGATCTCCGAGTTCGACCCAGAGCTTGGTGTTACATGGTTTATCCCACGGGAGTGTAAGCTTAAAAAATCTAAGAACGGAAAGAACTTTTACGTTGTCAAGGTGATCGACGACAACAATGAAACTACGGTCATCAGGTGTTGGGGTGTGGACCCAGACAAGGATATCGTGCAAATCAACCGGCCTTATATGGCCAGGTTAAACTATAACCAACAGTGGGGGTTCTCAACCTTCAGTATGAGAAAGATGTTCAGACTATTAGCATAAAGGAGTAAATTATGGCATCATTAGACAATAGCAGAGTAAGAGTGTTTCGCACTAGGCCCGAAGCGAAACTACCGGTTAGGGCACACAGAACAGACGCAGGTATGGATTTCTTCTTCTGCCCCATTGAGGGTGCAGCTGTAAGAGTCGCACCCGGCCAGAGTGTTCTTTTGGAGACAGGTATCAAAATGCAAGTGCCATCAAATTGCATGTTGCAGATTATGAATAAGTCTGGCGTAGCAAGCAAGAGGCATCTAATCACGGGAGCTTGTGTTGTCGATGAAGGGTATACAGGAGAAATCTTTGTGAATCTTCACAACATCGGTAAAGATGTGGAATTCATCGAACCCGGACAAAAAGTTGCACAAGGAGTGTTTGTCAATATTGAGAAACCACAACTGTGGGAGGTACAAGGAGATGATATTTACGACCAAGCCACCGCCCGAGGCGATGGCGCTCTGGGATCAACAGGGGATAAGTAATGGGAAGCTTCACAAGAAAGGTAAAGAGAAAGCAATTTGTCGCTGCGAGGAAGAAGTTCATGAAAGATTTCAAGTCTTCCATGAGCAACTTTAAAAAGCAAGTTGTGTGCTCTAAGTGTGGTCGCGGCCCAAGAGATGGAGAGAAGATTGATGACTGGCATATTGATAAATATTCAGATAATATTGACTTAATATGTACAGACTGTTATACTGTAGAAGAAAGTGAGGAAATAAATGAAAACAGCACTGAGCTTTGATGACGTTTTGTTGGTCCCAAAGAAGTCTGCGATAAAGTCACGGGGAGATGTTATTCTCTACAGCGAGTTGAAAGACAAATTTTTTGGACTTAACTTGCCAATAATCTCATCACCGATGGATACTGTTACTGGTAAGAGAATGATAAATTCGATGAAAGATCAAGGAGGCCTAGGTATCGCCCACAGGTATTGTTCTGTAGAAGAACAGGTCGATATGGTTTCTATGCAAGAGCCAGAAAAAAGGGCTAAATCGCTGGATTACTCACCCCGCAAGGTTTGGAGCCTTGAGGAGCCATATATACACAGAACAACACCAGGAGCCGCTATTGGTGTTACGGGAGATTATCTTGAGCGAGCACAAGAGCTTGTAAAAGCTGGTTGTAATCTTCTTTGTGTGGATGTAGCACATGGCCACCATGTCTCAGTAAGAGACGCCCTAAAGACTCTAAAAACCCAGTTCTGTGATGATGTTATTTTGATCGCTGGTAATGTAGCAACAGCGAAAGGATTTAAAGATCTCAGTAAATGGGGCGCTGATGCAATTAGAGTTGGGATAGGCGGAGGATCAATCTGTTCTACTAGATTACAAACGGGACATGGAGTTCCAACACTACAATCTATAATTGATTGCGCAGAGAGTGGTTGCGATGCAAAGATTATTGCTGATGGGGGAATCCGAAATGCAGGAGATATTGTGAAGGCATTTGCAGCCGGCGCAGACTTTGTAATGCTTGGTTCCATGCTGGCAGGGACAGATCAATCACCAGGTCAAATGTTTTCATCACAGGACGGCAAGAAATACAAGGTCTACAGAGGTATGGCTTCTGTAGAGGCACAGGTAGACTGGCGAGGTCACGCTAGGTCTTTGGAGGGTATTTCAACAACAATCCCATACAAGGGTTGTGTTAAGAAGGTACTAAAAGAACTAGAACAGAACATCCGCTCAGGCTTATCATACTCTGGGGCCCAGATCTTGCCGGACCTTTATTATAAATCAAAATTTATTAGGCAAACGCAAGCAGGAATGAAAGAAAGTTTCACGCATATTTTGAGTAAATGAATAACTATGACCCTAAAAAAATTGTCAGGTTCGTTTTTTCAGTTTTTGAAAAGACTTCTGCAGACCTGAAGCTTAAAATAAGAAACGACAACCTGACACAAGTCAGTTGGTTCGCAGGAATAGCGAGACTTTACTTAGAAAACGACCCTGACATGTTAAAAGTTATGTACAAGGTAAAAGAAAATGCCCGAGTTATGGGCAAGAAAAAGCTCTCTAGAGCAAAGAAAGCCGGAGACACCGGTAATGATATTATGAAGCAGTTAGGCATAACTGATTCTGATAAACAAAATATATTTGATTTGATTGAAATGGATTTAGAGGAATATGAATGATGAAAAATGTGACCACTGCGGTGGCCCAAAAGAGAAATGCTGGATTGACTACCCTGAAGATATGAATTGTATACATGTTGCCATAGCTAAAAATGGCAAGATGACATTAGATGAAGTCGCTAAAAGACTTCACATTTCTCTGGTAAGAGTCTCGCAAATAGAAAAGCAAGCTATGAAGAAAATGTCTAAGAGAATTAATTTTGACCTTTCTAAATGAAAATAACTATTTATAGTTGTATTATTAAACTAATCACTACTTTCAAAAGGAGAAATAACAATGAGTGATAACAAACTATTAGCAGAAAACACGATCCGACGCTTTATGAAGCTGGCAAACGTTGGAGGCCTCGCAGAGAATTTCGTAGAAGATCTCGAAGAGAGAGAAATGCCAGTCGCTAAGCGAGCGCCGGCTAAGCGAGGCAAGGAAAAGATGGAAGAGGGAGAGGCTGACCTCGAAGAAAACTTTGGAAATCTCGAAGAGGAAGAAGAGGAAGAAGGCAGCGAAGAAGAAATGGAGATGGACGCGGAGCTTGGAGGTGAGCCTGAAGAAGAGCTACCGTCACCTGATGCGGAGCCAGAAATGGGCGCCGCCGATATGAGCCTTACAGAGGAAGAAGCTGAACTCTTAATAAGCTTGGGAGAAAGACTGTCAGCAGCAATGGGAGGAGCCGAAGAAGAACCATCTGATGACATGGGTGACATGGATGACATGGAAGCAATGGATGATATGGAGCCTCAAGATGAAGAAGGGGAAGACATGGTACAAGAAGATGAGGATCAACTTGTAAATGAGGTCTTTAAGAGAGTTACTAAAAGACTTGTCGCTGAAAAGCTCAAGAATAGAAAGTAAGATAAAATAATACATTATCACTTATCTAGAGCCCCGGGCCATCAAAGGTCGACGGGGCTTTTTACTTGATTTTATGACTGGAAGGTGCTATTATAATAGCATGAATGAAATACAAATATATTCCGCAATAATGTTCTTCGCTGGAGTCGTACTAACACAGGCAATATTTTATCTTGATAGAAAGAGAAAAGAAAAAAAGTTTTACATTTTCCTCTCCGCAGTTATTTTGCAAGTCTTAGAGAGCGCCAACTTAACTCACACGTCCGCTCTAGAATTTTCGACAGATCTTTTAAAAACTCTAGAAAAATCAGAAAAAGAAAAGTACTTAGAAGAAGAGAGTAAAAAGCTTTCTGCACTTATGGAGTTATATGTTCTTTTGCTTATAAAGGCAGTTCCACCACCGGGAAGGAAGCATGTAAGCTTTAGGACCTGGACAGAGGCCCAAGCTCTTATAAAACAAATGCGAGGGTTTTTACAAAATGAAAAGAGTGAAAGGTGAGCACTGGAAAGTTGGTGAAAATACAGTGAGATTACAGATACAAACAAACAAAGAGCAAAGCCAACTAGAAGAGGTTCTGCCAGGATGGCAATGTGTATCTTACGGTTATATACCGAGAACCTGCGAAGATATTTATGTATTTGAAAAGCAGTTTGACTGCGAACTAGACTGGGCAGAGTTTGCAAACTCTGATAAAATAAAAAACTTAATAGAAATGAGAGAGGTATTACATGACTAAAAGAGTATCAGCAACACCGAAGAAGAAAAAGAAAAAGAAAGAATCAGAGGCACCACAAGACGACAAACAGGTAGTTATCATAAACAACATTCAAGCTCCTTCCCCATCGGAACCAGAACTAAGAACCATAAACCTTTATGGAGATATATCTGAACAGAAAGGTGCAGATGTTGTGGCGGCTCTACTTTATTTAGAAAACACATCACATACTGTTTCAGCTAGAGACCCACAAGACCCAGAGTCTGAACAGCTTGTGGTTGCTAGGTCCATTGCTATGATGGTTTCTACACATGGTGGTACAGCTTCAGATATGTTTTCAATTCTTGATATTATGGACATGGTAAAAGAGCGAACGTGTGATATTGAGACATTTGGCATTGGAAAAGTAATGTCTGCAGGAGTGCCTATTCTTGCAGCAGGTACCAGAGGAAAACGCAAGGTTGGTAGGAACTGTCGCATCATGCTTCACAATGTTATGGCCGGGTCTCATGGCACAATCTTCTCGATGGAGAATGAACTTGAAGAGATCAAGTGGGTTCAAGAAAGGTATATCGAGACGCTAGCGAATTACACTAAACTTACCCCAAGCAAGATAAAGAAGCTTCTGAAGTCTCAAAAGGATATTTACATCTCTGCAGAGGAAGCAATTAAAATGGGCATTGCAGACGAAATTATCTAATTATTGAGAGGAGTTTTATAATGCCAAACACTATATCAAACAAAAACGATCTATTTTCTCTTTTTGAAGAGGTTTTCCAGGACTGGGCTGAGAACGGCAAGGTCTTAACAGAAATGTCAGACAAGGCGAGAAAGAAAGAGGCAGAAAAGTTTCTACTTTCACTTCCAAAATTCACGCCAACTGAAGCCTGGGGAAACCCAGAGTCTACGGGCCGCAAGACCATTAACAGAATCTTTTCTGTGATCGGCGGTGGAGCTTCAGTTGAAGGAAAGCTGGCCTACCTTCAGAGAATTACAGATGTAAATAACAGAATCACTTCTCCAAGAAGAGTTATAGCTTCTCTGATAATGTTAGAAGCATTGGCTGCGATCATTTCGGACTTTAACGAGGCATCCGCTGGTTTTGTGTTCGAGGGTTGGCTGTCTGCCTTACTTCAGGGTAGGCAAGAGGCAGAGAGAACAGACAAAGGCAATCTCCCCATTCAGGACCTGGTTGCCTTTACGCAACTCAAGGAGGGCACCCCCACTGTCCCTGTGAGTTTGAAGCTTTTGAGTCCAAAGACAAAAGTAGAGGGAAGTTACACTAACCTAGTTGACGCACTATTCGACGAGCCCGAGTTCGGCGGCCGTATGTATTATGTCGTAGCCAGAAAGCTAGAGAATCACATTGTAGTCGAAGGGTTTGACATTAATAGAGGAAATTTTATAGACCTTATGACCTTACAGGGCGGAGCAAAGGGCACTACAAAACTGAAAGGTTCAGGCGCCGTATTGTTCGAGGTTTCGGACACGACCGTACTGCGCAAGCACGGACTCAGAAGAGGCGATGCGCAAAGCGTCATAGACCTTTTGAAATCCCTAGACGGAAAACCAGACGAACAATATGAGATTCTCATGAGAACCGCTGGCTATACACAGCTTTCACGCAAGCTAGCTCAGATTGAAAAAGAGAAAGCTCAAGACCAAGATCAGGAACAGGACCAAGAGCAAGAGAGAACTCCGGAAGAAGCAGAGCAAATGCAAAATGAAGCAATCAGAAGATACAGTGAGAGAGAAGGTTTACTTACAGAATCAAGTCAAACTCAGTGGACTCTATCTGTATCTCAGATTGATGTGCTGGTCAAGCATGGTGTCATTGAGCTAGCTACTCTTGGAGAACTTCCAAAGACCAGAGATATGGTCGTAGAAGTTGCCATGATGCATATGGATTCCGTAAGAGAAAAGTTTATGACTCTCTTCAGAGCCTTCGCTGACTTGAATGACAACATCAACAAGTATATTACGTTTCCCAAGAGAAACGAAGCGATCAAGGCAGGAGAGCGAGCCATAACTGATACTGGCGTAATCCAAAGAGAAATCCAAGACAACGTACAAGCCGACGAAGTAGCAGTCGAAGACGATTTAGATTAAAAACCCCTTGACAAATCTACAAAACGTGCTATAATATACATATCAATGAAAGCGAGGCACAATGACCACACAACTCAGCCATGGACCTGAACTCCGCAACAAGGTTCTCGACGGCGTAAACACTCTTGCGGATTACGTAGCAACAACACTCGGACCTAAAGGACAGAACGTTCTTATCCATCAAAAGGATAGGAGCCCATTTGTCACAAAGGATGGCGTTACTGTAGCACAGAATGTTAACTTTGAGGACCCACACATGAATGCTGGAGCTGAAGTGGTAAAGCAAGTGTCTGCAATGACCAACGCGGAAGCAGGAGACGGCACTACAACATCGACAGTTCTAGCTAGAGAAATCTTAAATCAAGCAAACAAATATATTGCTTCAGGGACTTCACCCATTGAAATTAAAAGGGGCTTGGAGCAGTGTTTAAATGAGGCAGTCCAGGTTATTGAAGAGGTCTCTGAACCTATCTCTTCAGCAGAAGACGTAAAGCATATCGCCACAATCTCAGCCAACAACGACGATACCATAGGAACACTTGTCGCGACAGCTGTAGATAAGGTAGGGAAGAATGGTTCTATTACTATTGAAGAAGCACGATCTCTGGAGACGAGCTTGGACCTTGTAGAAGGTTTTCGTTTTGATAGTGGGTATGCCGCCACTGCATTCATTACGGACGACAGACGCTCTGTATGTCGCTATGAGAACCCAATGTTCTTTATCACTGATACTAAGGTAGAACAAGTTAATCAAATATTGCCGGCACTAGAGATTGCCGCGAGAGAGAGTCGCCCGTTCGTTATAGTTGCAGAAGAAGTGGAAGGTCAGGCATTGGCTGCACTAATTATGAATACTATGCGGGGATCCATGAAGGTCGTTGCCGTGAAAGCTCCTCGATATGGAGAGGAGAGAAGAGCGATAATGAGCGACCTTGCGGTCTCAACAGGTGCAAAGTTTTTTCAACAGTCAATGGGGCACAACCTTACGGAAGTGTCGTTAACTGACTTTGGAAAAGCGGCAAGTGTGGAGATCACCAAAAACACCACTACGGTTGTTGATGGTGAAGGAGACTATGAAAAAGTTGATGAGACCATTGATAAAATCAAGGTCGAAATACAGCAAACTGAAGACATGCATGAAGCAGCGCGACTCCAGGAGCGTGTTACTCGTCTCTCTTCTGGGGTTGCTATTATCCGTGTTGGGGCTTCTTCTGAAGTAGAAATGATTGAAAAGAAGCATCGAATTGAAGATGCTTTGGAAGCAGTCAGATCAGCCCAGCAAGAAGGAATCGTGCCGGGAGGTGGGATGACCCTTCTTCGTGTGTCTAATTCAATTAATCCCAATTTTGATACCGAGGAGCAATCAGCGTCTCTTTCTATTTTCAAAAGAGCGCTTGAGGCGCCATTCAAAACTATGGCGCAAAACGCTGGCTTATCACCAGAAGTAAGTCTCCTCAAGGTAAACGATGTCGCTGATTGGATGGGGATTAATTTCTCATGCGGCGCCGTCGCAGATTTAAAATCTTCTGGCGTCTTGGATCCTGCGAAAGTTACTAGATGTGCACTTAAGAATGCCGTATCTGTAGCGGGAACTCTTTTATTGACAAACCACAGTATTGTGCATTAGTAGCCACTAATTATAATTGCGGAGGGTAGTTTTATGGTGGAACAAGATTACATGCTCGAAATGCAATCAAAGTTAGATAAGGTTTGTAATGGCATAGATGTCATGAGTGACAAGCAAGAGCAAATGTCAGACGACATCGGAAAGATAAAAGAGGCAGTGTATAATCCAGATCAAGGTTTATATGCTCGAATAAGGGAATTGGAAACTTGGAAGAGGACATCTTCTAGAATGATCTGGACACTGTTCACAACAATGATAGGTCTTATTGGGGCTTTTATATTAAAAAATCTAGGAGTATAATGAAAAATTATATCATAAAAATGAAAAACACAAAGTCGGAACAATACAGTATGCATAATAAAAGCTTTGTAACTTTTCCAGAAGCAGTTTCGCATGCGTATATGCAACGAGCAAAAATGGGATCGCATTGGGAGATAGTTTCTGTCGCGAGGTTGTACGATGCTAGTTGAAATAAAGAGATTACTCATTGAGAACAGCGGGCACAAAAGAAACATATCACTTCAGAAGATGTATGTTAATTCTAGCAGTATTGTTTCGATATCAGATTATCATGGGGCAAAGAATTTTTTGTTACAAGAAAAATCAAGTTTTTCGAACGACAACTTTTCCCTCATAAAAATAAATGAAGGCGGCAAAAGTCAAGATATAATTGCTTTTGGATCTGCTGATCAAATCTATAGAAATATCGGGACTAACCCCGGGGAAAAGAGGCTATTGAATGACTGAAAGAATAATTATAATCGGCAGATCCACTTGTCCATTTTGCACTAAAGCAGTGTCTTACTGTGAGCATAAGAGTGTGGAAAAAATATATCTAGACTATGCTTTAAGGCCGGAAATATTAGAAGATTACAAGCAGTTTCACAATCAAGCAACAGTGCCGATTATTCTTGCAAATAACTTAGAAACAGGACACACCAAAAGAATAGGCGGTTATTCAGATTTACTAGGCTATTTGTAATGAATAAGAATACAACTCCTGTCAAGGTCAGTGTTTTGAGGTACCTGTATAAGGGCCTTGAGCCGATCAAAGACAGGTTAGATTGTGTGTTGCAAGATTTTTATGCTAAAAATATAAATTTATCGCAAGCAGAACACACTGCAGCCTTAGAGTTTAGATCTGCCGCGGCCACTGTTGAGCTTTTGCTTTTAGATTACTTTCAGCAAGTTGAGGAATTTCAGGTGGATACATTGTATATACCAAACAAAGAGTTTCGTCTTCTCTTGGACTTATCAAAAACAGCAGAATTGGCATATAGAGCACCTCTCGCTAATTCTGGACTCTGGACACACTAATGAATTTATACATTGGAATAATTTTAGTCTTCATGGGCCAGGTTTTAGGTTGGTTTCAGTTGAACTCTCAGTATATTTCTGAGTGGTGGAAAGACCGCCCAATCTCTGCAGCCTTCATATTGGGCGTTCCGTGTTCTATTGCTTTTTGGTACTCTTGGAAATTTATTGTAGATGAGACAGGCTCCGCTTGGACTGCCAGATTCATTGGGTCATCAGCAGGACTTATTATTTTTCCTATTCTCACCTGGTTTCTTCTCGGGGAATCAATGTTCACGCCGAAAACAATGATTTGTTTTAGTCTCGCAATTCTTATAATATTAATTCAATTATTCTGGTAAGGACTGAACGACGTTGGCTCCACATCTGCGTATGTCCCACTTGACGCCTTCGCGCCCTCTAGTCCCGGAATAACTCTAATAGGGTCAATTTGCCCAACCTTGTGACTACCCGGGTTTTTACTCAAGCTCCCCGCTAAAGGACCTTTCATGGGGTTAGACTCACTTACAAGTATTTCGAAATGCAGGTGCGCAGGGTCGTCAAAAACTCCCGTAGTTCCAGTTGCTCCGAGTGGTTGACCAGCCTTAATGGGGCCTGTGCTCGCGGTGACTTCATCCATGTGGGAAAAGATAAATTTAAATCTTGTGCCATTCTGATCGGGATCAGTGATCAAAATAAGACCCTTTCCGTTTGGGGGTATACTTAGATCTTTCCTTCTTCTTATGAGCGAGGACAGCGCATTAGGCGGAGCAAATTTTTTATTCCACGCTCGAAGTTTGTTCCAAGAATTAATTGACCTTGGTGGTAAAATTGAGAGGCCCAAATCGACTCCCTCTTTTTCTAACAAGTGCAGCTTCTTTACCATAGCTATGGCTGCATAGTCCATTCCCCTTCCGGCAAGAATGGTTCTAGTTACTACACCGTCTGCAGGCGCCTGTACGGGTGTGCCAACGGGGACCCATTGATCCCAAGCTGCATGTCTGCCACCTTTGTGCTTCAGTGGGCCTCGTGGTTGGTTGAAAGTGGCCCCCCCGGTTCGACCTGGAATACCTGGAATGGGTATTAGAAAGTTTTTTCCGTCTACGATGGGGTAAGTCTCGTCACCCTTGTTTAGAGAAGCTAGCATCTCTTTGTTCTTTTTGGCTAGCTCGGGGTCAAAAAGCATCTTCTCCCCGGACATTGGATCATGAGGTTCCTCAGGAAACCTGTTGTCACTTTCCTCTTCCTTTAAAAACTTTCTCCAGCTTTCCATTAGTAACTTATGATTCATTTTTTTTCTCCAAAAAAACTTGACGTATAATAAATAGTGCTTATAGTGTCTATATGGCCAAATTGCCGAAAGGAATTTAGCTATAAAACATGTAACTTGCTTAATAAGGAGGAATATAAAATGAACGCAATTACTACATACCGACCTGGTCTACTAGGCCACCAAGTTATCAACGAGGTGTTTGATAACTTTTTCAACGATAGGGAT
>CENT01091528.1_pt1 | contig 14078 bp, 10 predicted proteins | sample 530141 | NCBI WGS metagenome assembly CENT01 (sample SAMEA2591074, study PRJEB7988) | marine metagenome | isolation source: saline water (ENVO:00002010), including | reverse complement strand
CCCCGCCAGCAAAATCCGCTATGGCAGGTCAGGTTTGCCGATGAATTTAATACTGCCGTTTATCTCGATGCATTAACCGGGCATGTCATCAGGCACACCAATGACCGGCAACGCTTTGATGATTTAATGTTTACTTTACATTTTATGGATTACACTGGCACCGGCTTTTTTAATCACCCGCTGATCGTGATTTTTGCCATTGCCACCAGCCTGTTAGCATTCAGTGGTGGGTACTTATTAATAAGTCGCTCAGGCCCACCGGGAAAGCAGCAGGCGTCGCCCTGTTTGCTAACCGTGAATTTTGTTTCCGGCGCCGAATCCACCAGCTTACCAGCCCGGGCAGAGGACACGGTGTTTACTACCCTGAGTAAGCATGGCATCCATTTACCCTCAGAATGCGGTGGTGCCGGTACCTGCGGAAAATGTCGGGTGCAATGTCAGTCTGTTCCCCCTGTCAGTGACATTGAAAAACACCATCTCAATGAGCGACAGCTTGCTAATGGCATCCGCTTAGGCTGCCAGCAACAACTGGGTAAATGTCAACAAATCACATTGCGTAAACGGTAAATTTCAGCGCCGCTAAACCAGCCAATGCGACAATATGCCGCATTGGCTGAACAGCCCGTTTCGTTATCATTAGCTCACTTAGTCAGGCCCCTGATTTTAAATAATAACTATAGCCTGGCACTGACACTCAGGAGCTTTAATGAAACACCCACAGCACGGTAGGTTTTTGCGCAGCCGCCTGGCGCTTGCCATTACATTATCTGTTAGCATTCTCAGTGAATTCGCTTATGCCGAAGCGAGTCCGGCGGAAACGGATATTGAACACATCACGGTAGAGGGTCATACCGGTCATATTTTATCAGGCCATACGACTGTATTGAGCGATAGCGATATTGCTCGCAAAGGCGCAGCCAATGCTGACACAGCCAGCCTGCTACGAGGTATAGCCGGCGTGCATTTAAATGCCACAGGCGGATTATCCAGCCTGCCAGCAATTCACGGCCTGGCTGACGATCGTTTGCGGGTAAAAGTGAATGGCATGGACCTGATATCATCCTGTCCTAATCATATGAACCCGCCGTTATCCTACATGGCACCAAATGATGTTGGCACATTAACCGTCTATGCAGGCTTATCGCCGGTCAGTGTTGGCGGCGATAGTCTCGGCGGGTCTATTATCGCTGAGTCACTGCCACCTGAGTTTTTATCTGGTAGCGAGGCAACCTTGTCAGGCGAAGCTGGCGGTTTCTACCGAAGTAATAACCATGCCCGCGGTGCAAACCTCTCCCTGCAATATCTTTGGGATTCCAGCTTGCTCAGTTATACGGGCAACTGGAGCAAAGCTAATAACTACTCAGCCGCTGAAGCATTTAAGTCACAAACAGCCACTGGCAGGCCAAATCATCAGCTAGCCCTCGATGAAGTGGGTTCGAGTGCCTATGAAACCCAGAATCACAATGTGCGCTTTGCCTGGCAGGCCGATCAGAATAACCGAATTGATGCCAGACTGAGCTATCAGGACATGCCCCAGCAACTCTACCCAAATCAGCGCATGGACTTACTGGATAATGAACAAATCAACCTCAATCTGGCCTGGCACCGCGAGACCGACTGGGGCCAAATTACCACCCGGTTCTATCATGAACAGGTTGAGCATATGATGAATTTTGGTGCAGACAAGCAGTTCTGGTATGGCAGCAATGCCATGATGGGTCTGCCTTGCGACCCTATCCGCTTTATGGGCGACCCTGAGGGCACCTGTGCTGCCGGAATGCCCATGTACAGTGAGTCAGACAACAACGGCCTGACGGTAAAAGCCGACTACTCTCTGGCTGCTAATGATGTTTTGCGTGTTGGTCTGGAGCTTCAGCAATACAGTCTCGACGATTACTGGACGCCATCAGGAGGTGGCATGGGTCCAGGTACATTTTTAAATATTAATGATGGCCAGCGTGATCGTATTGCCGCATACGCTGAGCGTGAACAGGCAGCGGGCACTCACTGGTTACTAATGTATGGCCTGCGCTATGAAAATGTCGCCATGCAAACCGGTGAGGCAGAAGGTTATGCCACGGGTGACAATGCCCCGGGTATGCAAATGATGCAGGCCAACGCTTTTAATAATGGCTCACGTAGCAGCACCGATAACAACATTGATGTCACCTTTGTCGCGCGCTATCAGGCAAGCCGTGAACTTCACACTGAGTTCGGCTACGCGCATAAGGTGCGTACTGCCAACTTATATGAGAAATATACCTGGTCGTCATGGATGATGGCTGCCGGTATGAATAACCTGGTTGGTGATGGTAACGGCTACGTGGGAAATGCATCATTGTCCCCAGAACAGGCCGATACCATTTCGGCCAGTATTAGTTGGCAGGATGAGCAGCACAATTCACTAACGGTTACCAGTTACTACACCTATATCAGCGATTATATCGATGCCGTAGCAGCCAATACGATGTGGATGCCAAATCAATTTAACGTACTGCGCTACGCAAACCAGTCTGCCCGAATCTATGGTACCGATGTAAGTGGCACCTGGCATATCAGTCATGGTAGCGCCGGCCACTGGCAACTCGATGGTAGCCTCAGTGCCACCAGTGCCGAAAATAAAGACACCGGTTCTGGTTTATATCAGGTTATTCCCTTACAAGGCTCACTCACCTTGTCACACCGGGCTGATGGCTGGCAAAGTAGCCTGGAATGGGTGTTGGCGAGCAGCAAGAAAAAGGTGTCAGAAATCCGCAATGAGGTTAAAACCGCTGGATATGGTTTACTGAATCTGCAGGTAAGTCATCAATGGCAGTCATTCAGAATCGACGCCGGCGTTGAAAACCTGCTTGATAGGTTTTACTTCAACCCTACCGGCGGCGCCTATACCGGTCAGGGCATGACCATGTCTCTCAATGGCATCCCCTACGGGATAGCGGTACCAGGTATGGGACGTGCGGTTTACGCGGGGTTCCAATGGCAATTTTAAAGGTCTGAAAAGAGGTGTGGCAGCTTGGCTTGGTCGTTGTTGCGGACGATAAATGCCACACCTTTTCTTTTTTACTCTGTTGCGCCCGGTCAACCCCTCCTCACTAAACTCCGGTATACTCAATTCAATGATTTAAACGGGTGCTGACATGCTACTGCTGTTGTTTTTGCTTATTTTCGGCCGACGACGTATTCCTGCTGGATTCACTTTGTTTCTGGCGTTACTGGAGATCGGCCTGGTCAATGTTTTCATCGCCCTGAACGGGGCCGCCAGTAATCCCTTCAGCAGTATTTTGTTGGTACCACTGGTGCTGAGCCTGATGCTGCTGCCCTTTAAAGCTGGCTTCGTGGTGCTGGCTGTCAGTATGGCAGGGCAAAGCCTGCAACTCATCGTGCCAGCTGCCGGCCACCACTCGGCTATGATGCAAAATCATGCCCAGGGAATGGTACTAAGCTTTGTATTAACCAGTCTACTGGTCGCTACTGTGATCTTCTATTTTCGCTTACAGCTGGGCACAAAAACCGCGGCCATTCAACAGCTCCGTGAACGACAGCTAAGAGACGAACAATTACTGGCTATCGGCACCGCCGCTGCGCAGCTTACCCATGATGCGGCTACTCCGGTGCAAACTATGCGGTTGATTCTAGAGGAACTTCAGGAAAGTCTCGACGAAAGCTTACTTGTTGAGCTTGAGGGACAGTTTTATCAGCTTGAAACCTTACTGAAAAACTGGCGTGAGGTGGCCGACGATGTGCGTGAATCAAGAACCAGTTTATTTGACCCCGCGACTTTGATTACTTCAATCAGGCATTTATTGCTGCTTGCCCGCCCTGAGGCTGAAGTCATCTGGCCGCCTCGGATTAGTGTGGATGGCAGTATTAAAGGCGACCGTACCCTGATCCCCGCCCTGGCCAATATTGTAATTAACGCTTGTGATGCTGCTTCAGGCCGTGCCGTAACGGTCAGCGTGGACGCTGAACAATTGGTTTATCGATTAACTGTCACCAATCCAATAAATAAGGACAATCCTTTCCCAAAGGAACTGTTAGGTTCCCGCTTTATTCAGAGCGAATCCGGCTTTGGCGTTGGCGCGGTGTTATCAAACGCCACCATTGAAAAGTGCGGCGGAAAAGTGAGTTGGGAAAACCATGCCACTCGGGTGACAACCGTGATAGCCCTGCCACTCGTTAACGAAGACAAGACCACCGATGACTAAACCCTTAATCATTATTGATGACGACTCGCGACTGACAGCGGTACTCGCACGGCGCTTTACTGCAACAGGTAATTATTCAGTCACCACTTATGCCCAGGCCAGTGAAGCCCTGGCTGCGCCCGCCACACCCTGTTATGGCATATTACTGGACATGATGATTGGTGACGAACTGGGCCTTGAGTTTATTTCCGCTCTGCAAACGCACTATACGCCAGAACACCTGATCATCATGACCGGCTATGCCAGTATTGCTACCACAGTAACCGCCATGAAGCGCGGGGCTACGGATTATCTGGCTAAACCTGCCAGCTTTAATGAACTTATCAATAAACTTGAGGGGCAACCGGCTGGCACAACAGTGGAACATAAACCGCTGACGGCGGCGCAGGCCGAGTGGGAACACATCCAGCGGATCCTCGCCGAACACGACGGTAATATTTCCAGAACGGCAGAAGCCTTAGGTATGCACCGGCGCAGCCTGCAGCGTAAACTGCAAAAACATTCGCCGACAAAAAAATAAGCCCCGGCAAAGCCGGGGCTGCAGACTGACTAAACAGCCTGTGGGGTATAAACGGTAATCCGTGTTACCAACACCCCGATAAGAGCCCCTTTTGGCAGGGGCTACAGCTCACAGAGGGAACGTCTGTAAATTAGTTTTTGCTCAGCAAATCACGTTGTTTGGCCAGTTGCAGGTTTTGCGAAACGATACGCTGCTTGGTTTTTCTTTCGTTGGCCAGGGTTAAGTCAGCAATACAGGCTGGCGTGTTATCCGCCAGGCAATGCATTACCGCACGGTTGTTAAGAGCGAATACGTTATTGCTGCTGGCATCAACGGCTTCATTACAATGCGCCTTCGCACTGTCTAAGTCGCCAACCGCTACGTAAGCTACGCAAAGGTTATTCAGCAGAGGTAAACGGTTTACACTTACACTGGTGCGAGCCAGAGTTGCCTTAGTGCGGGCAATTCCTTTAGCAAAGTCGCCCTGCTCGATTTCGCGTACACCATTGACATCGCGCATGCTGGTTTTTAATTGAAACGACTCAGCGGTCACCTGGCTGCTTGCCATTACGCCACCGGTAAATGAACAACATACAGCAACGAGCAACGGCTTTTTGATACGGTTAATGAAAGACATAGTTTTTTCCTCAACACAACGAACAGTTATTTGTTAGCCTTATCCTTTGTCGACATGCAGAAACTGCTTGTTAACCAAAAGGCCACTACTTGTTTAAATTTCGGTTGAGTATGTAGCACGATTCACCAGCCTGCCTGATGAACAACAAATTAAATCCTAAAGAATAACTAATAGATTATTTATTTGTTTTTTTATAATGAGTTACAATAAAACCTAATGAAATTTCGGAGACCTAAGGTTGTCATTTAATCCCCCACCCGGCAAAGGATGCTTTACCATAAACGCCATCGTGGTGGATATTGGCGATCACACTATCCGAACAGGCAAGGATATTCGCCGCATTGAACCAAAAGCCATGCATGTGCTTTATCTGCTCGCCTGCAATGCCGGTGACACCGTGGAACGTGGTGAATTATTGCGCGATGTGTGGAATGGGCGGGTGGTAGTAGAAGAAGCATTAACCCGGATAATTTCTCAGTTACGTCAGGCCCTTGGCGACAGTCAGCAACGCCGGCTGATCCAGACCGTACCCAAAAAAGGTTATCGACTACGTGGTGAAGTTAACTGGCAGAGCACGCTGACAACAGCAGAGCCAACGCCTTCAGCAGATAATAGTGAAGCGTTAACCTCAGAAAATGCGGTTTCGGAGGCAGTGGAATCCTCCACAGACTCAGCGCCAGCAAAACAACCTGAACCGCAAAAAGCGCTTTCCCCTGCCCCGGTAGTTAGCAAAAAGGCCTGGTTTGTTGCTGCAGTACTGTTTGTCCTGGTGGCGGTTGTGGTGTTTACGCTCAATAAAACAATAACAGACGACACAATCAAGCCCGATGAGCAACGCATTTCGGTAGCGGTGTTACCCCTCAGACAACTGAGTAACGATGATGACACCCTGTATTTTGCCGATGGCATTACCGAGGAACTCACCGACTCGCTCACCCAGAACCAGAATCTCGACGTGCCATCGCGCTATTCTACCCTGGCGGTTACCAGTTCAGAGGATAACAGTTTGTCGGATGTGGCGAGCTCGTTAGGTGTGCGTTATCTGGTTGAAGGCAGCGTCAGACGTATTGATGAAGAGTTTAAAATTGCCGTTCGCCTGATTGATGCAGACACCGACCGGGTGGTGTGGTCTGAAAGTTATACCAATACCGCATCCAGTTTATTTGCTATTCAGCAAACTATAGCCCGACGCCTGAATGAAGCATTATTGCCACAAACCAGCGACACCGAAGTTGCCCAGACATCATCGCCCGACAACATTGAAGCGTACCAGTATTACCTGCGCGGCAACTACTGGCTGATGAACGGGAAAACCAGCGAGTGGATCTATAAGTCTGAAGCCGCCTTTCAACAAGCCGTAGAGCTCGCGCCTGACTTTGCTGCCGCCCACGGCAAGCTGGCTTACCTGTACGCCCGTCATGATTTTCATGATGCGTTTATGCCTCGCGAAGAAGCATTGCAAAAAGCCGATGCCGCCATCTCTAAGGCGTTGCGCAACAATCCACAGGAAACTAATGCGTTACTGGCCAGCGTGATCATAGACACCGCCGCGGGCAATTTCAGTTCAGCAGAAACGACTCTGGATGGCATTCTCGGCCGCCAGCCTAATCACGCAACTGCACTGTATATTTATTCTGAGCTTGAGCTGGCTCGCAACCGGTTTGATGCGGCGCTTTCCCGCGCGCAGCAAGCCTACGTTCTTGATCCGCTTTCTCCCTGGATCAACGTTAACCTTGCCATCGTGCGTTTCTGGCGCAGTGAATACAAGCCAGCGCTTGAAGCAGTACAAAACGCCATCAGTATCGACAGCAATTACACCTGGGCGTATGTCTGGCAGGCCAAAATTTTACATCGTCAGGGGCAGTTAAACGCGGCAATAACCAGTATGCTGCAGTCGGCAGACATCGACTCCGCCTCAGAGGTCAACTCGGCTTATACGGGGCTGTTATATCTGGAAATTGGCGATGAAGAGCGGGCCGAGCAATGGTTCAGACACACCGCCAGCTTGCTGGGCGATACGCCGCAAGCAAGATTCTGGCAAGGCTTACAGCGTTTTACTCAGCCACAACAGGCGACGGATGTAGCTCGCCAGCTCATGCTCGATTTACCCTTACTCGACAATCGAATTTTTAGTCTGTTGCCGCTGCTTTATCAAAACTACCTGCAAGCGGGTGACCGCGAGGCAGCCATTGTTTTTTTACAAAGCCGAATTGCCGACACGGCGTCTGAAGTGAATGTACACAATTACCGTTTCTATGCGGCGCTGCAGGCATTAACCCCCTTGCCGGATGAAACGACAGAAACCCTGCAGCGGTTGATGACAACAATCGGGGATAACATCGCGCCTTTACTGATTTACTCTTTGCTTACCGGGCATCATACTCCCTCTGCTTCCGCCATGATGTCAGGCGGGTGGCTCGATTACTATTGGCTGATTGAAGCGGATAATACTGCTAAAGGCATGCGTCAAAAGCTACTCGAACAGAGGCAACAAGCTAGCAGCCAGCGAGCCTTACTCCTGCCTTAGAAACCCGGTGGTGGTTTGCGATGGTTGGTTGCCTGTTCGTAGCTATAGGTCAACTTGATCAGCGTTGGTTCGGCAAACAACCGGCCCACAAAGCTTATCCCTGCGGGTAACCGCTGCTCGCGGGTAAATCCCATGGGAACGGTGATAGTTGGCAGACCAGTATGCGGGGCAATGTGCTGACTGTTATCCCCTTTATGCCCGTCGGTATCAGCAATCTCTCGAGGCGGAAAACTCCAGGTGGGATAGATCAGCGCGTCAACACCGGCGTCATCCATAGCTTTAACGACCTGCTCTCGAAAATTAATATTGCGTGGATGAGTGTACAGATCACTACACTGCTGGTCCTGATTTTCCGGGTTAAGCATATATTCCAGCGATTCTTTCACAGGCACCGAATATAACTGTGCATCGTAAATCGCCTGCAACGAATCATACAAAGAACGCCCTTCAAGCGAAGTTAAGTACTCGTTGACGTCGCTGACAAACGTATTACACCAGTTATCTTTAATCAGGTTGGGATAATCGTCAATAGCAATGGTGATCACCTGTGCGCCCTGCGCTATCAGGTCGCTCACAGCCTGCTCAAACAACGCTTTGACTTCTGCATCGATGGCAGCTGTATCAGTGTAGTAACGCAGTACGCCAATAGTAGCGCCCTGCAGACCATCTGCCTGCAATGAACTCAGATAACTCGCCGGACGTTGGCCCTGACTCTTTGCCGTGATGGGATCGGCTTCATCATAGCCCGCAATCACATCCAGCACGCGCACTGCATCTTCAACGGTACGCGCCATAGGCCCTCCAATATCGTTGCGTAAATAAAGCGGAATAATCCCATCGCGGCTGGTTAACCCCATGGTACTGCGAATACCCACCAGCGCGTTGTGAGAAGACGGTCCGCGAATAGAGTTGCCGGTATCAGTACCCAGCCCAACCACGCCGAAGTTAGCGGCAACTGCGGCACCGGTGCCGCCACTTGAGCCTGCCGGGGTGCGAGATAAATCATACGGATTGCGGGTTAAACCACCCACAGAACTCATGGTCCAGCTCGGGCTGAAGGCCCACTCGGCCATATTGGATTTGGCCAGCACAATAGCACCGGCCGCTTTTAAGCGCGCCACCTGAAAAGCATCATCAGGCGGAGTAACGCCTTCAAGCGCCACCGAGCCACCGGTAGTTTGCAGCCCCAGGGTGTCATAATTATCCTTCACAATAACCGGGATACCATGTAACGGCCTGAGTTTACCGCTGCGGGCAAACTCGGCATCCAGGGCTCTGGCTCGGGCCAGTGCCTGTGGATTAACCGTAACAATCGCGTTTAGAAAGGTACTTTGATCAAGCCTGGCAATACGTTCCAGATACTGTCTGGTTAGGGCTTCTGCGCTCAACTCGCCAGCCATCATAGCCCGATGAATATCGGCTATAGTGGCTTCGGGCAGGGTAAACTCCGACATTACGGGCGTTTGCGCTGACCTGGGTTTAGTTGCTGTTGTCTGGCAACCGGCAATACAGCAACAAATGGCAACTAGTAACGCAAGTTTCATAGTGTCTCCTTTACCCTCAGTCAGTCATCGCTAGTAAACCGAACGTTTACCGGTTTGTGGCACGGGCATAACCAAATCCGGCTTAAATGACTCAGCCAGTGCCGCCGAGGCATTAAGCAGTAACCCGGTATCGGTCCCTACCCCCACAAACATAGCGCCAAGCTCAATATAGCGGGATGCCAGTTGTTTATCGCCAATCAGAATGCCAGGCGCTTTACCGGCCCTGACGATTTTAGCAATGCAGCTCTCGATAACCTTTTGCACATCATCGTGGCCCGGATCGCCAAGATGCCCCATGGACGCACTTAAATCCGCCGGGCCGATAAAAATACCATCCACCCCATCTACTTCTAAAATGGCATCGAGATTCTCTACGCCGGTTACCGTTTCAATCTGGATCAGCACGCAAACCTGATCGTTAGCGGTTTCCAGATAATCTTTTGTGCGGTTAAATTGCGATGCCCGCGCCAGCGGGCTGCCTACGCCACGAATACCCTCTGGTGGATAACGCGTAGCCGCGACGACTTCAGCGGCCTGTTCAGCGGTATCAACCATGGGCGCCAGAATGGTTTGCACACCCAAATCCAGAATTTGCTTGATCCGCACCGCATCCGGCCAGGGCGGACGCACGATGGGCACCGCAGGATAAGGCGCAATGGCCTGCAATTGTGCCAAAATGGTTCGCAGGTCATTGGGTGAATGTTCCGCGTCGATAAGCAGCCAGTCAAAACCGGCGCCGGCCAGCAATTCTGCGGTATAACTATTCGCCAGTCCCAGCCACAAACCAATTTGTGCTGTATCACCGGTGATTGCCTGTTTGAATGTATTTATCGGGGCAGGCATAGGGTACTCCTGATTGTCAGAACCAGTCTTACGCTGGCTTCATTACAGATAACGATGTTTTGCACAAGGTATTTGGACTTTATCTGTTGCCCAGTATACGGAAATTCTCTGGAAAGTTGAGCCTGTTAGCAGACTCAACTCCTGATTTATCATATTGTGGGGCTAAAATTATGCCGGTGGCAGCGGATAAGTCTTCAACCAGGTCAGCGGATCGGCCAGCGCATCATCGGTTAACCTGACGTCAGGCATGACCGGCTGCTTTGCTTTGTTGCCCGAGGGGCGCACAATGTAACGGCCGGGCGCGAGCATCAGCAAACGGGTATTGGGTAAATAAAACGGTGTCAGGTTACCGGTTTGATTAGCATAGCCACCGGTAGGTTCGCCCATGAGTTTGCCTAGCTGGTTATCCTGAATAGTCGTGGCAAACAAGATAGCCGCAGAATAACTCATGCGGTCGATAACCCCCCATACATCTCCCTTAAATTGCAGTGATGGCGCTACCGGTTCAATCATGCCATCAGATTCAACGCTCAACTCAATGACCTCCCCCGGCTCGCCCCGATAACCAAACCAGCCGATAGTATCGCTATTGAGTTTTTCGATAGCCACAAAGCCTTGTGGCACCGGCTTATCGGTTAGATACTGAATGATTTGCGCCCCAGCATCCGACTGCCCGCCTGTATTACCGCGGATATCAATGATCAGGGTTTGTGCTTTCTGCTGGCGTATCTGCTTAAAAGATTCATTGATAAAGGCATCATAAGCACCTTGCTCAGTATCCACGTCAAACGACTCAACCCGTAAATAGGCCACCTGCGGAGTGATAAATGTCAGTTCATTATCCTCCTGCCCGGCGCCCGCCCGCTCCCAGTGCTGGTCATTAAGTAAAGTTAGCGTGGTGGTTTTGCTGTTATCCTTAAGTGCTAACTGTATGTCGCCTTTTACGTCAAATACAGCAAACAACCAGTAATGAAACAGTAGCGACAGCATGCTCTCGCGCAGGGCCGGCGACTCGCCGTGGCTCATGGGCGTGAGGCGGGCGATAATCTCGCTTGCAGCATGACCGTTAATGGAGACGATTTCACTGCCGGCGGCCAGTGTCTTCTGATCGCCGCGGCGCTGGTAAGCGCGTGCCAGACGTATTTTTCCATCACGCACGTTCACTCCGAATGGAAAAGTTTGAATGCCGGCTTCCTCAGCATAGGTAAATTCGGCCAACAGCGGAAACAGGATTGAATGGCCGTCATTAAAATACGGCGTCAGTTGACCGAGTACCGCAAATGCCTGCTTTCGGGTCATGTTATCTTTAAGCTGAGCGCTAAGACGTTCAACCTGAGCAGAGAACTGTTCGCTGTCGACATACTGTTCAAAGGCCGGATGACCGCGACTCATGGTAGCCACCAGATAATCCAGATCCTGCTGTAACTGCTGCGCCGTGAAAGTTTGCCCGGTAAAGGTTTTATCCACATCAGGGTGGATCCAGTCTTTCATGCCGCCACAACCCAATAAACTGCATAGCAATATCACTATAATACCTGTTCTCATTGCTGATTAATTCCTGTTGTTGAGTAATACGGCCAACCTTAGCAAAGCAAACTTCAAGGAAAGGTCAAGATGACAAAAACAACGTGGCAATCACTTGTTTTAGCGCATCGCCTGTGAGAGTTTTTACGGTATTGAAACCACCACTCACATTCCTATGAAACAGTTTTTGCAAATTCTGATAGTCGAAGATGATGCCGTGCTGGCCGCGCAGCTTGAGCGCTTTTTAACCGATGCCGGCCACATCATTGAGGTGGTAAGCACCGGCAGAGATGCCATCAGGCAGGTCGCAAATAATGAATATGATGTGGTGATCCTTGATTTGTCGTTACCCGACACCGACGGTATTGAGCTGTGCGGGCGCATTAAGCAAACGGCTGAGTCGGTACTGCCGGTTTTAATGCTCACTGCCCGCACCGCACTGAGCGACAAACTGGCAGGTTTTGCTGCCGGCACCGATGATTACGTTACCAAACCCTATCAGCCCGACGAGGTGTTGGTAAGATGTTTGTCGCTGGCCAGACGGCGCGATCTGCACCAGGCCAAACAGCTGGTTATTGGTGAGATGACCATTGATTTAGTCACCAATACAGTGAGCCGTCAGCAACAGGTGTTACACCTGTCGGCCACCGATAAGGCAATACTGATAACACTGGCTAAGGCGCATCCCATGCCACTTGGCAGGCGGCACCTTATCGAGCGGGTGTGGGGCAACGATATTCACAACAGCGACGTGCTGAAATCGCATATTTATACCATCCGCCAGCAGTTGGATAAGCCCTTCGACTTTCCCATGCTAAAAACCATTCATGGCATAGGATTTGGCTTGCAGGCGTCGGCATGAAAAAGATTGGTCAGCAGATAAAACGGCTGTTTTTGCTTTATACCCTGCTGCTGTTGTGTATTTTTGCCGGATTCACCCAGTTGTACGGCTACCTTATCGAAGACAACGTCATCAACCAGCAGATAAGAACAGAGGCCCGCTATTTGGAACAGCAATATCAGGCCACAGCTGCGCTGCCCCAGCCCCGCTATCCGTGGATGAAAATTGTTAACAGCTGGCAACAGTTGCCGCCATCCGTTCAGAAGTTGCATGACAAGGAGCCAGAACGGATCGAGTTTATTACCGAGGCTGGCAACATTCACATTGTGCCGCTGCAACTGAACGGGCAGGAAGCCCTGCTGTATGCCGAAGTGGATGCTTTTACGGTAACCAATAAGGTCTGGCCGCTGAATATAGCGGGCGTAGCCTTTCTGGGTACGCTGATTTTTGCTCTGTGTTCCTGGTTTCTGATGAACCGTGTTGAGACAATCGTCGCACCACTTAACCGCTTAAGCCAACGGGTTCAAAGCGATACACCCCAGCTGTTATTTCCGGCCGGATTTACTGCCAGTCTGCCGGATAACGAGGTTGGATTTCTAGCCCGGTCAATCGAAAAGCAGTGGCACAACCTCACCCACCTGCTTGAACGCGAAACCCAGTTTACCCGGGATATCAGCCACGAATTAAGAACCCCAATCAGCATATTACAAAATACGCTTTATCAAAGCGATCCGTTATCACAGGACGATGAAATTCAGGCCCGAAATCAGTTAAATAAACTCACCCAAACGCTGGATGTGCTCACCGCCCTGGCCCGGGAAGAAAGCCGCAACAGGCGCCCGCTGAACGTGCTGAATTTGTTAGAAGATGTCACTATAACCTTATCACTAAGCGGATTGCGGCCCGACTTTGAGCTTAATATTGACGTGCCGGATGATTACCAGGTGGTCGCTAACGAAACCCTGCTCTACCTGCTGTTTCGCAACCTGATAGAAAATGCCCATTATCATGGCAGTGATAACACCCTGACGATATCACTACAGCAACAATCGCTCAGGTTCAGTAATCAAACAAATCATACCTCCGTAAGCCGCTCACCAACCGAACCAACTAGCGCTTCGGCTCCCCTTGGCATTGGCCAGGGCCTTTTTCTGGCGCGGCGTATTGTTGAGTTTCATCAGGGTGAGCTAACCGTGAGCACATCCCCCGACGATAGCGACAACGATTTCAGCGTTTATCTCTCTCTGCATCGGCTTGCTAATCCGGATACGCAAAAGTAAGCCTCTCGCTGACTGCGCTTAAAATAACGACAGAGTTCCTTTTTTAAACGCGCTTAATCGGTAAGATGAAGGTATACCATTTAATAAAGGTAAGGATTTCAGATGGATTTAGGTATAAAAGGTAAAACCGCTATTGTGTGTGCCTCAAGCCGGGGACTCGGCAGGGCCTGCGCTCAGG
>CENT01075760.1_pt1 | contig 14078 bp, 29 predicted proteins | sample 530141 | NCBI WGS metagenome assembly CENT01 (sample SAMEA2591074, study PRJEB7988) | marine metagenome | isolation source: saline water (ENVO:00002010), including | reverse complement strand
TCTCGTTATGGTGTAAATAGAGTCCTCTATGGTTATACTGGTTCCAACTCTGGTCGTGGTATCTATGGCGGATCTGCATCATTTACAGGCAGCAACAACTTAAACCCAGGATATTTCTTCATACGATGAGTATTATTAAAGTAAATAAAATTACTGCTGATTCTGATCATAAGTTCAGGATTAAGATGCCATCTAGTGCTCATTTGAATATTAGAGGTAATCTTGCTATTGATGATAGTTCAGGATTAAAACTTCCTGTAGGGACTACAGCGCAGAGACCTACAACTCCTGCTGCTGGAATGATCAGATATAATTCTGATTTAGGTGTTGTAGAAGGATATGATGGTGGATCATGGAAAAATTTGATGCAACCTGAGACTGCTGCTGCTGGTGTTGCTGGTGACGTACCTAGAAGAGGACTTGTTATTTGGTTGGATGCTAATAATCCTGCATCATTGAAACCTAGTGCAGGCGATCAGGATGCTAATTATTGGTATGATATTTCGGGATCAAACTATCACTTCAGTATTCCTACTGATAGATACGCTAGTGAGACTATCAATAATGAAACTGTTAAGTTCATGGACTTCTCAGTGAATGGTTCTGGATGTGCTAAGTTCTCACATTCCAATTACATTGATGTCCCGTATTTTCCTGCTGTCAGTGTTGTTTTCTTCTTGAAGTGGAGAACAGACAATAGTCAGTGGAGGACACCTTTGCGTTCTCGTGATGCTGACCATCAGATTATTGTGCAAGACGGCAATAGAAACCTAGGCATGTATGATAACAATAGTGCTGGTTTCCAAGATAGTGGATATGATATTGATCAATTCCCTAACTGGGATAGTAAGTTCAACATGTATACTTGGAGATTATCCAACTTTACTTCTGGTCAGTATTCTCCTTGCTATCAATGTTATTTGAATGACGAGGCAAGTGCTAGAGCAACTATTAATAGTGGTGCTTCACAATTTAATAGAGGATTTCACCATGTAGGTGCATGGGGTGAGGGTAATAGAAACCCTCATAGTTCATCTCAGAACTGCGGTTCTTTCCCTGTGTTCATGTATTACAATAGACATATTACAGAGGCGGAAAGAACGCAGATCTATAATTACTACAAAGATGATTTCGATATCTGATAAATAATACGAAGGTACAAGACTAGGTATGTCCCAACTTAATGTAGATAGAGTAGTTTCTTTAAGTGGTGGTGGCGGAACTGCACAATTCCAGTTGGAATCTAGTGGCAATTTTAACTTTGATTCGGGCACGCTGTATGTCGATAGTGCGAATAATGAAGTTGGTATTAACACTACAAATCCGCGATCAAACTTAGATATTTCTGGAACGGGTAGTGTTGTTGTTCCCGTCGGTACAACTGCTCAACGCCCTGGAGCACCTGTTCAAGGTATGTTCCGATATAATACAACTGATGGCACGTTTGAGGGATATTCCTTAAATAGCAGCACAAATCAACCCGAATGGGGACCTATTGCTGGTAGCGGTGGAGGAACACCGAATCAATCTACCGATAGATTTAGTGTTGATTATTCTCAGGGTGCTGTCCTTAAATCCAATGGAACTGAAGCATATTGGTCTTTTGAAGGTGTCCTAAATGATTGGGGATTGGCAAGAATTTGGACCCATGGATATGTTGGTGGTGGATATCAAAGTGGTTCACCATGGAGAAACGTCAATAGAACTGTTCATGCTACAGATACATCATCAAACTTAGGTGATACTCTTGATAGATCTGGTGCTTATATGGCAGGATCTTTCTCGGATAATAGACACTTCTTCCATTCTATGGAGAACACTTATAGAGGTTCTTCTAACTATACGTCTGGTTTCAGTATGACCTCTGAATCTGGTATCTCACACCAAAACTCTTGGGATATGACTGTTAACAGAGGATCGATGGGTTCATTCCAAGATTATGAACATTCTGGTGGAATATCCTATCTACAGGGTGGTGGTAACGCTAGAACTGATGCATTTAATGTTGTCACAGAGGTTATGAGAACATCTGGATTCCCTCCTAACCATGGTGATGGTGGTGATGACCCTACATGGGGTGGTAACTCTAGAACAAAAGGATGGTATAAGCGTGGTGGCACACGTCAAGCAATGACATTTAAGACTGAATCTTGGGTTAGTTGGAACCATGGACCTGGTGGTGATGGATGGAAGAAAATTCTTGGTACTATGTTAGGTCACATGTATGTTGGAACTGGTAACAATAACCAGAATGGCAATCAAAAGTGTGATGATACATCAGGTATTCAGGTTAGAGGTATTGACTTCGGTAGAATGGGTGAGGAAAACTTTGAAATTGGAATGAGGAAAGGTTATTGCTTGGGTAACTATAATGGTTCTCAGAATAACAACACCTTCAAGGTGAACTATCAAACTGATGGTGTTACTAACCTTGGTGGATCTTCACCTCCGACTGGTCATGGTGGCATGAGTTCCGCTCATTGTTCTTCTGCATCTGCTATTTCTGGTGTTGATGACAATGGCGTCGCACAATACAATTACGGCACAACTATTCCTAACTTCTGATGGCAACTACTAATCCCGATATTATCGTTCTCGATGAAGAGAAATGGCCTCAGATTAAAGTCTGGGGTACAAGAATTGGTGACTTCTTAGGTCTAGAAGTCTTTGAATTGGAAGATCAATACTTCCAATATATTCCTCAATACATTCATTATCTTAGATTTGATTATAAGACTGGCACCTTTGGTCAGAGATACTGGGGTGAATACAGAGCAGAAAGATCTGAGTATGGTGAGAGTGAAGAAGGGACTACACAAAAAGATAAAGTAGCAGTTGATTCTGCTATTCAGCAGCAATATACATTGCCTTTCATGAAGAAAGTAGTTGCATTAGCAGTGCAAGAAGTATATGAAAAAAGATATCAAGAACTCCGTGCTACATATAGTAGTCTTGAAGATGCAACGTGGGGAGACCAACTTGCAGAATCTCAAGCATATTTGACAGACAATAGTCACGAAACTAAGTTAATTCATAGGTTAGCAGAACTTCGTGGGTTGACAACTGAACAGTTTGCTGGTAAAGTTGTCGAGAAACAGGGTGAGTGGAAAGGCAAACTTTTTGATCTCGCTGTTGCAGAACAGACGATGATTGTTAAATTAAAAGCAATCACAAATGTCGCTGATGTCAATGTATTCCTAGAAGATTACTTCGGAATCTCAATGTCAAATCAACAATGTCTAAATTACGGTAGGTGTATTGAAAATGAAGACGGACTCATCGTCAGAAAAGAACCTTTTGAGTACGGAATTAGATTCTGAGAGACTGCCTTTATCTAAAACAATCGAAGACCTAGAGAACATTGATCCCTGGGTCTTATCTGATTTTGATGAAGGATTGGTCGCATGGAGTGATTCTCAATTCTTTGGTCAAACTGATTATCAAAACAAATATTTTGTTGTTAACTCACAGGTAACACCTTGGCGTCAAATGCGTCAAGCAATTATGGAGATCCAGACGCGATTTAATGCTCTCCAGAAAGTAACCATTTCATATAAGCGAACACTCAACGATATCGCTAGAATTCGCCATGAAATAGAGACTGAGGAAGATCCATATTTCAAGCAAGATAAAGAATATGAAATCGAGATTTTGCTTCTCGATAAACAAGTATGGCACAACAAACTGCGTCAGTGTAAGAGAGAGATTGAAGGTCTGTTGCGTATCATCAAAGAGCGCACAGGAGAGAATGTTGATCTCGAAGATCTGGAGACACTCAAGGCAACCATCCTCGCAAAAGAAAATGAGGAAGGTGAAGAGGTTAAGTATTGGATTGCTCGTTTAGCAAAACAATGCTCCATCGATCTTCTTACCACTGGTAGGATTCAAGCAGGCAATCTAGATAGTATGCTTATGATGAGTCCTGAAGATCAAGCAGCAGTGACTGATCTGGCAATGACATATTCTACTGCTATGAATATCAATGTCGGTAAGATTAAAGCAGCAGCAGAAGAAAAAGTAGAGAATATGTTAAAAGGTCAAGGACCTCAAATGTTTGACACCTCTGGAGTATTAACTGATTATGCAAACAACAACGTTGAAGACCGCTATCTTCAGTCTTCCGATAAATCCGAAACTGGATCTTGATTATATTGAGGAAGGGTTAGTCCCCTTCCTTTTACAGCATCAACATCTAATTTACGATCTATATTTCACCTCTAGGATGCCACCATTCTCGCAAGATGCGATGGGTGATGTATTTCGTACAGAGACAGATGCACAGCAGGTTGCTATCAATGCTCTGGTGATTGGTGAGAAGACTGGTATTCCTTTGTCCGCCACATTTAATAATATTTGGGTGCGTCCAGATCAAAAGAACTTGGATGAATTTATCAAGAACTTTAAGTTTTTGTATGATGCTGGTGTTAGGACTGCAACTATTCCTCATACATCATGGGTGATGACAGGACAAATCCAAAAAGAATATCCTGAACTAAAGATCAAGAATACTATTATTCGTGAGGTAGTCAAACCTAACGAGATTGTCACTCTCGCTAGTGCTGGATTTAATTATATTAATCTGGATCGTGATGTTATGCGAGACAGAGAAGCATTGGATCGTATCAAACAAGCAAAAGAATATTGTGCAGAGAAAGGAACTCCTATAGAGTTGTCATTACTTGCTAATGAACATTGTTGGGGTGGTTGTCCTATCATGCCTGAACATTATCAGTACAACAGCACACGACAAGGAACAGAACCGCAATACTTCAACAGTGAAATCAGTCGTATTTCATGTTCACGATGGGACGCAGTTGATCCTGCACATGAACTTAAGGTTGCTAATCTTCCCCCATGGAAGAGTGATTGGAAAGAATTCTTAGATGTTATTGACGTATTCAAACTACATGGTAGAGAAGATACTATGCGACTATTAGAGTCCATGGATCTTATTAAGCGATGGGATGATCCCACTTGTAGTTTAATGTATCCTGAGTTTAAGGATTACATGCAGGATGTTGATATGCCCGATGCACCTATCAACAAATGGCGTGAAAAGATCAAGACATGTAAGTTTGACTGTTGGGATTGTAACTATTGTGAAACTGTGGTAGAATTCCGACTGAAGAAACAAAAGCGTGAAATGAATCCTCTGGTAGATAGAGTCATCCGTGCCATTGATAATGCTGTGGACGATAACTCCAACTTCAAACCCGATGGATATAATGTTCTTGGTCTGTCTTCTAATAAAGTTAGACATTTCTTGAACAATCTATGTTCAGAGCGTGGTACAATCTATGCAGATGTTGGTTGTTACACAGGCAGCACGTTGTTTGCTGCTCTGATGGGTAACGAGGCAGTAAAAGCATATGCTATTGATGACTTCTCTGAAGGATGTATTCGTCCTAAAAATAAGAATCTATTTGACAAATATACCATTGATAATCCTATCGATGAGTTTATTCAGAACGCTGAGAAGTATTTCAATACAGATTGTTCAGTTGGTTTCTGTGTTAAACCTATCCTACAGATGGAGTTTAATCCAGACTTCAAACCTAATGTTATCTTCTATGATGCAGAGATTGAAGACAATATGATTCCTAACTTAGAACATATTCACAATCAAGCAGAAGATTCATACATCTTAGTTGTTGATGATGCAAACTTTAATGGTGCTGTTGATAACGCAAAAGAATTCTTGAAGGGTAAAGATGTTGTTTACGACAGAATTATCAGGACAGAGATCGTAGAAGATGACAAGGATTGGTGGAATGGTTTGTATATTGCAGTCGTTGAAAAATGATCAACGTTATTGATAATTACTTACCTGAACAAACATATAATAACATCCGTAATCAGATGTTAGCATTTAATTTCCCTTGGTTTAGTTCAAAGATTGTCAGTGATAGTCCTCAGAACTACAAGAGAAATGTTCAAATGATTCATATGTTTTATACAAATCATGCACCACAGACAGATTATATGCAGGTCATTTATCCTCTACTTGATAAGATTCAACCCCTGTCGATTGTGAAGATAAAAGCAAACTTTATGACAGGTACGGATCGTATCATTGAACATGGACTACATAATGATATTACAGAGGCAGAAGATCGCCCCTATGTTAAGACAGCGATCTATTATCTGAACACCTGTGATGGTTACACAATGTTTGAAGATGGCACTAAAGTAGAAAGTGTCGGCAATAGATTTGTAGAGTTTTCTAACTCAATGAGGCACACAGGAACATCTACAACTGATGAATATCGTATGGTTTTGAATCTCAATTATGTTTAAGAATTTTGTAAAACGTTATGTTCACCTGATCGCTAAGATCCCTGAGCGACATTATTGGCCCTTGTTTATTATTTTGTCATTGTATTTTGTAATTCCATACAGTGAGTTTGTGGTCACACTTGGTGCTCTTGGTTATTTCAAGTTTGAGAAATCCTATCGTAAGTTCTTTGCAAAGGTAATCTCTCCTCTGCCTGATGTTATCAAGTATGGTGGATCAGTTATCTTCTTTCTTGTGATGTTGGATGATACTATTTTTTATGCATCTATTATCCTGTTGGCATTTTGGAGCAATAGACAAGTAAAGAAGATAAATAAGAGTGAAGAATAAACATAATTCATGTCAGAATTAAATGTAGGAACCTTGAATGTTGGAACTACAGCATTTACGGGTGATTCCACTACACAAATTACAGGTATTAATAGTCTATCTGATGTCCCTGGGGTGCATAGCAACGTTATGTCTGCTTCCAATGGGCAAGCATTGGTGTTCGATGGTACTAATTATGCTGCCGCTGCTATGGGTGGTAGATTGTTAGGCATGAACGTATATACATCACAGAATGGTACTTGGAACTCTAACTCTACTGCTGGTGGTAGTGGAACATGGACAAAACCTGCTGGATGTAATTATGTTTTAGTATATGTCACTGGCGGTGGTGGTGGAGCACGAGTTAATGATAACAACTACCGTGGCGCAGGTGGCGGTGGTGGTGCTACTGCTATCAAGTGGATTGATGTCTCTGGTGTATCAACAGTCGCTTATACTTACGGCGCTGGTGGTAATTATGCTAGAAATAGTGGCAGGGGAGCATCAGGTGGCACTTCATCTTTCGGTTCTTATTGTACTGCTGGTGGTGGACAAGGTGGACAATCTGATGTTCCCCACCAAGGTGGACCTGGCGGAAGTGCTTCTGGCGGTGATATAAACATCCCTGGAGGTGGTGGAGAGATGGCACACAGCTCCAACAGAGAAGGTGGATCAGGTTCATCATTCTGGCATAAAGCAGGTTCATCACACCACTACTATAATAACCAAGAAGAGGTTACTCATGGTCAGTGGGGATCTGGTGGAGGTTATGGTTACTATTCACAGAATGGTTTTGCACACAATAATAGTCGCGGCGGTGCAGGTTGCGTTATCGTATACAATTATTCCTAAGTTTTATGGCATATCAAGCATTAGTTCACGGTCCATCTGGACAAGTAATTGAGTTTAAGGAAGGAGACGAATCTGTAAGATTTGAAGTTACTCCCGAACTTACATGGGTGGAAGGTCCTGAAACTATTGAGGAAGGATTACAACCACCTGATTATCAATATAGTGAAGAGACCGAAGTTATCAGTAAAAGAACATATCCTGCTCCTGCGTATGATTTATCAAGACGATTAGATTATCCTACTGTTGAAGAGCAATTAGATTTGCTCTGGCATGATATGGATGAGGGCAGAATCGCTGGCAAAGATACATCTAGGTGGTTTGGTGCTCTCAAGAGTGTTAAGAACGCTTATCCGTCTGAGTGACGCTTACAGAGGTGGCACAGGGGGTATACAACCCCCTTTTTTTGTGATATGATACTGGGGTATTCAACGGAGAACCATGCCTCAATTCACTCTCATCTGTACTGATGAGGATTCTACTGTCACAACTAAAGAATTTGAAGCAACTTTGCTCCCTGAAGTAGTAGAGAAGACGCAAGACTTCTTGAAGGGTGTAGGTTATTGCTTTGAAGAATTGCATACTCAAGTGTTCCCTATCCCAGAAGATACTAGCGATAAGGATGAATATGCATCCATTTATCGTAACATCGACTGAGATATATAACACTGTAGTTTACTATTCGTTCACGTTTCAAACTCATGGGCAAGACTTATCGGCGGGGTGGAGACGAGCGAGGATACTATTCCTTCGGCAAATCCATTCGTGACAAGCGTTCAAAAGGTGGCACCAATCGTTCAAACTGGGGAGACAACAATGACGAAAACTTCTCAACCAAAGGATCAAAGAAAGGTCGAAAGAACATCGACACAGACTATGATAACGATGGGTGGCATTGATTATGAAATGGAAAAAGAATATGAAGAACTAGAATTTGATGACTATTCTGAGGTAGACTACGACCTCGATTACACTCACTCAGCATGAATCATGGACGGAGAATCTCAACACGAAAAATTTAATAGAGGACTAGACCTTTTCATGGAATCGGTTCACAAACCTGATCATGAATTGCGTCAATGTGCTCACAATCAAAAATGTTACCATGAACTCATGTACATCAGGAGTTATGTGCTTGACTATCTCAAAACTCTAAGGAGATAATCAATGATACTTCACTCCGCAATCCTTGACTCTGATGAGAAAATGATCTTAAAAGATGCATTGTTTCTTTATGTCTCTGACTTGCAGAAACGATACTATAGGGATAAAATGATCCCTGAATCTTCATACCTTACCAAAATGAAAGAGGTTGAAGGTATTGTTGACAAATTACATTTGACTGACCTTTATCGATGACTATTCAAGTTTTTAATCCTAAGTGGTATTTCCAATCTCAGTTAGGAACTAGGTCTCAACTAATCATTGATGAGTTGTTTCGTGAGTATATCTCAAACGAAAATAACTTTCATCAACCTGAGGATTGGAATTGTAATGTGCAGACATCTTGGTCCACTCAACCTGATGAATCTGCACCTTATGGTGAGTGGTTGGACGTAATTCGTCCAATCTTTGATAAGTTTATCGAAGAAGTCGGATCACAAACTGATATTGAAATCCTGCCAATGAACGCATGGGTTAGTAAATATAACTCAGGCGATTCACAGGAAGCACACGATCACTGTGATCCAAGAAATAATCTGAGTATGGTGTATTTCCATACTATAAATGATGATGATGGATGTGCATTTAAGTTCATCAACACTGAACATCAATTATATAAATCTCAGGGACTTGATGTATTAAATGCACCAACACAGCAGGTAACAGTTCCCGAAGTAAAGAAGGGAGATGTTATCATTTTTCCAGCACATTATTTGCACTTAGTGTCACCTCATCGTGGCACTGAAACTAGAATTACAATCAGTGCAAACTTTAACGTTATGCCAGCACAACAACCTGCACAAGATGCTGGACAAGAAGACTAACCCCGTGTATATTAACAATGTCATCACTAAAGAAACTAACGAAACAAATCAACCATTGCTTAAAGCATCCTGAGAACTATACTGAGGATGAGATTCACACACTGAAAAAGAAAAGGCGTCAATTTCTTGATGTTGAACGCCGTGCAAACATTGAACAACGTGGAGGTTTTGGACAGTATGTACAATGAAGAATTTGACATCGAATGGGATGAACATGACATGGTTCAAGCACCTGAAGATGATTGGATTGCATCCGTATTAGGTGAAGAATCAGAGGTAATCGATGGCATCTCGTGTTAAGTTAATTGCGAAAAGTCGCATGGCAAACAAGATCTTCACCTATGATTTGAGACGTGATCCTTATGCCTATGTGACTGATCGCAAAGATAAATGGCACTTGTACCATCCCAATAGTGGAATGGAACTATGGGTTCACCCTAAAAATGATCCTGACTGGGAGATTAAATTATGAGCAAAGATCGCTGGCGTGTATCATGGAGACGACAAAAGAAAGTCAATGGATTCACTTCAAAACAATCAGTTATTGTTTACGGCATTGACAATGTTGAGCATGTAATTAAAACAATGGTGCCCACGGATGAGTGGGATGTGACACCTGCATAACTGACACAGACTCCTTGACAGGGGTCTTTTTTCATGCGATACTATATTCATAGTCAAGCGATCACATGCACCTTCGTCCTCATCAGCAACGCGCATTTGCAGCAATGCAGAACAACAATGCTGGTCAGATTATTGTCCCCACTGGTGGTGGCAAAACCTATATCATGATCGCTGATGCTTACAAACATCTGCGTGATTGTGGTCCCCAAACTATTGTTGTAGTTGCTCCGCGTATCCTCCTCGCTAATCAGTTGTGCGAAGAATTTATGGAGCACATTCATCATCGTGATGTGCATGTTTGTCATGCTCACAGTGGTGAAACGCACTACTTCAGTAGCACCAAACCCGAAAAGATCGCTCTGTTCGCTAACACTGCGCGAACAGCAGGCGAGAACTGCATTATATTCACAACCTACCATTCTCTGCACCGCGTTGTAGATAGTGGTATCAATATCGACACCATTTATTTTGATGAAGCACACAATGGCACCGCAAAAAGTTTCTTCCGTAGCGTCTTTGCTACTGCTCAGTATGTTAAGCGCAGGTATTATTTCACTGCAACACCTAAAACTGGTCGTGGTGTAAGTGTTGCTCGCGGCATGAATAACACCGATGTTTGGGGTGGCACTCTCTGCAATGTTCCTGCACAGGAACTCATCGCTAGTGGTGCAATCGTTCCCCCTAAAGTTGTACCGTTTGAGACCAATCGTATCCGCACTAAGCATAATGCACACGATGTTGATGCTGACAACTTGAAGGATATGTTTGAGCAACTCGATGATGCTCAGAACCCCAAAGTTTTGGTGTCTGCACCATCCAGCAAAGTGCTGGGCAATATGCTCGGACAGACTGACATTCTTGAGTATTTCAAGAACAATGGTTATGACGTGATGCACATCACCAGCAAGTTCGGTGCTATCATCAACGGCACCAAAGTTGGTCGCGAAGAGTTCTTCAACGTGCTCCAGTCTTGGGGTGCTGATGACACTAAAAGGTTTGTGATCTTCCACTATTCTATTCTCAGTGAGGGTATCAATGTGCCTGGGTTGACTCACACTATTCTCCTCCGTAATCTTCCCATCGTTGAGATGGCACAGACAATCGGTCGTGTTATCCGTGTTCATAAAGATGATCGCGCTGCTGTTGCTGAGGGACGTATTCCTGCTGGTGCGTTTCATCTTTACAAGAAAAGTGAGGGCATTGTGAGTATGCCTATCGGTTACAAAATGGGCAACGCTATTGCACAACGTTTGCAAAATGTTGTCAATCAAATATTCTTGGAGGGCGTTCCTCCTCTTGCCTACTGCTGATTATGAACTACACTAAGGCACAACTAATCGACGCACTTGTGGCAGAGTGGGACTATCTCTGCCATGATGATTATGATCCTGATGATCAAACTCCCGAAGAATATCGTGAGGACTTGATTAACATGTCAATCGAAGAAATCATCGAAGAGACATCAACTGATGAACATTTTACCCTAGAAGAGTATATGGAAATCTGGGGGTGACTGTGCCAGTTGGTCAAAGTGTCCACCATCGCTTGCAAAGCACCCTGATCGGTGCCATACTATAAGAGTCAAAGGAAAGCACCATGCGTCACACAAAAGCACAAGTTCTCGAACAGTTCCGCTACAACTGGAAGGTGGAATGTCTCGCCAATCCTTCCTACAAAAGTGATAAGATTCGCAAGCGTATTGCGTTCGGTAACTTCACTGATATGCTCTGCAAGAGTGGTGACATCACCCTGAAACAGTACGAGACATGGAGCAACCCTTTCTGATGGAAAAACTTATGTCATGTAACACAAACGAAGAGATCATGGAATCTCTTTTTGAACAAGTTCAGGAAGAATATCCTGAATTGCCTATTGAACAACAGGCAACAATCGCTTCTCAACGTTTCTGGAATCTCGCACAGTAAAATGCTTAAAAAACAAGTGCTCAAAGTTGTTGGTGAAACTGCCATGAAAGTTGATCCAAACTTAACACGGTTGGAAAAATTTGAGGTTTTCTGTCGTGTTGTTGACAATCTCGCTGATGATGGTCGCATAACTAAAGCACAACAACAATCATGGACGAACGTATTTTGATACTGTGACACCCGACAAAGCGCCACACAGGCGCTTGTAGGTGCCTTAAAATCGTGTATTGTATAAGAGTCAAAGGAACACCACACATGCTTTTCAAAGGTCCAAACGGTCGCATCTGCTCCACTATCAGTGGTCCTGAATACCTCGCACTATTTGAGAAAACTAACACCGATGAATTCATTGAAAACACCAAAATTGTTGCTGAAAAAACTGGGTCGATGGATCTCTGGCGTGAAATGTTCGGTGATGATGATGGAATCGGACAAGACTCTGCCTTTATGGATGACAACTTCGGAGGGTAATTTCGACCTATGAAAAGTAACACTCAAATGAACAACTTTGAAGCACTACAACTCAGCAACGAAATTCAGGAACAAATTGAACTTGTGGGAGATGTTTGGGAACTGAGTAATTTTGAAATCACTGCGCTATGTGGTATTGTCTCGGATGCTTTTGCTGCTCGTGGTATCACAATGCAACAAACACTAAATGTAAAAAATGACTGATAAAAAGAACATCGAAGATGTTACTGACTCACCCGAGGATTGGCAGGACTTTTGGTTCAATGAAGATCTGGGTTTAGAATACTCTCTGGACGAAGAAACCATGAGAGAATTGATGAAACCACGCAATCCCGTTAGTAACTACGTCGATGACGTATTGAACGGTAAAAACACAATCTGCAAACGCGAATCCCCTCTTTCTGAATAATCATGTTTGACACAACTCTCGATCTCTTTTGCCACAACGACAACACCAATGATCGTGATCATATGATCGATCAGATGGCACAATTGTACTTTCGTTCTATGGTAAACAATGCTCAAAATGGTGACAAGTTTGATGCTTGCGCCTGCTATGAAGAGTGGGTTGTTGATGGTGTAGATCCTCAAGATGTTGACTTTGAGTTTATCTTCGCTCCTGATCTTACAGAGGAAAGAGAAGAGAATTAAACCCCGCGTGTGCCAGTTGGTCAAAGTGTCCACTACTGGTTGATTCCGCGTCAATCTCGTGTATTCTATAAGAGTCAAAGGAACACCACCCAATGCAAGTCACCAACAGCGCCACCATTGTTGATTACTTCCCCGAAGCATTTGTTGCCGAGGCATGTGACATCAAAGGCATGAAAGTTATGGTCAAACGTTTCATCAAGCGCGTTACTTTTCGTGCTAATGGTATGAAATCCTACAGCACAGTTGTTGCAATCGAAGCAAAGTATGATTGGCAAGCGCGTATTGCTAAGGGTGCAACAGTTACAGGATTCAACACTGACAAAATGCCTCGCTCTGAATATATGCCAATGTCCTGCTGATATGAAACAATCCTTCGCTGATTTCGCCGCTACTCAACAACAACGCATGGACAATCTCGCACTCGTTCTCAAGTACTCTGAAATGCTTTGTGAAGCATTGACCCAAGATTTCTACAAAGGTGGTAGAAAACTGGACTACAAGTTTTACATTGAAAGTGGTAGAAAGTATCACAAAATTGTGATGGAATGTGAGAACGGTTCTAAGTCTGTTCATGCATTTGTAGAGAAGAAGTTTGGTGCTGTGTATAAACCAGCATCATGGAAAGCGCCCGCTAAGCACATCCGCTTCACGTTGCTTGATGATAACTCCCGCGAAGAATGTTTCGCCCGTGCTGATTGGTCAGGCGGTTATCTCTATGTTCGCTGACACTAATCGTCAACTCCGTAAACTTTCTATCTACAAACCGATGCAATTTCAAGTCACCCAAATTGAGTTTGATTTTGATGATTCTGCTTCCTATGATAAGGAACCAGGATATTTCCAGTCTATCATTGACGAAACGATGTCAACAACCTGGGAAGCATCTGATGAGGATGATCTCATCGAAGAGATTACATCTGCATCAGGTTGGTGTGTCAAATCCATCGATTATGTTCACGTTCTAAA
>CENT01015758.1_pt1 | contig 14081 bp, 17 predicted proteins | sample 530141 | NCBI WGS metagenome assembly CENT01 (sample SAMEA2591074, study PRJEB7988) | marine metagenome | isolation source: saline water (ENVO:00002010), including | reverse complement strand
AGGGGCTCAACAGCAACCTCTTCGCGTTCCACACAGAAATATGGAGGTAATACTTCTTGTTTTGAAGTGAGTACTGATAATCATCAAATTATCTTCGATGCTGGATCTGGTTTTCAGAATGTTGAATTGTCAAAAACACGAGTATCTTTTTTATTGCTGAGCCATTTTCATCATGACCATGTCCAAGGCTTAGCATTCAATCCACAACTTTTTGATCCAAAAAATGAGATTATAATTTCCAGTGCCTTATGTGAAATAGAAAATGTAAAAAAGACCATCCAAAAGTATTTTTCATCACCATATTTTCCAATTGATATCGTATCATCACTATCAAATATAAAGTTTCTACCGTTCAATGCAGTTCAGAAAAAACTTGAGGCAAATTTAAGTTTAAGCTCCATACTGCTCAATCACCCAGGCGGCAGCACCGGTTACAAATTAAAACAGAAAAATACCTCATTTGTTTATCTTTGTGATAATGAATTTGAGGAACACCAAAGAAAAACCTTAACCACTTTTGCTAAGAACGCAGATCTATTAATATGGGACGGTATGTTTACTGAAAAAGAATTGGCCGACAAAAAGGGTTGGGGGCACTCTTCTATAGAGCAAGCTATTGATTTTAATATAGAAGCTAAGTGTAAAAAAATTCTTATCACTCACCATTCTCCGCACAGAAGTGATAAAGAACTCGACCAAATAGCTGATGGTTTGCCAGAATTATTCGCACTCTCGAATGATGGATTAGAGATGGAGGTGTGAAATGAAGAAAATGGAATTAAATTCTGGAAATACGATTTTTAAGAAAGGTGATCCAGCCGACGGCCTATATATTGTGGGCAAAGGCTCTGTTGGAATTTATTTTCCCACTAACCACACAATGGAAAAGCCAGATATTGTGCTAAAAGCAAACGAGATAGTTGGGGAGATGGGCGTAATTGATATAGCACCTAGGATGGCGACTGCGAAAGCATTGGAAGATAGTGTGATTATTTTTGTATCAACCAAGGAGTTCGAAAAAAAACTAGAAGATTCTGACATGATCATTCGCGGCGTTATGGCAATCCTATCCGAGCGTCTGCGGGATATCCAGAAACGACGATAAAGGCGGTAGTTATTATGGATATTGCAAAGATCCTAGATTTTGATTTTTTGCGACGAATTAGTTTTTTCAATTTCGAGAATGCAATAACTGCTGCTTTCTATGCAGACCAAAACCTTAATTTGTTAAATGCCAACAAAAACTTTGAGAGCTTATTTGGTAAAGGTATCGAAACAAAGTCTCAAAATCTTTTGACGCTTTTGGCAAACCTTGGAGTCGAGCAAAAAACTATCACTGACTTTAGAACAACTTTAGATAAAGATGGAAAAGTTTTAATTCCCCAAATCAAAATCAAAATTAATAATGAAGTTCGGTATTTTTCATTACTTTCAACAAAGACAAAAAGCACGATAACGGATAGCTTAAATGGTGTCCAAGGTCAGTTAATTGATCGAACCGCTGAGACAATTTTAAAAGAAGAAAATGAAAAATTAATCAACTTAAACCAAGAAGCTTATGACAGCCTTAAAGACAAAAATACGAAACTTGAAAAAATTTCAAATAGGCTTGCAAAATATTTGTCACCGCAAATTTATAAAAATATTTTTGAAGCAGAATCTGAACAGACGAACGACTATAAACGAAAAAAAATAACTGTATTTTTTTCAGATATAAAAGGTTTCACCGATCTTTCAGACTCACTCGACCCTGATCTTCTAGCAGAACTTATAAATGCTTACCTTTCTGCAATGACAGATATTGCTTTAAAATACGGTGGAACAATTGATAAGTTTATTGGAGATGCAATCTTAGTTTTTTTTGGAGACCCCGAAAGCGATGGATTAAAAGAAGATGCATCAAAGTGTCTGAGTATGGCTATAGCTATGCAAAACAAAGTGGCTGAACTAGACAGAAATTGGCGTGAAGATCGCGGAATCACAGAAGGTTTACAAGTAAGAATGGGCATTTCTACGGGTTACTGCACAGTCGGAAACTTTGGTTCAGTGCAACGTGTAGATTATACTGTGCTAGGTAGTACCGTAAATTTAGCCTCTAGGTTAGAATCCATATGTCAGCCCAAAAAGATACTAGTTGCTCCTGAAACAAAGACACTTTTAGAAAAAGATTTTAAATTTAAGGCCCAAGAAGCTATTGAATTAAAGGGTTTTAACAAACCTGTTGTGCCGTTCCAGTATGTAGATTTGAAAAAAACAACATCACCAGAAATACTGGAGGGCGATGTCTTAGATATAATCCTTAAGCAACCCGAAGATATAGAAAATATCTTATATGAATTGAAGTCACTTCAAAAGGATTATGAAGAAAAATTTTTTCAAACTAAGTCACATAAAAAAAATAAAAAGTAATTTACATCTAGATTGAGCTGAACATGAGCCGCAAAAGAAGAAAGCCTAAAAACGAAGCTGAGTTAAAAAACTACAACTTAAAAAACTTTGTAAATGAAAAAGTATATTCTCCAATAGAAACTAATAATGTAAAGAAAATTGCTGACGCTGCGATAAAAATTCTTGCAGAAATAGGAATGTCAGACGCCCCAAAAGAATTGTGTGAACTGGTTCTAAAGCGTGGTGGTAAGTTAGAGGGAGACAGATTAATATACCCTCCCAATTTAATTGAAAATACAATAGCGAAACACCAACGGGTTGTACTTTTGGCCGGTCAAACTATTGAAAATGATCTGCACGTTGGGGGAAATCATGTTTATGCAGGAACGGGTGGAGCTGCCCCAAATTTACAAAATTCTAAGACGAATGAATATGTTCCATCTAAACTTAAAGACTTATACAACGCGGCACGATTAGCAGATAGGCTGCCCCACATTAGTTTTTTTTCGCGGTCACTAGTTGCTGGCGATGTTGAGGATCCGTTAGAATTCGACCTTTCTACTGCAGCAGCAAGTTTAGCTGGAACTTCGAAACATGTTATGGTGCAAGCTTCACACTGGTCCCACGTTGTCGCAATAGCTGAGCTATGTTACAAAATAGCGGGAGGAGAAGAGAGCTTCAGAAAAAGACCTTTTCTCTCTTTGCATGTAAATCATGCGGTACCTCCACTGAGATTTGATCCTGCAAGTATTAAGGTAATGATTGAAGCCGTTAAGCTAGGTATTCCCGTTCACTGCAATGTTTTCGGCCAACTTGGAGCTTCTAGCCCCGTAACAATTGCTGGCTCCGTTTCTCAAACTTTAGCCGAAAACCTGGCGGGGTTGGTGGCAGTGCACATCCTTGATCCAGAAGCCCCAAGTATCGCTGGACCACGCCCAATGATAACAGATCTTAGGACCGGTGGAATGGCTGGGGGAGCCCCAGAACAGTTAATGGCAACTGCAGCTGCGGTTCAAGTTATGCAATATTGGGATATCCCGTGTTCTGTAATAGCCGGAGCTACAGATAGCAAATTAGTTGACTTTCAATCGGGTTACGAAAAAGCTCTGACGATTAACAGCGCCGCTCAAACCGGGGCTAATTTGATAACTCAAGCAGCAGGTTCTCAGGCTAGTTTAATGGCCGTTAATTATGGCGCAATGGTAGCGGATAATGAATTAATTGGTGTGTTATTCAGGTCTAACATTATTCCAGAAATAAGCGACGAAACATTAATGCACGAGAGTATAAAAGAGGTTGTAAATAATGAAGGCCATTATTTAGGCCATCCCGAAACTTATGCCCGAATGAAAAGTGATTTTTATTATCCTGAGATAGCGGACCGAAAATCGATAGAAGAATGGGCAACCAGTGAACAATTAGATATGGGGCGAAAAGCAGAGTCTCAGGCTTTGGAAATATTAAAGGACCATTGGCCAAATCACTTACCTACTAAAATAGTTGATGAATTTAATAATCGATTTTTCCTCGACATAAAAAGGCCTAACTAATGAAAATTGCTGTCATTGGTACGGGCGCAATGGGATCAATCTACGCTGCAAGGTTGTCTAAAGCAGGTCATGAAGTTATTGCAATCGATATTTGGCAGGATCACATTGATTATATAAATAGAGACGGCCTATTGATTGAAGGCCCTGACGAAACATTTGTTGCGAAAAATATAAGAGCAAGCACGAAGTTTTTAGATTTAGAAGAATGCGACTTTTATATTATTGCAACAAAAGCCCTGAACCTAGAAGAAAGTATTAAGAACCTGAAAGATCAAATAGATCCGAACTCACCTATAATTACAATTCAAAATGGACTGGGCGCTGGAGATATAATTTTGAAGCATATGCCTAGAAATAATATTATTTTGGGAGTTGCTGAAGGATTTGGGGCGAGTGTGACAGCACCTGGACACGTTACCCACACGGCAAATAAACAAATAAGGCTGGGTTCAATTTCACGAAAAACAAAAAAAAGCGAACTTCAAAATATAATTTGCGCATGGCGTTCCGGAGGGTTAAAAACTGAAATCTACGGAAATATTGAACAGTTAATTTGGGAAAAATTGCTATGTAACGTGACCTTGTCCGGCCCATGTTCTATTTTTGGATGCAATGTTAAAGAACTTTATAATGACGCAGAAAAATGGACATTTGCTTTAAATTGTATGCAGGAAGCTTATTCTGTTGGATTAGCGAGAGGTATACCATTTTCGTTTAAAGATCCTACTGATTACGTCATTGATTTTGCAAAAAGGGTCGGGTCTGCCAAACCCTCAATGCTGCAAGACTATGAGACTAAGAAGAAAACTGAAATAGACTTTATTAATGGAGCCATTCCGCCATTAGCAGTTGAATTCCAAATTCCAACACCTTTTAACGACAAGGTGTGTAAAATTATTCATGATGCTGAAAAAAGATTTAAGTAAGCTTTAAAAAATATTTCTGTTAGCATAGAAAAAATTAGGGTTAGCAAGATGCAAAGCAAGATCTCAAACTTGGACGGCATAATTGACCAAAGTCTAAAGACCGCTTCAATTTTCATATCAGTAGTTGCTTTTCCTGCTACCATCATAGCTGGTTATAGAAACTTATTCGTCGATTTTTTACCTTTCCATCAAATATTCGTAACTCTTTGCTATGTACTTTTTGTTTTCGTCGCCTTTGGCCAAACAAAGTCAAAACAATTTCGTTTATACGCAACAGTTATAATTTATTTTTTATTATTTTTACTGGCTGGGATACGGAATAGCTCAATTATTTTTGTTGATGTATTCCTTGTTTTAGCGTGCGGCTTAATGGCTTTTAAGTTCTCAAGCCGAACCGTTATTGCGTCAGGCGTCTTAGCTACAATTGCACTTTATCTAATGACTACGGAAACGTTCATCCCAACTAACTTAAGCAAGCCATTTGCTTCAAGTATCGTTGCAGTGCATTTATCTTGTTTAACACTCATCTGCGTTCTTGTTTTTGCAATCAGAACTTTAGTCGAGCAGTACGAAAAAATGTATCTTGAAGAAATAAAAGCAAATAAATCTCTCATTGAGAAAAATAAATCGTCATATGATTTGGTCGCTGAGGCTCAGAAACTTTCTGAGGCAGAAAAAACCAAATTAAAACTAGCCGCGTTTAGCTTAGCTTCACAAACAGATTTAACCAAAGGTTTATTGGAAAACACTGATAAAAAGAACAATAACCTACTAGTCGAGCATATTCGAGATCGTGTTCGTGATGTTTCTTTTAATTTGTCAAAAATTATTGAAACTGGAAATTATCTTTCTGATGATACGGCTACTTTAACAATCCAAGATTTAAGCCACATATTGAAGAAATTCACAGACCCTTATAAATTTTTTCCTGATTGGACAGATATGAAAGTAGAGGTGGCGACTAGTTCTGTATCAGAATTTGAATATAGCATTCCTGTAAGCTCTCTAAAAGTAATGCTTCATCATTTAATTTCACACTGCCAAGAAATATATGAGCCTAAAGAACTTAAGTTCGAGATTAGTGAAGGAAGGCAATCCCAAACTATGACAGAAGTTCAATTAACAGCTCTAATTGCCACAACTAGAAACTCGGAAGAGTTGAACTTAGCCCGCTTTAACAAAATAATGGAAAGTAAATTAAACTTGGAAACAGGCGCACCCCATACTAACCTGATAAAAGCTGTTTTGAGTAGTCTACCCGGCTCAATTAAAGCAACATTGATCGGAAATAAGGTTAGGTTGGATGTAGTATTTTGGGTGGAACCAACGGAAGCCGCATGACTCCAAAACGCTAATAAAAAAATTATTTTATAAAAAACTTAAATCTATGGTAATTTCTTCTTATCAAAAAGTGGAGATTAGCTATGCAACAAAAAATGATGCTTTTTACGCCTGCAGTTGGCGTTATATATGGTTTTTGGTTTTTTCTAGCACCTAATTCGTACTGGTCAGTGATGGCAGTACCCGCAGATTTAATTTCAGACCTCGCAAGCGCTCAATTACAAAATACTGGATTAGCGTTGCTGGTAATAGCATATGTTCTTATCGCAACAAAGAAATACGTTAGCTTAGAAAACACATCAGAATTTATGATGATACATTCGATAGGCTGGGCTATATTTGCAATTGGTGGACTCTACCTCATCTTTAGTAGTGGCGACCCCATTGGAAATAACCCATTTTTTTATCAAGCGTTAATATTCCTAGTTATAGCTGCAGGATTTTATGCAAAGCGTAATTAATACTTCAAATTAATCAAAGGGTCCCATAGTTTTGGACCCTTTGATAAACTTCGTTAATAAATAGCTGTTAATTGAACTAGAGCAACAACCACAAAAATAGCTGCAAATATCAATTTAAGTATTGAAAATGGTATTGCCGATATACCAGCACCATAGGTTGTAGCTTTCATATCTTTGTCCATATCAGCCACTAAATAGCTCATGTTCGTTAACAATCGGATTATTCCAAAGGCTCCAATAAGTGCCGGCCCAATAACCGAAGCTGCGACTACACCCTCTTTTCCAGATATATCACCAAAAATAATCACCGTCATTGTTGTCAATTGACTAATAGTGGTAAGTATCATTGCAATCATGAAATAATAAAACGTACTCGTTTGAATACTTGCTCTCAAAGTTTGATCCATAGATTTTCCTCACTGTTGATGATTTGAAGTTTAAGTGAAATTCAAATTCTAACATAGGATAATTTATTAAAACGTAAGGTAAGCAAGCCAAATTTTTATAGCCATTCTAGAAGGTCCTTACTTTTGTATAAAATTTATGCAAACGCCTACTCAACTTTTTTTGACGCAAGGTATAACTTTAGATAGGCAATTGTTTATTTAGAGTAGCCTTCATGGAGGCGCTCATGCAAAAGATCTTATCATTTTTAATTTTAGTTTTAGTTCTAATAGGCACATCAATTTATGCAGGTGATGACGAGGAAGATCTGCTCTTAAATACAAAATCTTGTGTTAATTGCGATCTTAGCAATGCTTGGCTGGAAGAGGCCGATCTTCGAAAAGCAGATCTGACTGGCGCAAAACTTTATCGAGCAAATATGGAGTATGCAAATTTAACAGGAGCAAACCTTACTGGTGCGGATTTAAGTAATGTCAGACTTCGTGGCGCTAACTTAACGAATGCTATTCTTGATAACGCTATTTTGCGTTACACTAATCTGGGAGACGCCAATTTAAGTGGGGCCAGCCTAAAGGGGGCCAAACTTAGAGACGCTCGATTTTCCAACACAAAAACAGATGGTGTTCGTTTCTAACGGACTAAGCCGCATACTTAGGATTTTTATCTAACCTTCAATTAAAAGAGGGCCTTCTAAAACTGTCATTTTACTACCTTGTGATATTTCCTTCAGCTCTTCCTTCATAAGAGACATAATTTTATCCGCAGTAGCTTTGTCGTTAAATCTCGAAACAACAAAGAATTCAGTCTTACTAATAGAAAAAACCTCACCAGATGTTTGACCAGCACCCAAATTGCGGGGCAACATAGTTGTTTCAAGGTAAGAAATAATCATTTTCATCTGCAATTCAGATAATGCTTTCACATTAACAACTCTGCAATACATACCAGTCTCCAAGATCTATTTTTATCGTGATCCTATCCACGATCTATATTAAATCAACTCTCCTGGGCTCCTGATTCAATAAACTCCTGATCAATTTTTGGAAGAGGTTGGTCACTGATAGCAGCTTCAAAAGCCTGAAGTCTTTTGTATATTGATATCAATTCGATGATAGTCGTCCAGGACGATACCAAAAATTGAAACGAAGAGGCAACTTGTCCAAAAGCCCTTAAAATTTGGTTCATTATACCAAGCGTTATGCGCCCAGAGACAATTGTTGGCACTAAGAAGATATATGCTACTACATTATCCGCTTGAATATACATATACCGGAACAGATTAAAATATGTATAGTGCCAATAAATTCTAAAATAATTTCGACGGACATTTGCAAAAAGATCTCTTAAAGTTCCGGGATTGGCGCTCTGCTCATCTTCTTCACCAAGAACTAACTCTTTTCGGAATGCTGCCTCTACCCGTTGGTTTTTAAATTCTAATCCAGGTAATTTAATACCAGCTAAAATAAGCACTAGGGTTCCAAAAAGAGACCAAACAATGGATAAGACAACTAATGGGTAAGGTATGGCTCCAAGTATCGGCAAAGTTTCAACATGAACTGAAAGAGCCGCTAGAACTGGTAAAAATGCTATCAGAGTCATGATCGAATCTACAAATGCTACCCCCAAACCTTCCATGATGGCAGCAAATCGCATTGTGTCTTCTTGAATACGTTGTGACGCCCCCTCAATATTTCGAACTTGCTTCCACCTTTCAACATAATAGTTGTTCATGGCAGTACGCCAACGGAATATATAGTGAGCAGTGAAAAATCTATTTAAAATGATAAATAAAATATAAGGAAACGCGATGGTACAAAATACTAAAAAGTGCCCATATAGATCACTTGCTGTAATTCCGCCATCGCCTGTTAGGGCTGTTTGAATATCGTTATAAAAAGGACCGTACCAAGCATTAATTACCACTGAAACCTGAACTGACGCATATGATAAATAAATCAGTAGTGCCGAACCCAAAATTGACCAAATCTGCCACTCGTGTGGACTCCGCGAACGCCATACAAAGAAAAATACCAGCGCTCCAAAAGCGAAAAATATATCAAACCATAGAAATTCTGATGTAACAAAATGACCTAAGCCTATTACCGTCTCAGTTTCGGTTAAATCAAACCCAAGAGTTTCCCCTATTGTTTTACCAAAAGAATACCAAACTAGGATTAAGAAACCACTCCATACAGCCAACGACGAAAAGAAATATTTAGGCTGCGGAAAAAATGACTGAAACATTTTGAAAAATCCTGCTTAGTTACAAGGCATAGGTTGAAATATCATAATCTTTACTAAATTTAGTTCTATCATAATAATTTCTAGTTAAAATGATTAAACTTTGGAAAATAGAGGAATGTATAATGTCTGAATGGCTGTACCAAATTAGAATAAAAGTTTCGGAAAAGCTCTCAGAAGATCTGCGTGGCGTAAATGATTTGAGGCTATCTAATGAGATCATTAAAATCGCTACTGATAATAGTTCCAGACTTGTTTGCACTTTTGATGCGTTTGCAGAGTATTGTGAAGAAGCGGAAAGAGAAGGTATCGAACAGTATGAACTGTATCATTGGACAAAATCTACGATTGATAACCCTGAAAAAAAGGCAAAACATTTAAAGTCTTTTGCTTTTTACGAAGGTAATAATCAGGTTTACAGTAAAGATTTAGCTTGTTCCATTGAGCAGCGCCTTAAGGATCTAAATAGCGGTGATGAAATAGTTGAAATAAACTTGATAGATTCGAACCCGGCGAATAATCCGCAACCACCTAAACGAGTCGATTAGACCTGGGAACAACCAGATATAATGTATACTAATGAACACAAAATTAACCTGTTATTTTTATTGGGAAAATAAAGTATACCATTGTATTTGTTGACTTTTTGAGTGTAAACTTCTTATTTTGAGACATAGAAATTAATCTATACGAATGTATCGGGAGTTAATGAGATGTCTAAACCTAACACTGAATTTAATTTGGGATTACGTGATATAGACCTTATTGAAGATGCTATAAACTTAGTTATAGCCCGTAGGTCTTCTGCAATGAGTGCTCTAGCTGAAGATACTTTAGAAAATACGACGGATATGTCTGCCTATAGAGAAATTAGACATGAAGTGGCTGAGTTACGTGAATTGTTGGGTCGACTTCATAATCAGAAAAATTGGTATCGCCCACAGACTGATGCCGTATATGTAAGCGGGTAAAGACGTTAGCTTGCTTATAGATCGTCAGCTAACTGATTATACAAATATAGCAAGACAAAAATCCCTGAACATATAGCACCAAAAGCTCCTACCATTAAAAGTAGCTCGATTTGTTCGACACTAAACTTTGGACCAAAAATTTGCTTCCAAGTTACCATTTTAGCCTCCAAAAACTAAGTTGACGTTCACAAATACCACACTGAGTGACAAGAAAGTTGTTACTAATAAAGTCGGAAAGCCAAAGCTTAATGTCGGAACATTAAACCGTTTAAGCGTTGTTCCACAACTGAAGCATTTATCCGCTAAAGAGTTATGAACAACATTGCATTTTTTACATTCATTTGCCATACTTTATAAATAAATATGTTGAAAAAAAAGTCAACAAATACAATAGTATACTTTAATTTTCGTTCAAAAATAAACACTTATATTAGTGTCCATTTGTATACAGCAGATGCTTGGTGATTATTTTGAGCGTAACCCAAATAAAATTTGCAAAAAAAGGGTCTCTAATCGGCTCAACAGGGAGGAAAAAGCTATTAGAGACCCAGTACCCGCGGGGTTAATAAATTTAATATACGCATTTTTTATGCCAACTTGAATTTTTGTTATCTTTTCATAGGCAAGCTACTTCAAAAGAAAGTAAATTGATTTGAATTAAAGGGCCTTATCAAAGTAAGTTTATATAGTCATATTCACAGCGAATTAAGTATAAATTCCCTAATGCAATCCCAGCCACTTATTTTATTCAATAACCATTTTTTATTTTGACAAATAATCTCGCATCGCTTGATAAACTACCGCCGTGGCCGCATTTGCAAGGTTGAGGGACTTTACGGCTTTATTATTGATTGGAAGTGAAAAAGTTCTTTCTTCCATGCTATCACGTATTGATTTTGGAAGGCCTTTGGACTCACACCCAAAAACTAAATATGCCTCGGGATGATAAGTTGGTGTATAAAAGCTTTTTGCTCCATCTTCTTCAAAAAAGTAAAGCTGATCATCAGACGGCGAACGCTCTAAAAGAAACTTATCCCAACTATCAAAGAGTTTAATTTTCACGAATTTCCAATACCGCGTCCCCGACCGCGCAACCGAAGACGAGTCTAGGGAAAAACCCAATTGGCCAATTAAGATCAATTCTAAATCCAGAGCTACGCAAGTCCTTCCGATTGAACCAGTATTAAATGGTATTTCCGGTTCAATCAGCACAACTTTCATTTTTGGTCGCACCATTTTTTCTATTACCTATGCATTATTAAAGATGGATAAATAAAACCCACCAAAATTTGTTTAATGCATCTTTGGACCAAATATTTCATAGATTATAAGACTGTCAAAATCTCATTTAAAGGCTTCTTAAATTTTGCAGCTTTTGGAATATTTGCATCATCACTCGGATGGCCAACTGGTAATATCATAATTGGTTTCTCATTGTCTGGCCTTCCACACAAATCATTTAAAAATTTCATTGGATTGGGTGTATGTTCCAGACAAACCAAACCAGCGTTGTGAATTGCAGTGATCAAAAAACCCATCGCTATTCCTACACTTTCAGGAACATAATAATTTTTACGTCGTGATCCGTCCGTTTTCTTTCCGAAACGTTCTGCAAATACTATAATTAACCAGGGCGCTTCTGTTAAGTGAGGTTTTGATATTCCAGTTCCAATAGGTTCTAAAGCGGAAATCCATTCATCACTGGCGCCACCAGTATAAAAAGATTGCTCCTCCTTCTCGGCAGCCTCGCGGATCATTTTCTTCATGCCTAAGTCCTGAATAGCAACAAAGTGCCAAGGTTGTTGATTTGCACCAGAGGGGGCTCGGCCAGCCGCAGCCACAATATTTTCAATAATTTGTTTTGATATCGGGTTAGTGCTGAAATCTCTAACTGAGTGACGTTTACACATGTATTTAAAAAAGATTTGCGATTTTTGAATAGCCTCATCCTCTGATAACTGAACGCGGTCTGGTAATTTTATTGGCTCGTAAGTCATTTTCAATCTTTCAATGCATCATGTAAAAAGTCAGATCTATTTAAAATATTAATCGAAATATGCCAAATGATGTTTTGATGAAATATAATTAAGTCTATTTATTTTGTACCAATCAGCAAATTTCATGGCACAAAATTTGCAAATTACTTCTGTAAATGGAGAGTAATTATGAATAAATCAGATCGAGATGAAGGGTTTATTGGCCCAATTAAACCATTAATGAGCATGAGTTATAGAGACTATCTTCGTATGATCAATACAGGGCTAGGCTTGCCCAGATTTCCCAGGCCAAAAACTCCCGTCATCAAAAGGGACCAGGATTATTTATTTCCACCGGTTAATTACAAATTGAACTAAAACCTCAATTTCAACATTAGGTTTCCATTATGGTTAGGTTCTTCTCACAACGAACCTAACCAATATTCTCAAGCCCATTATACTGCAAAAAAGGGCAAAAACGTTTCTGTTTGGTTTTAATTCGTTTCTTTGAGAAATGTCAAAATGCCGCATATGCAATGCTGCAACGCAGCGTTATACATAAATAAGAGGTTTGCGTTTCCTCCCTGTTAATGTGAACCATAACTTTACCTCCGCCGAAGGGCGGGGGTTTTTTAAAGTAAAATCATAAATAGATTTTTTTGAATTGATTTATCCATCAACACTAACCAGAAAAAATTTTATCTGTCCAATAATGACAAACGTAACGTAATCAAAGAATTATCTTAAATAAAATTGAGCTTTACAATAAAATAAAAGCATTCAAAAATGGAGTGTTATTATGTCAAAAATGAATACAGCAGCTGATCGTGATAGACGACAATTAATTGGAGCTACAAGGGGAAGAGACCTCTACTGGGGCTTCACTATTGCCGTCTTTGGCAACCTATTTACGCTTTATATCATCTCCCAAGGAGGAAATATACCTCAGCTGGCTATTACAGCTGCTGTTGTTGGAATGTTTATTTTTGTAATGATTAATTCATTTGATTGTATGGATGATCTAAAAGCTAATATTGATGATACCGACGATGATGAAGCTAACACAAACCTTGGCAAAAAATTTAAAGCAGCGCCATGGGGTATGTTTAAGGTCGTAATCACTCTTATTTTTGGCGCTATTGCAGTTACTCAACTTTTGGAAGTTTGGTAAAAATAATCCAATCAATAAGCTTTAAGCTTTCCGAGTTCTTAAACGCAAAACAGATAGAATCTGTAGGTGCGCGGCTGTTTAGGGAGGAATATAATGAAATCTCATTATAGGGTGGTTGTTATTGGAGGAGGAGTAGTAGGAGCCTCCGTTATCTACCATTTAGCAAAATTTGGTTGGTCGGATATTTGCATGCTGGAAAGATCAGTACTTACAGCTGGTTCGAGTTGGCATGCCGCTGGCGGCATACACGCTCTAAACGCTGACCCAAATATTTCTGCCCTACAGGCTTACACTATTGACCTGTTGCAAGAGATCGAGGCTGAGAGTGGACAAGATATTGGTCTGCATATGACCGGTGGATTAACTATGGCTGGCACGCCAGATCGATGGGAATGGTTACAATCGCAATATAGAGTATATCAATCAATTGGTATCTCTGACTGTCGGCTTGTAACACCACAAGAAGCCCGTGAATTAAACCCAATCATGTCAACAGAAGGTTTGCTGGGGGGTATGTGGGCTGATCGGGAAGGTTATTTAGATACAACAGGTACTGTACATGCCTATGCTAAAGCAGCACGAAAGCGAGGCGCTGAGTATTTTGAACACACAAAAGTAGAGTCACTGGAGCAAACCAAAGACGGTTGGCGT
>CENT01097231.1_pt1 | contig 14097 bp, 15 predicted proteins | sample 530141 | NCBI WGS metagenome assembly CENT01 (sample SAMEA2591074, study PRJEB7988) | marine metagenome | isolation source: saline water (ENVO:00002010), including | reverse complement strand
TAATAACATGTAAATAAAAATATAAGGATAGAAAGCAAAAAAATTATTTGCATTACTAGCAATAAACAATAATGCTGCACCTAACAAATGTAATAGACCAAGAATTTTCTGAGCTGCAAAATAACGATCTGCAATTAAACCAATAATAAAAGGTGCTATTATAGCACCTATCGATTGCGTTTCATATGCCATTGCTAATTCGCCTCCTGGAGAATTAAAAATTTGAGAAAGAAAGGTTCCCATAGTAACAAACCAGCCTCCCCAAATAAAAAATTCAAGAAAAAAAAGCAGTGAAAGTTTAAAGCGAGTACTAAAGATCATAAATTATATACTTGAAGCAGCTTTTTCAAGTAATTTTTTTGTTGCAATAATCCCTTCTTTTTCACTAAGCTTGTCACCTTCATATTCCACTCCAATAAAACCATTATATCCCGCTTTTTTTACAATTGATAATAATTTATAATAGTCAAGTATAGTTTCATTTCCGTTTTCATCAAATTCATATGATTTTGCACTTAAGCCAAATGCACGAGGTAACATTTCAGATACACCTAAATAGGGATCATAAGGGTTATTACATTTATTATCTTTAAGTGATCCCCAATCCTCACTCATGCAAAAATTTCCAAAGTCAGGAAGAGTTCCACAGTTTGAATAACTAACTTGATTAATTACTTTCATCAGAAGAGAGGCATTAGATGATTTACCACCATGATTTTCAACTATAACATTAATATTTAGTGGTTCTGCAAAACCAGATAAAACATTTAGACTCTCTATAGAATTTTTAATCCAAGCTGTTTCCTCTTTTTCTCCATGAAGGTTAATTCTTACTGCGGAGCAACCCATTTTGTTAGCAGCTTCAATCCAAGCTTTATGGTTTTCAATAGCTTCGTTTCTTTCTTTATCATCAGAGCTAGATAAGTCTCCTTCTTCATCTATCATGATAAGAACATTTTTTAAATTATATTGAAGAGCAAGTGAATTATTTTTCTCGATAAAATTTTGAATTGCAGAGACTTTGTCATTACTCTCCATAACATCAGGATAAAGTTGGCTAACATATTCTAGTCCTTCAAAACCTAACTCATTTGCCATTTTTGCAAATTCATATGGAGAAACACCGTTTTCGCGGAATGCTTTATGAAAAGACCACTGTGCTAAAGATATTTTAAAAAATGGCTTGCTGTCAGGGGTAGATTTTTTAGGGTTTTGACAAGAAAAAATTAAAGCTAGAATAATTAGTGAAACAAAAGATCTCATTGTTAAAGTGTTATTTGGTTATATGATATTATACTATTTCAGGTGGTTATTGTATTTATTTAGAGAAGTAATATACTCAAGTGTAAGGACATAAATATGACCTAAATATATCTATAATATTAGAATTTGAACTAAAAATATCTATATTTGAGTTTACTTGAAAACAAAAAACAAATTTAATGGAAACGAACTATGATGCTATTGTTGTTGGAACCGGAGTAACTGGTGGTTGGGCAGCAAAAGAGTTGTGTGAAAAAGGACTGAAAACCCTAGTCTTGGAACGAGGGCGAATGGTAAAACACATCGAGGATTACCCCACGATCAACGACGATCCTTGGGATTATAAAACAGGAGATGTAATTACGAATGAAACAAGAAAAATTCAAGGAAAACAGAGCCGAACCGGCTATACAACAACAGAATCTAGAAAGCATTTTTTTGTTAATGATATTGAGCACCCTTACAATGAAACAAAGCGATTTGATTGGATGCGTGGATACCATGTAGGTGGAAGATCCCTTACTTGGGGAAGACAATCTTATCGCCTCACAGACTTTGATTTTGAGGCAAATCTGAAGGATGGAGTAGCTATAGATTGGCCAATTAGATATAAAGATTTAGCTCCTTGGTATAACTATGTAGAAGGCTACATAGGAGTTAGTGGTCAAAATGTGGGACTTCCTCAGTTTCCTGATGGGAATTATCTAAAGCCAATGGAACTGACTTGTGTGGAGGATCATCTAAAGTCATCGATTAGTAAAAATTATCAAGACAGATTGTTAACTATCGGTAGAACGGCAATAATAACAGAGGGGACTAAACCTGGGTTGGGAAGAATGAGTTGTCAATATAGATCAAGATGTATGAGAGGGTGTCCTTTTGGAGCATACTTTAGTAGCAACTCTTCTACACTTCCTGCTGCTGAAAAAACTGGTAATATGACATTACGTCCTTATTCTATAGTTTCAGAAGTCATATTCGACCCTGATAAAAAACGTGCATCTGGAGTCCGTGTTATTGATAGTGAAACAAATGAGGTTTATGAATTCAATGCGAAGGTTATTTTTCTTTGCGCTTCAGCAGTCCCTTCAACTTCTATACTAATGCAGTCAAAATCTAATTATTTCCCTAATGGCATGGGGAATTCTTCAGATCAATTGGGAAGAAATATAATGGACCATCATTTAGGTGTAGGAGCTTCTGCGACTACAGATGATTTCCAAGATAAATATTACACAGGAAGAAGGAATAACGGAGTTTATATTCCAAGGTTCCGAAATATTGGAGGTTCGACAGATCAAAAAGACTTTCTAAGAGGTTACGGTTATCAAGGAGGAGGTTCCAGAAACCAATCATGGACATCAAAAGTTGCTGAGATGGGTTATGGAGCGGAGTTTAAAAGTGAAGTTCTTAAACCTGGCGGATGGTCTATTGGATTAGGTGGCTTCGGAGAAGTACTGCCTTATGAAGACAATAGAATGACCTTAAATTATGACAAATTAGATAAATGGGGCTTACCGACAGTAACATTCGATGCCTCTATAAAAGAAAATGAGCGTAACATGCGAAAAGACATGCAACAACAGGCGGTTGAAATGTTGGAGAACGCAGGCTTTAAAGATGTCAGAGGTTATGATGGGGATTATGCATTAGGGCTTGGAATTCATGAAATGGGAACTGCTAGAATGGGTCGTGATAGAAAAACGTCAGTTCTCAATAAAAATAACCAAATACACGATGTGCCAAATGTTTATGTTACTGATGGTGCAGCGATGACGTCAGCAGGAAATGTGAACCCATCACTAACTTATATGGCATTGACCGCGAGAGCTGCAAATCATGCAGTTGAAGAATTAAAAAAAATGAATCTTTAATATACTTTGTAAAATGGATAGAAGAAAAGCCTTAAAAAATATTGGAACGGGATTCGGTGCTATTGCAGTAACTCCCACAGTGGTAAGTTTATTCCAAAGCTGCCAATCAGCTGCAACTTATGCTCCTGCATATTTTAGTTCCTCTGACTTTGAAAAGATTTCACAACTAATGGAACTCATCATTCCAGCAACTGATATTCCTGGTGCAATTGAGTTAAAACTCCCTGAATTTTCCGATGGCTATATCGCTGCCGTGTGGGATGAGGACAGACAAGGAAAGTTTGCTGAAGGATGGAAAGCATTTTTAACTGCTAGTGCTGCTATATCAGGAAAAGGAGTTGACCAAATGAACACTTCTGATTGGGATGCTGTACTTTCTAAATTCCTTAAGCCGGGTAGTGAAATTTCAGATGCAGAAAAGGATGCAGCTTCTTTTGCAGGTCAATTAAGAAGCCTTACAGTTAATGCATTTAAAACCAATGAATTTATTGGAGAAAACGTATTGGCCTATGCTCCGGTTCCAGGAGAGCAAAGAGGTTGTGTAGACTTGATGGAGGCTACTGGAGGAAAAGCGTGGTCTTTATAAAGTTCTAAGGTATTCGCTTATGGCGCGTGCCTCGTCTTGGCTCAAATTCTGATTGAGCATCATTACGTTATTATATTCTTTAAGCAGGGCTTTAGCAATAGGGTCCTGCTTTAACATTTCAGTGGGGTTTAGCAGTAGATTCATCACCCATTCTGGACTTCGACGTTCGTAAATTCCGGTCATTGCTGGTCCAATAAGTTTTCTAGCAGGCATGTGACACGCCGTACATTTTTGTTTAAACGCATTTTCACCTTGTGTAGCCATGTCTTGATCGACGGGCTGGCTGAAGTCCACAGAAGTAATGGGACCTATTCCTTTATTGTCGAGATCAACAGGAACTGATGAGCCTTCTGTAGAACTAGTTTTTTTAACTTCTTTCTGAGTTCTATTATATTCAAATCCTTTCTTTTTTTCTTCTTTAGAGCCGCAACTAATAAAAATTGATAAGACAAAAATGGTGAGGATGTTTTTCATGTAAATAAATTTTGTTAAAAATAGAAAAAGAATAGCTTTATAAAAAATTGCAGCATGTTTTTAAAAGAATTTGAAATTCGATGGAATGATTTAGATGCCAACAGGCATTTGGCAAATATTACTTATTTGAGTTATGCCAGTGAAACACGAATGGCTTATCTCAATCATGTAGGCTTGACTCATAAAGACCTTCATAAAAAAGCAATTGGTCCTATCGTATTCAACGAGCAGCTATTTTATTTTAAAGAGGTCATGCCAGATGAAAAGATTCGAGTTTCATTTGAACTGGACGGTTCCAGTGAAGAAGGAACTTTTTTTTCTTTCGTGCATAATTTTTTTAATAACAAAGGTGAAAATGTTGCTCGCTGCGAAATGATGGGGGCTTGGATGAACCTAAGCACAAGAAAACTTACTCCATTGCCTCAGGAATTTTTAAATCGGTTTGAGGAGACTCATAAAACAACAACTTTTAAAACGCTTACTGCTGCAGATACTAGAAGGCACGGCAGAAGACCACAAGACTTAAAATAAGAAGTATGAACTATTTTATACGTACCACAACATTAGCATTATTATTCTTTAGCATCTCTACTTCAGCTCAGCAAGAGGTATCGATTGATAAAGCTTACATCAAAGCCACACAAAAGCTCCTAAAAAACAAAAAAATAAAAGCAGCTTTTGAGCGGATTGAACAACTAGATCCTTTGACGGTCAAACGCCATATTGAACTTACAGAAATTGAAGCTCCGCCCTTTAAAGAAAAAAAGCGAGCAAAAGTATTTGCAGACTATTTTAACCAGTTGGGAATGGATACGGTATGGATTGATAGTGAAGGAAATGTTTTGGGTTTATTAAAAGGAAGTCAAGGAGGAAGAACAGTAGCTTTGGATGCCCATTTAGACACTGTTTTTCCTGAAGGAACAGACGTCAAGGTGCGCATTCAAAATGACACGCTCTATGCTCCGGGTATAGGAGATGATACAAGAGGATTAAGCATGTTACTTACCATATTAGAAACCTTAAAAACGGAAAAAATTCAACCGAAAGACAATATTCTTTTTGTCGGCTCTGTTGGGGAAGAAGGCTTGGGAGACCTTAGGGGAGTAAAGCATCTTTTTAGAAGTGGAGGGCCACAAATTGACAGCTGGATAGCAATTGATGGTGGAGCAATTGGTAGGGTAAATAATAAGGCTTTGGGTTCTTATCGTTATCGGGTTACATTCAAAGGCCCTGGAGGACACTCTTGGGGGGCTTTTGGTTTGGCAAATCCGCATCATGCATTGGGAAAAGCCATCAGTAATTTTGTTGAGCTTGCAGATCAATATACGAGTGAAGGGCCAAAGACAAGTTATAATGTAGGAGTCATTTCTGGGGGTACGTCCATCAACTCCATCCCTTTTGAATCGGTAATGCAGATCGACATTCGATCGGTGGAACCCAAACGCTTAGATGTTATGGAGGCCTATCTGACCACCGCAGTGGAAGAAGCTTTAGCCCATCAAAATAAAACTAAAAGACATGGGCCAGAGCTTACAGTAAGCATCGATAAAATAGGGAATCGTCCTTCGGGAGAACTTTCAGACCAGTTGCCACTTGTCCAAAGAACGCTTGCCGCAACACAAGCTTTTGGAGTTCAGCCCTTTTTAACAAGAGGCTCTACTAATTCCAATATTCCAATTGCTCAAGGAATTCCGGCAGTTACTATTGGGAGAGGAGGCGACGGAGGTAAAGCCCATTCATTAGACGAATGGTGGACCAACAAAGAAGGGCATAAAGCCATTCAACTGGCGCTGTTGATCTTACTTATGGAGTCGGGGATGGAGTAGTTTGTTTCACTTTTTTAGAAACCAAATAAACTCCTAAAAAGACCAACAAACAAGCGCTGATTTTAACTCCGTCTAAAATATCATTCTCTGTGATTACTGCATATACGATGGTGATCAAGGGTTGTAAATAAGTGAAAGCTCCTATGGTAGTAGCAGGAAGACTTTTTAGCGCGTAAACATTTAATAGGTAAGTCATAAAAGTAGTCCCCAAGACTACAAATGCCATTCTCCAAATAGCATCAAAAGGCAATGTGCTCCATGATACGGCTTTGAATTCTGTAATGGTCACTGGAAAGGTCATAATCACACCTGCTAAAAACATCCATTTCATAAGGGTTATGGTACGGTACTTTTGGGTAAGGGGCTTTACAAAAACCAAATAGGCACCAAAGCTTGTAGAGTTAATTAGGAGAAATATATTTCCTAAGGTTACATTGGGTGCGTTTACAATTTGGGAAGTATTGCCATACAAGACCAATAACAAGGCCCCTGTAAACCCTAAAATTATTCCCAAAAACTTTTTGGAAGTCAGTTTTTCTTTAAGGAAAAATGCAGAGAGGACTAATATGATAATGGGAGTGAGGGTTACGATTACTCCGCTGTTAATCGGAGTTGAAAGTTGGAGTCCTTTAAAAAACATAAGCATGTTGATACACATTCCCAAAAAGGCAACACCAAGGATACGCGGGTAGTCTTTACGGTCAATTTTTTCTTTTGGTGTAAAAATACTTAACCCCCAAAACAAAGCTGATGCTCCCAATACTCGAAGCATAATAAAACCAAGTGGTCCAATATAATGTGGCATTACCACTTTAGCGATGGTATGATTTAAACCATAGATGGTAGTAGCACCAAAAGCAGCCAGTAGAGCTAAAATCCTATTGTTCATCCAAAAATACTTTTGCAGCTTCTGTCACTTTTGAGCTATTGCCTATAAAAATTGTTTTGTCATAAACCAAAACAGGGCGTCTTAAAAAAGTATAATGTTCCAACAATAGTGAACGGTAGTCAGTATCTTCAAGGGGTTGATTTTTTAAATCTCTTTGTTTGTAGAGTTGAGCACGCTTGCTAAACAAGGCTTCGTAGCTTTGGGTAAGCAAGTAGAGTTCATCGAGCTGACTGGCTGTAAGCGGATTTTTTTTAATATCAACTTGAGTGATTGAAGCATCAAGATTAAGGGTTTTTATAATGCGTTTACAAGTATCGCAACTGCTTAAATAAAAAAAGACTCGCATAAGGCCAATATTGAGTTGCAAAGAAAAATCATTTTATTGAAAAACAGAGCGTTTGTGTAAAATCAAATACCTTTGCAGCGAATAATCTAGGAGAAGATGAAGGATAAGATGCATTTTAATAGCAAAACTATTCACGGAGGTCAAGAACCCGATAAAGCCTATGGAGCAGTAATGCCTCCGATTTATCAGACCTCCACCTATGCTCAAACAACACCAGGAGGGCATAAAGGATTCGAGTACAGCCGTACACACAATCCTACTCGACAAGCTTTGGAACGCTCCCTTGCCAGTATAGAAGCAGGTGAATTTGCTTTTGCGTTTGGTTCTGGATTAGCAGCAATGGATGCTGTACTCAAATTATTAAAGCCAGGAGATGAGGTTGTTTCAACTGATGATTTATATGGAGGCTCTTACCGACTGTTTACCAAAATTTTCGAGGATTTTGGAATTCGATTTCATTTTGTGAACATGAGTAACGTGGATAATGTTGAAGCGGCTATAAATAAAAACACACGTATGGTTTGGGTTGAAACTCCAACCAACCCTATGATGAACGTCATTGATATAAAAGCTGTATCAGTGCTTTGTAAGTCGAATGATGTGCTTTTGGCCGTAGACAACACATTCGCCTCACCATATATTCAGCAACCGCTTAACTTAGGGGCAGATATAGTGATGCACTCTGCTACAAAATATTTGGCAGGTCATTCTGATGTGATTCTAGGAAGTTTGGTAACCAATGACAAAAGTTTGGCTGAGCGCCTTGGTTTTATTCAAAATGCGAGTGGTGCTGTTCCTGGACCTATGGATAGTTTTTTGACCTTAAGAGGAATCAAAACACTACATGTTAGAATGCAACGACATTGCGAAAATGCAGCTGAAATTGCCCACTATTTAAAAACCCATCCAAAAATTGAAAAGGTCTATTGGCCTGGGTTTGAAGATCACCCTAACCACCATATCGCCAAAGCTCAGATGAGTGATTTTGGAGGGATGTTGTCTTTTATAACTAAGGGAGCAAATTATGAATCTTCTATTCAAATTGTAGAAAAATTGAAGTTGTTTACCCTTGCTGAATCTTTAGGGGGTGTAGAAAGCTTAGCAGGTCATCCGGCAAGTATGACTCATGCCTCTATACCAAAAGAAATTAGAGAACAAAGCGGAGTGGTTGATGCATTAATTCGCCTGAGTGTCGGTATTGAAGACGTTCGAGATTTAATTGCCGATTTAGACCAAGCCATTGGATAGTAAAATCAAATGAAAATCCCAAAAGACAAAAAAATCTACTTTGCTTCTGACCAGCACTTTGGAGCTCCTACAGCTGAAGCGAGTAAAAAGCGGGAAAAGATTTTTTTGGACTGGTTGAATGTCATCGAAAAAGATGCCTCAGCTTTATTTTTACTCGGCGATCTTTTTGATTTTTGGTTTGAATACAAAGAAGTTGTGCCCAAGGGATATGTGCGTATTTTGGGCAAATTAGCGCAGTTGGTTGACAGTGGAATTCAAGTGCACTATTTTGTTGGGAATCACGATTTGTGGATGCGAGATTATTTTGAAACCGAATTGAGAATTCCTGTTTACCACAAGCCTAAAGATTTTATCCTCGAGAACACTTCATTTTTGATAGGGCATGGAGATGGATTGGGCCCTAATGACAAAGGCTATAAGCGCATGAAAAAACTATTTACTAATCCGTTGGCAAAGTGGTTCTACCGTATGCTTCATCCAGATCTTGGGATGCGAATAGGGCATTATTTTTCCGTAAAAAATAAATTAATATCTGGAGATGAGGATGTTGTTTTCTTAGGAGAAGATAAGGAGTGGTTAGCTATATATGCAAAACGTAAACTCGAACAACAACACCGAGATTATTTTCTGTTTGGACACAGACACCTTCCCCTAGAAATTGAATTGAATTCAAAATCAAAGTACATCAATCTAGGCGATTGGATTAGTCATTTCACTTATGGTATTTTTGATGGCAAGCATTTTGAACTAAAAAAAGTGGGAGGTTATAGATGATTGAGCAAAAGTCACTTGATGTTGAAAAAACAGTATTGGTTGGAGTAATCAACTCCAAGCAGGACAGTGAGAAGTCCAAAGAGTATATGGACGAATTAGCTTTTTTAGCTTATACTGCTGGTGGAAAAGTATCGACTCGATTTACCCAGAAAATTGACCCTCCGAATCCAAAAACCTTTATAGGAAGTGGAAAAATGCAAGAGGTGATTGACTATGTCAAATCTAACGACATTTCGTCAGTGATTTTTGACGACGAACTTACCCCCGCCCAACAAGGGAATATTGAAAAACTATTAAAGTGTAAAATTCTTGACCGCACAGGTTTAATCCTAGATATTTTTGCCCAACGTGCCCAGACCAGTTATGCTCGAACTCAGGTAGAATTGGCTCAGTACGAGTATTTATTACCTCGTCTTAAAGGGCTTTGGACTCACTTAGAACGTCAACGTGGAGGGATTGGAATGCGAGGACCTGGTGAAACAGAAATTGAAACAGACCGTCGGATAGTGAGAGATAAGATCACCTTATTGAAAAAGAAACTTGTTACCATTGACAAGCAGATGGCAACCCAAAGGGGAAATCGTGGTGCACTCATCCGAGTTGCATTGGTAGGTTATACGAATGTTGGAAAATCAACTCTGATGAATGTGGTGTCAAAAAGTAAAGTCTTTGCGGAAAATAAATTGTTCGCAACCTTGGATACTACTGTGAGAAAAGTTGTAATTGGAAATCTTCCCTTTTTGATGAGTGATACGGTTGGGTTTATCAGAAAACTTCCAACTCAATTGGTAGAGTCCTTTAAAAGCACATTAGATGAAGTTCAAGAGGCTGATTTATTGCTTCATGTGGTGGACATTTCTCATCCTAATTTTGAGGAGCATATAGAGTCGGTAAATCAAATTTTAAAAGAAATCAAAAGCTTGGATAAACCCACCTTAATGGTTTTCAATAAGATTGATGCCTATGAGGCAGAACCTTGGGATGATACAGAACTGATCGAAGAACGCGGTTCTAAGCATTATTCAATAGATGAATGGAAACAAACCTGGTTTCATAAAGCAAATGGAAATGCGCTTTTTATCTCCGCTTTAAACAAAGAAAATCTGGATGAATTTAGAAAACGCGTATATGCTGAAGTTCGAAAAATTCATATAACCCGTTTTCCCTATAACCATTTTTTATATCCTGAGATCGCGGAGGAGTAATAGGCACTTCAGTTTTTTTTACCCACAATTATATATACGGGAAAGTGATCTGAATATCCATATAATTTAGTCCCTTTGACATGATTTCGATAAGGGTATCCCAAATATTTTCCCTCAGTCACAAACAAGAGTACATTCATAAAGCCCTCGTAGAATTCTTTTTTTAGATCAATTCCCAAATCTACAAGTCCAACCTTTGCTATTGGAAAGTGCTGAGTACCTATAGAAAAACGAGATTCAATAGCACTCTCTTCCAAAGAAGAATCTTTACAATAAAAGAAGATGTAGCATAAAAGGAGTAGACCGACAAAAATATTTTTCATCGCAAAGCATTTGGGTCAACTAAAAATACAAAAATTAATTGTATTTATTTTTATGAAATTTGACAACAAAGGAGGGCTAAATTCTAAGCCTACTTAACTTTCTCTATTATTGATATAGGCGTTTGCTTGTCGGGTAGGTAAGATGACCATATCTGCAATATTGACTTTTTCTGGAACGCTTGCCATATACAAAATGGCATCAGCAACATCTTCTGCGGTTAGTGCATCTATTCCTTCGTAAACTTTTGCTGCCCTTTGTTCGTCGCCTTTAAAACGGACTTCAGAAAATTCTGTCTCTACCAATCCTGGGTGTATGGCTCCCACACGAATTCTAAAGGGATTCAGATCGATTCTCAGCCCGCTTGTAAATGCATCCACTGCAAATTTACTACTGCAGTAAACACTACCATTGGGATAAACCTCTTTACCCGCGATGGAGCCCAGATTGATAATTTGACCTTTTTTGGATTCCACCATATGAGGAAGTACCGCCTTAGTGACATACATTAAACCTTTTACATTTCCGTCAATCATGGCGTCCCAATCGTCAATATTTGCAGTTTGTACGGGGTCGAGACCGTGAGCGTTACCTGCATTATTGACTAAGACATCAATTTTTTTCCAAGGACTTGCTAAACTTTCAAAGGCTTTAAAAACTGCTTTTCGTTCTCTTACATCAAAGATGAGCTGCACAGTTTCTACCCTGAGCTGTTCTTCCAATTCGTCCAACTTTTCTTTTCGTCTTCCACAAAGTATTAAACGAGCACCTTGATTTGCAAAGGCTTTTGCAGTTGCCCAACCAATTCCACTACTCGCTCCTGTAATGCATATAATTTTATCTTTCATAGGTATTGTTTTATGCGACTTCTACTCCTTGACTTGCTTTGAGGAGTAAAAACCAGTCTGTAAGTTCTAATTTTATTTCCAATGCTGAAATAGCATTTTTCATTCTTTGAGTTGAGGTAGTTCCAACAACCGGATGAATCTGTGAAGGATGTTGAGCCAGCCATGCTAACAAAAGTTGATCTTCACTGCAATCGTATTTTTTGCTAAGCGATTCCATACATTGCTTTATTCGAATGACTCGACTGTTTTCTTCTTTAAAAAATGATCCCAAAGGACTCCAAGCCATAACCCCAATTTTATGGGTAGATAAATAGTCGATAGTCCCGTCAAATAGAGGTTTTTCATGGGTAAGTGAACATTCAATCTGATTCCAACTGGGACGAAGTTCTTTTTGTAGCAATGCGATCTGAGCAGGAGTAAAGTTGGAAACACCAAAAGACTTAATTTTTCCTTCTTTTAATAATTTTTGAATGATTTGGGTCGCAGTTTCAACATTTAAAAGAGGACTCGGACGGTGAAATAAAAGCAAGTCAATATAGTCTGTACGCAGCGCTTTCAGCGAATTGTCAACACTTTTTTGAATGTGATTGGAAGAATAGTCGTAGTGCTTTACAGACAGAGGACGTGCTTCACAAGGCATTTGAATACCGCACTTAGTGATAAATTGCAGCTGCTCTCTTGGGATCTTGGTTTTGCTATAGGCTGCTCCGAATTCAGCTTCAGTAGTGTAACCTCCGTATATATCTGCATGATCAAAAGTTGTTATGCCCATGCTTAGATTTTTTTCAATTTGAAGCTGCATTTGTGCAGTTGACATTTTGGCGCCCCAAGCACCCCAAGTCATGGTTCCAGAAATAATTCTTGAAAATGGATTCATCTAAGTAAAATGCATTAAATTCACTCCTAAATTAACAACTATTAAAACCAACGCCAGTAGCTCTGGCTTGATTTTTTAACCAATTGTTAACAAGAAAACGTATTTAAATTTTTCAAATTTGCAATCCAAAAAAATGCTATAATTTCTATGGAAAACAAGACCACTGAAACGATTGACATAAAAGCAATCAATGAAAAGATTGAAAAGGAAAGTGCCTTTGTAGATTTATTGACCTTAGAAATGAATAAGGTAATCGTAGGGCAAAAGCACATGGTAGAGCGACTTTTAATTGGACTTTTGGGTAAGGGGCACATACTCTTAGAAGGAGTTCCAGGCCTCGCCAAAACACTGGCTATCAACACCTTAAGTACGGCTGTTAAAGGCAGCTTTAGCCGTATTCAATTTACGCCTGATTTGCTCCCTGCCGATGTGGTAGGAACGATGATTTACAACATCAAGGAAAATGACTTTTCAATTAAAAAAGGTCCCATATTTGCCAATTTTGTCTTGGCGGATGAAATCAATAGGGCTCCAGCTAAGGTACAGTCAGCACTGCTAGAAGCAATGCAAGAAAAACAAGTTACCATTGGAGATAAGACCTTTAAACTACAAGCCCCATTTTTAGTTATGGCAACTCAAAACCCTGTAGAACAAGAGGGGACTTATCCATTGCCTGAAGCACAGGTTGATCGATTTATGTTAAAAGCCGTAATTGATTATCCGAAACTGGAAGAGGAGCAACTCATCGTCCGCAATAATTTGAGTAATAACAATGTAGCTGTCAAGCCTGTAGTGACTACTAAACAAATTTTGGCTGCACAGGATACTATTCCTCAGGTGTATATGGATGAGAAAATTGAAAATTATATTTTGAATTTGATTTTTGCAACGCGTTACCCCGAAAAATATAAATTAGACTCCATCAAACCTCTAATCAGTTTTGGTGCCTCACCAAGGGGAAGTATCAACTTAGCTACAGCTGCTAAATGCCACGCTTTTTTAAGACGCCGAGGCTATGTGATACCAGAAGACGTAAGAGCGGTCATTTATGATGTTTTAAGACATAGAATAGGCCTGACCTACGAAGCAGAAGCAGAAAACATCACTTCGGTAGATTTGATAAACCAAATCATAAATGAAGTAGAGGTCCCTTAGAACACTTCTTTTTTAATTAAAGTCTTTTGTAAATAGCACGGTATGGATACTAAAGCGCTACTAAAAAAAGTTCGTAAAATCGAAATCAAGACACGCCGTTTGAGTGATCACGTCTTTGGTGGAGAGTATCATTCTACATTTAAGGGGCGAGGAATGACTTTCAGTGAAGTACGTCAGTATCAATTTGGAGATGATGTGCGAGCAATCGATTGGAATGTTACCGCTCGCTACAACGAACCTTTTGTCAAGGTGTTTGAAGAAGAACGCGAACTTACTTTAATGCTGGTTGTTGATGTCAGTGGATCGGAAGCATTTGGAACACGCTCCCAATTTAAAAGAGAGATTTTAACCGAAATTGCTGCAACGCTCGCTTTTTCAGCCTTGCAAAACAACGATAAGGTGGGATTGGTC
>CENT01097781.1_pt1 | contig 14118 bp, 14 predicted proteins | sample 530141 | NCBI WGS metagenome assembly CENT01 (sample SAMEA2591074, study PRJEB7988) | marine metagenome | isolation source: saline water (ENVO:00002010), including | reverse complement strand
GGGGTAGCTCCGCCGGGAAAAGACGGTCTAAATTGATCGCTTACTTTAATACAACTAAAAATGACAATTATTTTAAGTGGATTAGTCGATAACCGATAATAAACTATAATAATGTATTGTCTATTATGCGAATACGAGCGAACTTGATAGGGTAACAAATCTTGGACTTCGAAATTTCCTCATTGCTCTCTCCGATTTGAATGTTGGAGTCAGCTTACTAAGATCTCATAATCGCTTGGATGTGCTGTTACCGGACGCTTACCCCGAAAAACCGACTAACTGGTAGACCAGGTCTGAGCTAGAGCAGACAACACTTTATTTATGGCGAGAAATACACACCTTTGCGTTATCGTAAAGATCATCTATGTTTAAGGGGTAACTGTTCTGTCGGAGGGGATTGGTTTGAAAACCACGGATCAAGTTATCGAACAATCGGTGGAGCTCGTGGAAAGAGTGATTCAACAGATGTTACTGATTTAAATAAGTAATAGTAAATTGTTTCGGATCAAGTTCGGCTTATAAAACCAGAGATGTATACTGGTCCCTTTTGGATTATCGCTCAGATTACCAAATACCAAGTGTTCTGGACGCTACGTTCGACACTTACTGGAATTGAATTAGTAGCGGCATAGCTAATTTAGCCACTTTATGTAAAGGTTGTAGTTTTTCTGTAAGTTAAGCCAGAAACCAGACGATATCCCAGTAACGCTCTCCAATTTTGTAGCCAAGGGGCCAGTAACAGTGACCTTACCGTTGATAAAGTTGTTAAGATGATATGTCTTTATACCTAATTTTTCGGCAGCATTAGAGAGATTAATATTATATCTATCAAGATAGTATCGTTTTAATACAATACCAGGATGCAGAGTCGGTAACTGATTACTTCGTAAAACAGGCATTTAGATTTCCATTTTATCTTGCATTGAGTTGTCCTATTAATGAGAATACTTCTTCACCGCGGAACATTAATGTTCCGCAATTCTCGATTAAAAGGCTTATTCTCTATTATGCGAATACGTTCGCCCTTGGTAGGGTAGTAAGTCTTGTACTTGCAGGTGTATATCTTCTTTTAGCCTCCACCTAAGAGCTAATCCATCGCCAGAAAACTGTTTGAGCTTTAAGATCATTTCCTTTGGTAACAATTCGATCTCGCTTGAGGCGTTTTGAATCAACTCATCAACCGTAGGGGTTAGTGAGAGCCTTACGGCGCGAGTTACACAGTGAAATGTCATCAATTTTTCTAACAGATATCCAGCTCTCTTTATTTCCGTAATTCCCGTCAATCGTGTTATATCTGGCACGAAATCTTCATACCATACCGCTAAGGCAACAATAACAAGTGGCTCTGATGGGATTTCTGTGAGTCGAGTTTGCACTATATTATTAAATGCTTGTTGGGCCTGACTTAAACATTCATCCATATAGTACTAACCACTATTCAGAAACGTCATTATCTGCTTCATATCGAGCGATTGAACAACTTAGTGCATCTATCAACAATAAATTTTTATCATAGTCTTCTAGCAACATTTCAATCATCATCAAAGCCTTGCCATGCTCCTCATCATTGCTTATTTTATTTAGTATTGGATATTCTTGAGACAGTTTTCGTCCTGCATCTCGAAGTTGAAGCAGTTCGTTACTGCATTCCTGCATATACCCTGCTTCAAGAGAGTTAGTGGCCACAATGCTGAATATATTATCCATCTCGAGGTCAGCTTCGATTTCAGGCTGTTCGCTTCGCTCTTTTATAGTTTGAGTTAACGCAAATTCATCTAATCCCTCTTCCAACACTTCTATCAATTTATCGGTGCGATAAGGTTGCAGAAAATTGCATTTAGTGAATAGTTCTTCTAGCGAGTATTTATTTGTGTTGATAGAGCGCTTTTTGCACCAGTTGGCAGCGATTTTATCAAACGTTTTTGCAGGTATGCTGGCTTCCAAGGCAAATCGAGAGCCCCTTTCGTCGTTAATCACTTTCTGTATAATAGTCGTTTCAACAGAATGGTCTAATTCAATTACAGCAGGGTTTGGATTAACGTCATAGTTGTCTGAATCATAGGTACAGTCTTGGTAAATTCCAACGCCATCCTCGCGCTCAGAAACCCAACCTTTTGTGCTCATATTAAAAAATTCCTGTTTGGCAAGTTCAGTAAATTAGAGCTCAACCTTTCCGGCTTACAATCGATGAGGCTCATGTGGCTTCTGTAAATGTAACTGCTGGAAAAAGCAAGCCGATATACGTTGTAACTGGTCTTAGAAATCCATTTTGACTTTTACTCTGATTGAGAATCTTGTTTTCTAAATATCAGCCTTTTAAATCTATCGCTCCCTGGATATAAAGTGAACACTCTCCCTGATGCTTGCAATTGACCTTCTCGAAAAAGCTGCTCAATTGTTGTTTTGTATAGTGGCGAATACTTGTCGATAGATGCGCTATCGGAACTCCCCATACCAACATAGTGGCCTAGGTGAAATGAACCATCATCTATGGACACTAATAAGCTAGGAGAACTCACCTTTTCATCTGTCCACTGTCTTAGTGTGTTCATAACTTTGTCAACAGAAACATCATCCGACATACTCTTATCCAATTATTAAATTTAGCATTATGAAATTAACAAGTTGCATGTGTTATTGAAAATTCCCTGTTTTTCGCTCTTCAATCCAGTCATACAAAGCGTTAATACCTCTATCTTGATACCGCTTTACAATTTCTGACGGAGTTAATGGAGAAAAAGCTGGGAGTTGATTAGTAACAAACCAGGTCCAGCATTCTTTATCAGATTCGAACCAGGGGCGAACGGAATTTAGTAACGCATAGATATCTCTTAGCCGTTTTTTCACTATGGGCTGATTAACTGGATTCTGTAAGTTCGAGAGCTCAAATGAAAGTCCGGTTGAGTACATGATAGTTTGGGTTGGTATAGAAAGAGCTTTAGCCCAATTTTCTAACGAATCATTTTTATCGATGTCATTGAACATTCTCAAATAGTCTCCGTATCGACTCTCACGACTTCAAATTAAAATGGCTAAGCTTTATTTGAAAAGCGCGCAGATACAGTATAAAAACCATTCAGATCCTTCAGCGAATAATTAATACGCTGAGCAAGCATATATCTGCCCTGGTCGTCGAGGAATCGTGTCATAGCGAGTAATTCAAGATTATCCCTTGCTTCACTTAGAGTAATTAATTTGCCGAGTATGTATGGATTATCGAGCCCTTTTTCTTCGAGGATTGCTCGAATGTCGTACATAAGCGAGAGTACGATTCTTCTTTCTTTCTCCAATTTTTCTAAAAACTTGTCGACCGATGAATTTGTACCCATTCCTTTTGCCTCATTCAATTAAAAACTAAATTTTTACGATGTGGATATTATCTCGCATTACAAAGTACAAAAAAAGACATCAAAATGATGCACACTCCATAGCTAAAATAAGCTGAAAACACCAATAATTTCAATTCTCTAAATAGTTTTCCGGTCAGCGACTAAATACATGTCATTCGTCATCGCAATATCGGTCATAATTATCAGCGTAAACCGAGTTGATATACTCTAGGGTAAACACCGGGGCTATTATATGTGGGGAAATACATTCTTCAAAAATCCGATGCAGACCTTTCCTGCCTTCTGCGACATATACTTGGCAACAATAATGATAATAAGGTGCAACGAATAATGTTGCAGCAGTCTCAATTCGAGAGTGATTCTCCATCAGTTGAAGAACGCCATCTCGATAATCCTTCATCTCAAATAGATTGTACAACATCGCTTGAGCGCCAACTTTCAACAGTTTAGTTACATCCTCACGGGTAACATCATTCGTTAGTTCTTTCATTTCAATTCATTACAGATTATTGGGTTTAACTAAAGTCAATATAGTAGCAAATTACTTCTCATTTGGCACTGTTTTGGTGCCAAATGGAAACCGCATCATAATGATGTGATGAATAAAACAATAAATAATCAGCGATATGAGTCGGTAATACAGTGGCTTGTTCTCGCAAGAAAAAAGAAGGGACTGACTATTCGTCAATTCGCTGAGCTTATTGATGAGCCACACCAGTTAGTCAATAGGGTTGAAAAGTGTCAACGTAAGTTAAATTTTTATGAGTACTTTCAATATTGCGAGGCCCTGGATCTCAATCCAGAGGATGGATTTAAGCTTTTAAAATTAAAAGGGCAGGGATGACGATGCACTAGAGGAAAGTGCGATACTTGTTAATCACATGATTATTTAATCGATACATACATGTGAATTATCTGGTTAACATAGCAAAATACTGTTTTGTAATGTAAATTAAAGAAATATTGAAATATAACAATGTCACAGAAAGCTTATTGCTCCATTTAGAATAATAATCGACCTAGCAAGAGGTTTGCTGGGTGTCGCCTAGAAAAGTATAAGGAGATATTCAGATGTCAGGCTACAGTAACTCTCCCGAAGTTGCCCCAACTAATCGTTTACCTCAATCTGCCATCGATGAATGGAGCCAGGTAAATACACCTTTTATGAAATCTCATAGTCAAGATTAGCTGGATTGAGCAATGAGACGCTTTAGGTCTTCCAAATCTCTGTTTCGGCTTCTTGAGGGGATGGAATGAGCCTAAGTTCACTTCAACTCAAAGAAGAGTACCGTACAGGTGAATCCAATCTTGTAAATGATTTCTATCTACCTTGCCTAGAGCAAAGTTATTTATACCAACGTTCTGTGGGCTACTTCAGTTCGACGGTCTTTCTCTTGATTGGTCCTGAAATAATTAAGTTCGCCAAGAATGGCGGAAAAATTCAGCTTATTTGTTCCCCCTCATTATCAGTGAGTGATATTCAAGCTCTAGAGCGCGGTTACAGTGATGGCAAAGAGTGGGTTTCTGATGAACTCTTGTGCTCTATCGATACTTTATTCCGTGATGACAGACTTATTAAAAATACTGAGGCCTTAGCGACGCTAATTAAGCTCAATGTGATCGAAGTTAAACTCGCATTCAGGAAAAACTCTGTAGGTATTTATCACGAAAAATTGGGCATCTTGTCTGGCATTGACGAGAAGGTCTCATTTAAGGGGTCCGTAAATGAAACTTGGAGTGGTTGGCATGAACGTGGAAACTACGAATCTTTAGATATTTTTTGTAGTTGGATTGAAGGCCGGGATGAGAGGCAAGTTAGTAGGCATACACGATACTTTGAAAGACTGTGGAATAATAAGATAGAAGAACTAGAAGTCATTTCTTTTCCTAATGTTGCTAAGAGTAGGTTAGAAGAAAGGGCTTTAAATTCCATTGAAGATATCGATGTAGACTCTTTAACTGACTACTTTTCGATTGGAAATCAGCACGAAAAATCAAAAACGGCAAAATCGCAAAATGAAAGAAAGCCGTTGCCACATCAGTTAGAAGCATTAGAAGGGTGGCAAAGGCAGGGATGCAGAGGAATTTTAGAGCATGCAACTGGAAGTGGTAAGACTTTCACAGCTCTAACTGCACTGAAATCACACTTGGCTGACGACGGTGTGGCTATCGTAATTGTTCCAGACCGCTTATTGCACAGACAGTGGGCAGATGAAATCAAAGAAGAGATTTTAGATGTTACTATTCTGAAAGCTGGTGATGGACATAATCGATGGAAAAAGGGGAAAAGCCTCCAATATTTTACTATGCCTGGCGAGGGACTCGGACGACGCATTGTGCTAGTTACAATGGGAACTGCATGCAAGCCTGAGTTTTTGAATTCGATATCAGGTGGCGAACATATCATGGTTGTTGTGGATGAAGTTCATGAGATAGGAAGCCGAGAGAATTCGAAAGCATTAACAATTGATGCAGGTAAAAAGCTTGGTCTGAGTGCTACTCCAATTCGTTATAGTGACCCTATTGGAACTCAAAAAATATTTGATTATTTTGGTTCTATTGTACAGCCACCATTTACCCTTGTTGACGCAATAGAAAGCGGTCGATTAGTTGAATACGAATATTTGCCGCAGGCAATTAGGTTTACAGCTGAGGAATCTGAAAAATGGGAAGAAGCTACTAAAGAAATCTCAAGAGAGTTTGCTCGGTCCAAACGCGATGAAAGTGGAGCCCCAATCCCATCTCCAAAATTACAAAATATGCTTATTCAACGAGCAAGAATTGCTAAAAAAGCTGAAGCAAAAATTCCTTATGCTGTAAAAACAGTCGTTGAAAATTACAGTGAAGGTGAGAGCTGGCTGATTTATTGTGAAGATCAGTATCAATTATCCGAAGTTATGGAAGGATTGAAACTCAAAGGCTTATCTCCCTGTGAATATCATACCAATATGGAAGGTGATTCAGGCGCATCATTGGAGTGGTTTAAGAAATTTGGTGGAATAATGGTATCAATTCGCTGTTTAGATCAGGGTGTTGATATACCAAAGATTTCTCATGCAATCATTTTGGCATCTTCACAAAATCCTCGCCAGTTTATACAACGCAGAGGGCGTGTCCTTCGGACGTGCCCTGGAAAGTATAAAGCCGTAATTTACGATGCAGTTATGGTTCCCGTTTGCTTAGAAAGCGAACCGGGGCAGTTATCACTTCTCAAAAGTGAACTTCAAAGAAGTATACAGTTTTCTAAAACAGCCATGAATAAATCAGGCTCAAATAAATTAATAAGCATAGCTATCGAGTTAGGTATTGATCCGGAAGAATTCGGATTATTAGACTCAGATGGTATAGAGGAGTAGTCATGATGGCACTTGAAAGTGATCCTTTGGCAGTATTATTAAAACTCAATTCAGAACTACGTTTAGATTTGGATGAGGAGCTAATAAAGGAATGTTATGAAATTCAAAAAGAACATCAATATGATAAAGACAGAGATACTCTTACTAAGATAAAGGCAATTGTCGAGGAACGCGTTCAGAAAGAGCAAGGAAGTACTTTGTTATGAAATTAAAAAAATTGGTTATTCATAACTTTATGCCCTACAAGGGGGAGCAAGTAATAGAGTTCCCGCAACATGAAACGCAGAACGTAATGCTGTTATTTGGCGACAATATGCGTGGTAAAACCAGCTTTTTAAACTCAATTAGATGGGGCTTTTATGGTTTGGCTTTAGGGCGCCATTTAAGACTGATACCAAGAGTGAACCTTGTTAACAGCATCGCAGTTGCTGAAGGCGACTGGACAATGTCCATTACTCTTTACTTCAGCCATGATGGGCGTGAGTATGAATTAAGAAGAGTAATTGACAAAAAGAATCACGTTGCCGTACCGAGAAATGACAATGACTTTGAGGAAACGATTGGGCTTAAAATTGACGGTGAAGTGATTGCTGGCGATTTAATTGCTAATGAAGTGAATCAAGTATCTCCCGAAGAGATATCACGCTTCTTCTTGTTCGACGGTGAATTATTGCAGGAGTATGAAAACTTACTTGTCGAGCAAAATGAGCAAGGTGAGAAGATAAAAGAGCATATTGAACAAGCTCTGGGGGTTCCTGCCTTAATAAATGGTAGAGACGAGTTCACATCATTACTAAAGGATGCGCGAAGAACTCAAACCAGAGATGCAAAAAATTCTTCTGATGCAAAAATGTATGCTGAACAACAACGAGTTAATGAAACGAAGCAACTGACATTAGAGAAAGATATTAAAGATCTTGAGATGCAGCAGCGTGACGTTCAAAAGCAAATAGATGATATTGAGGATGAGCTCAAAAATACTGAGGCTGTTCAAAAGAAAAAGAATGACATCGATGTTTTGATAGCAAAACGAGATACAACTGAAGAGCAGCTTGCATACGACGCCGATGAACAAAGAACTCTTTTTCAAAGTGCTTGGAAAGATGTTCTTTTTCAAACCGTACAACCACTGATAAATTCACTAAAAAGTAAAAGAGATTCCTTGTTAAAAGCTGCACAGGCTAAGGTTGTTTTGGACGCGAAGATATCCGAATTACAAAAAAGCCTGGATTCTCCATATTGTCCAACATGTACGCAGCCTATTCCACAAGAGGAAATGGATGGTATTTCCACAAAGATTACCGAATTAAAGGCCGAGTCCGAATTGTCATTGGTCAATATGGATGACGTTACATCTCTTAATTCTCAAATTGATAAATTATCGAAAATAACCTCAAGCAATGAGGGACAGAGAATTTGCCAACTGGTTTCTAAGCAACGAAAGATGCAAGTTTCTATTATAAGAATTGAAACTGAACTAGATGAAATCGAGCAAGAAATTAAAGGCTACGATACAGACCTTATAACTCGTCAGCGGGAAAAGAAGGACAGACTGAGTAATCAATTATTTAAGCTTAGAAATGATATTAAGGACGCGAAAGAAAAACTGAAGAAATTGCTTGAAACCCAAGCTCATATATCGACGTTAATATCAAAAAGTTCAGGGAGTAAAGGGCAAGCCAGTACGATACGGGTGAATTTATACGAAGGACTCGAAAGTTTATTTAAGCAAAGCATTAATGAGCTTCGCGACGCATTAAGAAAAGATGTTGCGAGATATGCTTCTCAAGCCTTTGCAGAGCTAACGACGGAAAAAACATACTCAGGATTAGAGATAAATAGCAACTATGGTTTATCGATCATTGATCAAACTGGAAATGTCTTAAAAGAGCGCAGTGCTGGCGCTGAGCAAATAGTTGCGCTTTCACTAATAGATGGTCTCAATAAAACCGCTAGAAAAACCGGTCCAATCGTAATGGATACACCCTTGGGACGCCTGGATCCTAAACATAGAAGTAATGTTTTGAAATATCTTCCTAAAATGGCTGATCAGGTTGTGCTGTTGGTACATGAAGGTGAAATTGATCCAAGTCGTGACTTGTCGAATTTTGCAGAACGGATAGGTATGCGATACCAAATCAAGAGAATTTCAGCAACAGAATCTCGTATAGAAAGGAGCAACTAATGAATGAGCCAGACAGAATTGGATTAACACCATTAGTTGCCGAGCAGCTTGACGAACTCTTGTCTGAGTTGAATCCAGGTGTCGACTCTAAGAAAGAAGCAGTCAAACTAATTAAATTCGACATCTATAGACTAGCTGTCGCATTGGGCCTAAAAGAAGGTAAAACTCCCCCTGAGCTGAAAGAAAAAAGTAACTCAGTCTTTAGGGTAAGTGAGCTAGATCGTGATAGAACGCTATATACCGTCGTTGAGTGTTTAGGTAACTGCCCCACTGGAACTAGTATCTACAGGTTTATTGAGCGATTAGCAGAGCAAGGTATTCAGGAATTCTATCAGGAATATCAGCAAAGAGGAGAGCTACCTCTAACTGAGTATTTTTCAGATAAGAGTTAATATTATGTCAGCATTAAAAATGTTCTTTTGTGTATTAAATGCTAGCGATGCTCCTAGTTTCACAATCCACAGGGATCTAAATTCTATTTACACTCAATGGTCTGATGAAAAATGTAGTAAAAACATAGGGTTGATCCATATTGGGTTTGTCAGGCCCAAACTACCTAAGTTTGAAGAGGTTGAGCACTTAGGCGGGACTATTTTGGTTTCAGCCAGCGTAAAATGGTCTTTACCTGATGAATATAAAACGAGTAATACGTCGGTTCTTCCTTCCTCTGGGAGTATTCCGTTCTATCAGCTTCTAACTGGTTTTGGTTATGACTTTAATGTCGAAGAGGATACGCCATCAGCTTCTCATGAACCATCGTATGTCTACGGGACGCAAAAAAATACGCACACAATTGCTTCCGCTGCTTTAGAAGTTCTTAGGTCTTTTAACAAGCCAATGTCAAAAGAAGAAATTTTTGGGCATATTATAGATCGCGATCTTTACTCATTTGGAGCACAAAAGCCTTTAAATGTTCTAAATGTAGAGCTTAACCGGCATACCGAGGGAACAGATTACAGCCAAGCTCCTGCCAATAAGCTTTTCGGTAAAACGGCTAATGGATGGTTTTACGCTTTAGGAAGTAACCTCAATAAACTGGAGGGCTGGCTAAGTCAGCTTGAAAGCTATGATCCAGATTTAGCTAACGCATGTCGAAACACCGGTATCTACGATGATGATTCTTACAATGAGAATAAGAGTCTATTGCCTGAGGCTCAGTTAAGAGAAATTGAATATATTCGTTATCAGATTCAAAAAAGCTCTGTGAATATAAAAGACCCTTCTGAATTAATTCCAATTTTGCCCAATTGTATTCTGGATGCACATATCAGTCAGCTCGGTCTATCCGTGAGAACCTCCAACGTATTCAACGTGCAAGATATATTCAAGTTAAGAGATGCTATTGGTTACTCGCTTGTTCAGATGATGAGGTGGCCAAATTTTGGGAAAAAATCTATTGAGGATCTGTGTGAAGCATTGGATGTAGGCGCAAAAAGACTTGCATTTACTTTACCCATAGCTTCACATCCGAGTATTGAGCCATCTAATAAAGAGGAGCAAAACTCTGAAGAGGAAGCTTCGGATAAATCAAATGTAGAGTACATTTCTAAAACACCATTGAAAGAACATTTTGAATACACTCTTTCATTGTTAGACGATAAAGCGAGAACTATTCTCGAATTGAGAACAGGCTATTCCGGTCCTGTAAAAACGTTAGAGGAAGTAGGACAGGTAATGGGGGTTACTCGTGAAAGAGTGCGCCAAATTCAAAAGAAAACTATTAATAGAATTATAGAAACAGAATTCTGGGATGACTGCATTGCGATAAAGATCGGTGAATTGTTGCTTAATAGAGAGCAGCCGCTTTATTTAGAAATGTTAGAAATTGAAGATAATTGGTTTGCTGGTTTTATGGGAAATTACAGGCATCTGGCAGCTATCATTGGTTTATTCTCTGAAAATGAGATCAAACTGTTGACCATTAATGGAGCAGTTCTTGTATCTAGGATCAATCAAGAAACCTGGGAAAACTTACTTTCAGAATTTCGGAACTCGCTTAAAGCAAAAGCTCAGGAGCAGCGTTGGACTAAGAAAGATATCGAATTAACATTTAGAGCTTCTCTCGAAGAAAAAGGAGCTTTAGAACTATTATCAATTTTGTGGGGCTATTTTTCTGACAGTCTTCAGTTTAATAGCGAAGGAATTCTACTCTCGTATGGCAAGTCTATTGAGTCCGTCTTAAATGTTATTTTAGATGAGGCAGAGTCCCCTCTGCATTTTTCTGAAATAGCCAAGAGAGCGAAAGCTTTGCTCGGACGGGATGTTTCCAATCATAATATCAATTCTCGCTTGCAAGGCACCGACGCTAAATTATACGGTCGTGGCACTTACGGATTAAAAAAATTCAACCCAATTTCAGACCTTACATGCAAGCACATTATAGTAGTCGTTAATAAAGAGTTACACGCCGGACCAAAACAAAAACAATGGCACGCCACTGAAATATTAAGCTTCTTACAGGAAAAGTTTCCTTCTCTGCCTCAAGAATTAGATTCTTACATTTTGAATATCATTTTATCAGAATCTGAAGAGCTGACTTATTTAAATAAAAATGTCTGGGCAAGAGCTGATTCTCGACAAACCCCTGAAGACAGGGTCGATATGGCTGATGCATTTGCGAAAATACTTGAAGATGCCGGTACACCTTTAAAGGGCAAAGAGATAAAGGCTCGATTGCAAGCTATACGCGGCGTTCATGAGGCATTGCAGATCCAGTCAACTGATAGAATGTTACAAGTTGGTCCTGATACCTGGGGACTGTATGAGCGAGATAAGTCACTGACTGATGATGAAATAGTTGTTTGCTTGGACGCTTTGTATGCATATCTGAATGAATCAGAAAAAGGTATCCACCATTCAGAGGTAGATACTTTCCTTAAAAGCAAATCTCTTGATCATCTAAAAGTCTCTGGATACGAGCTATTGAACCTAGCACAGCGGGATGAACGTTTTTACATGGGACGTTCAATGTTCCTTGGGTTAGCTGAATGGGGAGAAGATACTAGGCGCTTAACAATTGCCCAAGCGGTTAGATTAATTCTCAGTGAAATGACAGCTCCAATGAGCATTAATGAAATTCACGCCAAAGTTGAGAGTGTAACCGGTCTGGAAATAGATGGTACAGTCACTGGGATACTCCCTAAAGAAGGGGCGAAATATAATCTTGAAACCCGCTTGTGGGAAAAAGTCAACTAGTAACATCATGACAATTCGGAACCAGAAATATCTCATTTTGAAGTCAATTCGTTGGATAATTTGGTTATATGAGAGCTTTCTTCTGTATCGAGTTTTTAATGAATTAAGTGCATCAAAATAAATTTAGGTCGATATATGAGTATTGGGTATAAGTTACAAGATATAAATGTCAATTTGGATAGCTTGCTACTAGATCCGGATAATTTTAGATTAGATAAAGATAGCAAAAGAGTAAAAACTCCTGACGATAAAATACTCGATCTTCAAGATGAAACCTTAGGGAAATTATCTAAGGAACAATTATCTGATCTGAAAAATTCTATTTACGAAAATGGTTTTTTGGAAGTTGATAGAGTTGTTGTAAGAAAGCTGGACCTTAAAAGTACACAGACCTTTTATTTAGTTATTGAGGGAAATAGGAGAACAGCAGCATTTAAACAACTAATTAAAGAGCATAAAGACGGGCTTATAAATCTAGATGACGAAACCTTCTTTAAAGCCGAAAATATAAATGTTGTATTAGTTGAAGGTACAGAAGCTGAAATTCAGAAGTATGAAAACATTCTTATGGGTGTTCGACATGTTTCGGGACCTAAAAAATGGACTGGCCTGCAAAGCGCGAAGCTCATTAATGAAATGTTTACATTTCAAAATCTTAATGTGACTCAAATTGGGGCTATATTAGGCATTAGTCCTCAAGAAACTAATAGAAGAAGAAGAGCGTTTCTCGCGTTTAAGCAGCTAGAAAATGATAAAAAATATGGTTCTTATGTCGACCCTGATAAACATTACGCTCTCCTTTCTGAGTTTACCGGTAAGAAGGTTCTTTTAGATTGGTTAGCTTGGGACGATGAAGAATGTATAACTAATCAAGACGCAAAAAAAGTAGTGTATAACCATATTCTCGCAATTAACGGAAAACCTGAGGTTTATAATCCAACTTTAGCAAGGGAGCTTGTCAAGGCCATCATAATACCTCGATACGAGGCTCGGTTGTTATCAGGTGAACTTTTGAGTGACCTTGGCCCGATAAACTCTAAACCTGAAGACATACTTAAGTCTTTTAAGTCATTTTACAACCTATTAAAAAATATAGACTCTTCAGATGTTGTTGATGATATCAGAATATATGGAGATAAAATTATTGCTAGTTTGGAGAGGATGTAAATAATGCATCAAGATCTCTTCGAAGGAGCTTTAGCTCTTTTGCTCGAAAGGATAAACGAGCGTGGAACTTATAATGCTTATGACGCTTTAAGAGAATATATAGATGGGCAAATTATTGATGAACTTGAAGATGCAACTGATGAGCAAATTGAAAGTTTTATATTCAATTTGTTTGAGCCATTTTCCCAATTTCTTGAGGGCAAGTCTGAATTACCTTTGAATATTGATAGTAATTTAAATGTCAAAATCGATAGTTATTCCAAAAATAAAAGTACACAATCCGAATTTTCAAGTGAGAAAGTAACCTTTAATTTCGAAGGTAGAGCGAGTGATCTAACGAAAGAAGATGCTATTAAATTAGAAAAATCAGCATTGCGTTATGAGAATTTATCTGAGTATTTTAAAGCTTTTGACTTCTTCTCTATTCTTTATGAGTTTTATACAGAAGTTGAGCCCAATAGAGATAAATCACTTGCGATGCTTAAGAAGAAATCTTTGTTAGCTATACAGCTTTCGAGAGTCGACTCATTCCGTTATTTAAGTGATCTCGCCGATCGGTTGAGTTTGCTCTATAAGCATGATGAAGCGGCTAAACAGTATGAAAAAGCATACTCAGAGTTAAGCAACTTAAACCCGTCACAAGTAACTAACTTGCATTTAAAAAAAGTAACTATGTTAAGAAAAGCAAGGTTGCAATATCATACAGCAGGTGATAATAAAAACGCTTCGAGGTTATTTGTACTCGAGAATGAAGAAGAAAGGTTACGAACGAAATCAAAATCTAAACTATTTTATAAATGTTTATCAAACTATGGTGAATCTCCCACTTTAGTGGCTGGGTGGATTCTGGGTATAATTTTATTAT
>CENT01054194.1_pt1 | contig 14157 bp, 11 predicted proteins | sample 530141 | NCBI WGS metagenome assembly CENT01 (sample SAMEA2591074, study PRJEB7988) | marine metagenome | isolation source: saline water (ENVO:00002010), including | reverse complement strand
AGTTCTTTCGGGAAAAGGCGAGCAGGATGCTCGCCTTTTTTCGTTTTAATTTCTAACACATCTTCTAAAACTCATTCTTCATACCCAGTGGTTTTAAGCCGAAATCTAACTTTCACAGTTACGCTTCGTTGTCCGTATTTAACTGATTAGATAAAGGTTTTTAAATTAATAAGCTAACTCATCCATATTTAAGGTTAAAAAATGATCAATATGGGTTAGGCTTAGGCTCAATCTAACTTTTGTTGACTATATAAAAAACGTATAAGCACTTGTTAGTGGATTAAGTTTCGCAGATAGCATCACTCGTTGACTTTAAATACTATTCAAAGCGCAGCTCAGTAAAGATATTGGATGCGTAGCTATGCCTATTTGAGGCTATACAATACGGACATTGGAAATTCTATATGCACAAAACTAAAGCACTTCCCCTTTCTAAAATGCTTCTTCACTTCATCGTTCTGAGTTTATTCTGCAACGTTGCTTTATCTGATGAAAGTACAGAGGCTCAAAAACTTTATGAGAAAGCGCTCGCCAGCCAAGATATTCTCAGTGAGTTAGTGTCAAAAGAAAGCCTAACAACCAGTAGTTTTAGACAAAAACAAAAGGTAGCGAAAAAAGAAAGAGTGATTCTTCACGAGCTTATCAAGGAACATAAAAGTTCAGAATATTTACCCTATGCAGTGCTGCGCTTTCTTACTTTAAATCGGGAAGAAGGCGTACCAATATATTGGGGAATAAAAAATGATGTGAAAAATATAATAAATGACAGGAACAATAAGCACCGAAATACTATGCTAGTTCTTATCAAAAAACTTCAAACTAACAAAAGCTCAAGATTCGATGGTGCTTCGTTGTTGTACACCTTACCATCTGTGAATATGTTATCCAATAACAAAACGACATTGACAGCAGGAAGTAAAAAACCTCATCAAAATTTAAACGAAGATATTCAGGAACGTGTTAAAAAAGAAAGCTTACGCGTACGACGAGATACTCCTACTCAACAGGTCGTTTCTGCAAAATTAATTAGCGTTGACAACCCTTACGTGCAGTTTTCTAAGAACCCCAATATTTTTATTTCAGGTTTGAATTGGAATTCAACAACAAAATCTTTAATTAATCGAAAAGCTAATTTCGAATACATTGAAGTTTTCAATGAAATAAAGAAATTCGAAAAACGGCAAGGTAGTTCTTCTAAAGAGATACAAAAATTGGTACTTCGCGTAGATGTCAAAGCGGAAAATATCATGGCATTCGTTAAAGAAAAAAGGCTAGGGGAGCGCCTCGTCAATCACCTTGTCTATAAACTTCACACTGATGATAATGCAATTTTTTATAGAGAAGCAGATGTAGAGTACCGCTTAGTAGATTCTAGAAACAAAAAATTTACCACAATCTCATTTTCTCGGGTGCTACGAAAAGAGTGGACTACATCCTTACAGACAGACGAATTTCTCCATCTTATTAAAATTTCTGAATTTGGAAAAAAGCCTGATTATGTAAGTAACTTTGGTTTTTCTTTAAATCTGTATCTCGCAAAGTTGGAGGGAATGGATAGGTTTATGCAATTAGCTCAATCGCAAGCTGAAGATATCGCAGACTATCCTTATATTTCTTTTAACGATTCTATTTATGGAAAGCGAGTCTTATTGAAAAAAAGCGATCCTAGACTCCTAGAAGTAAAATACGGATGGGAGGTAAAAATGCTCAAAAAAAACCAAACTCCACGCAGCCATCGACATATTACAAAACGAGATGCTATACCTCCTGCTAAAACTATAACTTTCCCATTTAGTGAGGTGAATGACGTTCAGGAACTCAATTCCATGAGCCTCCAACTCCTGGGGATGATGAAAAACGCATATAAAGAATCTGAACGGATGCGCCGTCAAGATATCGCGAATTTGAATAAACAAGATGTACTTGATAATCTGCTGTACCCCACACATGAAAGAATAATGTTGGGGTGGGTTGATGTCCTTAGTTCCATACCTATTTCATTGGAAGGTATTTCATTTGCTCTAAACCTATGGGCGTTAAAAGAGCAATTTAGCCTTCATCAAGCGGACTATTACAAGAGTTGGTACTCATTGCTCCACGAAAATACGTATGTGAGTAAATATGCTTTATGCGAAGGCTCGGAAAAAGACCTGACTTTCACTTTAACTCAGCAAAGACTCTGTCGAATGGCTTTTGATCATGACGCATTTTGGCAAGCTTGGAGAGTTTCATTTCTACAGCGCGCAGATACTACGATCAAAGAAATTATCCGAAAAAACGGAGCTGAGATGAGCCGCGAATTCATAGAGTTCGCATTTTTTGACCAGTTTTACTTAAAAAACACCAGTATAGAGCAGGCTTTCGAAAAACCCAGTGTGAGGAATTGTTTTACTGAAAATTGTGACTCGCAAACGCGAAAAGAAATTGCAAAACAAATCCAGCACAGAGAATTAACTGATGAAGAAATTAAAAATCAAATAACCACCCTAAATGATAAAACATCAGAGCTATATAAACGTATTAATGCAGAAGGTGTAAACCGCAGCTTTCAATACGATGTCAAACAGTTTATTCAGATAAATGCAGCATACTATTTAACAAGCTTAATAGATAAAGTTGTCTCAAGGCTAGAAAGTATCCCTACTACAGACTTAAATGCTTATACTGAATGGGAATCGTCTTTTGCACAACCATTACGAATAAACCTTGATAAGTTGAACGAGCTCTGGGATACCGTATTTTCAGTAGATCCAAAACAAAATGTCGCGGCTAATCTTGGGCTTATTGGTTATTCCGATGATAGGGAAATCTCTCCCTTATATGGTTTGGGAGGCTCCCTCCTTAATTCACAGGTAATTTGGCTCAAACGTGCTGGATATACCCCCATAGCGCAATTCAAACTTGCCCCAAAAAAGCCGGATGAAATTACTAATCAAAGCCTAGAGCGAAAATCTGAAAGTTCAGATGAATTCGGTATGCAACTTTTTACTGTCGGGGAATTAGCTGCTGCCTCTGTTGGTTCATCTATAGGCAATGCCTTAAACTCATCTGTTCGCGCAGGTTCCAGTCATTCGGCAGACTTGCAACGGCTTAGTATGCAAATAAAGAGAGCGCGTTCTGACTTCGTGGCATGTAAAAATAAATGTAAAAACGCTTATCAGGTTCGTTATCGCTTATCTTCGCTCCTAATGATTAAAGACCTACATTTTTTAAAGTCTGGCGGAGTAAGTGTTTCACTTATGGATGAAGCTGAGCGCAGGTTAAATATTCTTTCTGAACTGACGAGCGGCTTTAGTGGCGTTAGCAATGTGGACGGGGGAATACGGACAAGATGTTTAAGTCAATTCAATAGTTGGTCATATGCTTATTCACAGACAACCGAGCAGCGTTCTTCGGATGACTTTAAGCAGACGCTGAATGCCTACAGCAATTTATTTGCTGGGAATCTTTTGGGATTTAAAGAGAAAATTGAAGTCCAAATTAGCGCTTTGTCAGCGGCTTTAAAGGAAACAGAAGCAGAGTTTTTTAAATATAAGCTATGTAGAGATCAGTGGGAGTATGATAATGCTATATAGTTGCTAACCATGCCTCTACAGCCAGACAAAAAGTTGAAATCAGGGTTTTAAATACCATAAAAGCCGCTAAGGATGAATAACTATTCTGAAGCATGCTTACACTCCTGCCGTGCTCTTTTGAATATTGTTCGCTATCGTTTACCTATTTATAAAATGTTTCGAAATAAAAAAGCGGCAAAGTGCCGCTTTTGTCGAACTTTAGTGAACGTTATTAATAGGCGTTCTTATTAATAAAACCATTGAAAACAGTCATAAATACGATTTTGATATCAAACCAAATAGACCAGCGGTGTATGTAATCTAAATCGTACTCTACGCGCTGAACCATCTTGTTCGTAGTTTCCGTTTCACCGCGTAGGCCATTCACTTGTGCCCAGCCTGTAATTCCTGGCTTAACCTTATGACGTAGCATATAGCCGGTTATTATCTTGCGGTATTCTTCGTTATGGGCTACTGCGTGTGGGCGAGGGCCTACAATCGACATACGGCCTTGCAAAACGTTGATAAACTGTGGAAGTTCATCCAAAGACGTTCTTCTTAAAAAACCGCCAATCTTCGTTAAACGCGCATCGTTTTTAGTGGCTTGTTTCACAACCGCACCATTATCTTGCGTGGTCATAGACCGGAACTTGTACACCGTAATTTGTTTACCATCTAACCCGTAACGCTTTTGTTTAAAAATAACGGGCCCTTTGGATGTAAGCTTAACTGCTGCTGCAATCGCTAACATAGGAACAGATATAAGCATTAAAATTAGAGTACTTAAAACAATATCTTCAAAACGCTTAAGAACGTCGCTCGCACCTTGGAACGGGGTGTCGTAAACACTTAGTGCTTGCACGTTACCTACTGTTTGCCAGCGAGCATTTAGTAGGTTGTACATGAAGAAGTTCGGAATAACATAAACGTTTGCCGTGGTGTCACTACACTGCTCTAATATGCTGCGAATTCGGTTTTCTGCACTCATCGGAAGGGCAATGTAGATGTAATCAACCTCATTGCGCTTTGCCATTTCTATCGCAGCTTCAATGTTGCCTAACACAGCCCCTTGCATCTCGTGTGGAAGGCGATCTGGCTCACGGTCATCGAAGAGGCCATTGAACTTGATACCCAAGTGCTCATTTTGTTGTATCTGAAGTGCGACATTCGCGCCAAGTTGAGTAGCGCCTATTATTATAGAGCGACGTGAGTTCAAACCACTTTTTCGAATGCGAAATAAAAATTTTCGCATAACAAATCGCCACATAATTAGTACAACAAACGACGATGCGAACCACAGTAAAATTGCAGGCGGCGGAGTTTTAATTTCTTGAACGAAGAAGTATCCCATGGTCATAGTGCCCAGAATACTCAACATCCAAGTAATTGCGGCTGCGCGAAGCATTTCGGGGGTTCTGTGCCCGCGCCATGAACGATAAAGCTCTACGCCTTCCGCTGAAATTTGAAAACAAATTACATTGATAAATAGTAGGATTAAGCTTGTTGTGTCTATTTGCGTTCCATAATACGCAGCCGATGAATAATAAAGAATAGTGACAAGTGAAAGGTCAATAAGTCTGTAAATCGTAGAAAAACCGCTCTGGTTTCTAACAACTAAACCACCGTTGGTATTAGGTTCTACCGGATGAGCTTTTATCGCTTTGTTAGATTCTACTCTATTGTCCATTTAGGTAATCTCTAGGTGAAAAGTGAAGGCCGCCGTGGATAGCTCGGTTGTTTTACTAGCCTGATCCAATTATTACGTGAACAGTAAAAACAGCTAATACGTTTGTCTAAAAGTAAGCAAGAGTCATGCCTATTAAAGGCGCGGTGTTTGGTGCTTTTACAACTATGTGTTTTTGACGCATTAATATTCGTCATATCAGAACCACTATTAACCATTGTAACAATATTGGACCAGTATTGTAATTTTATTACAGCAAACGATTTTATTTCGTACTAATTTGGTGCAGAAAGAGTAGAATGACGCTCACAAGCTTTCCATTCGTTACATAAATACGATAGCATACTGAGCAAATTAGCGTGTCGACATATAGCTGAAACAATACCTAAGTACTTTAGGGTATACTTTTGTTTTGGTAGATGTAACAGCTAGTAATTGTTGATTAGACGGAAGTAAGTTTGACAACTTTTTCTAAGTTTAGTTAAAGGGCCTTAAAAACGGCACGTCTATTGCTCTTATCTAGATATAATTTAGGAATTCCGGTAAAAAACACCAAAAATTGTAAAAGATGCAGATCTTTCTCTTATTAGAGTTACAGGCTTGTGCAATAGGTGAAACCGAAACAAAATTACCGTTATTTGTTTGTCATTACAGATAGGTCATCGAAGGAAGGAAAAAATATGTTTAAAAGGACCAAAAGCATTATAGCAATGTCGGTTATTTGCGCCACCCCGACACTATATGCCCAAGAGGCCGGTCGAATTCAAGCAGGGCAATTCGACTTAATTCCATCATTTTCATCGTCGATGGCTTATGTCGATAACGTTGCAAACGCTCGCGATAACCAAAATAAAATTTACAGCTGGCGTACAACACTTTCTCCTGAACTTATCGCCGCGACAGAGGTAGATGGTAACCCTGTTCAGTTCGGGTATAGGCTAGAGCGTGGTGTTTACTTCTCAAGTAGTAACGACGATTACACTGATCATTTTGTGGAAGCATCGGGTGATTTCGAACTAAACAGCCGCCACCGTGTAAGCGCACTTGCACAGTATGAAGATGGTCATGAAGATCGAGGCACCGGTTTTTCAATTGGTTCGGGCTTGGAAATAACGACACCAGACACTTATAAGAGTAGCAACTTATATGGCGAGTATAGTTACGGTGCTGCTACCACTGATGGCATGGTAATGTTTAAAGCGCGTCGTCAGACGTTAGATTACGATAGAACCGAAGATGCCTATATCATTCGCGATCGTACAAAAAACATGGTTGGCGCTGAATTTGGTTATCAAATTGGCTCAGCAACGAATATGGTTGTCGATGTAACAAAAACATTCGTTAAATACGACGAGCAGCTTGATTTAGTTACGCGCGATAACGATGAAACTCGTATTCTTGTGGGTGTTGTTTGGGAAAGTACAGCAGCAACCACGGGCTTTGCGAAAGTAGGTTATAAAGAAAAAGATTTCGACAATGAAGCTCGCGGCACATTCTACGGCACAGACTGGGAAGTGGGTATCGATTGGCAGCCCGTTAGTTATTCTACCGTACGCATTTCAACAAGTGCTGATACGTTTGAAACAAACGGTGAAGGTGACTTCATACGCGGTCAAAATTACAGCGTGCGATGGAATCACGATTGGTTAGAAAGAGTGAGCACTTCGTTTAGCGTAACTCAGCAAAACGATGAGTACGTGTTCAACGAACTGGATATCGTGAACAGAGATGATGAGCTTATGAACTACTCTGCGTCACTGAACTACCAAGCGCGTCGGTGGTTGAAATTTAGCACTTTTTATCAGTATACAGATAGAGATAGCAACAGAGACACTATCGGATACGATAAAAGCGAAATTGGTGTAACAGTAGAGGTAACGCTGTGAAGCAAAAAGCGGTTAGCTTATTTACAATAATATTTTTTCTTTTTGGCTCGATACAGTTAATGGCCCAAGAGGGCAACTTAAGCATGAGCCAATATCAATTAGGCTCTGGCGATAGAATTCAAATAAGCGTTTTTGGGCAAGAAGACCTTTCAATGGAAGTTCGCCTTCCAGACGTAGGTACTATTAATTACCCATTTTTAGGTGAGATTAAACTGGTAGGTATGACAGCCGCTGAAGTAGAGCAACTTATCTACGAAGGGTTACTAGGGGATTACCTTATTAACCCATCTGTTTCTGTCGCTATCGTAGAATATCGCCCGTTCTTTATTGATGGTGAAGTTAAGCGCCCTGGCGGCTATGCTTATCAACCCGGTCTGTCAGTAAATAAAGCGGCCGCGTTAGCAGGTGGGTATACCGAACGTGCAGCGCGCGACAAAATTACCATCATTCGCGAAAAAGACGGCAGAACTAACGAGTTCACAGTAACGGTTAGCGATATGATCCAGCCTGGTGACATCATCACCATTAATCAGCGTTTCTTCTAAATTATACGTAGCGTTCAGGAATAAAAATGGCAGTAAATAGCAGGGAAGAGTTAAACGCCGGTGTGTTTGAAAATGAAACCATCGACATTGCTCACTATTTAGGAATTATAAAGCGCTACGCATTTCGTATTATTTCGCTAGCAATTGCGTTCACAATACTCGTGGCGCTTTTGGTAATGCGCATGACGCCTATGTATACCTCTACCACTACTATCTTGGTAGAAGCTGACAAAGCCAACGTTGTGTCAATTGAAGAAGTCTATGGCTTAGATACTAAGCGTAAAGACTACATGCAAACGCAGTTTGAAATACTGCAGTCACGTCAAATTGCAGAGCGTACGGTAGAAAGCTTGTCATTATGGAATAATGAAGACTTTATGCCCGCTAAGGAAGAGCCAGGCATTGTAGACCAAATTAAGGCAAGCCTTCTGGAGGCACTGCCATTTTTGCCCCAAGAAGACCCAAAAGAGCTGACTGAAGAGCAAGTCCTAGCGGCTAAAAAGCGTAAAGCCACATCCTTATTAATGAGCGCGTTATCAGTAGAAATGGTAGATAACACGCAAGTAATGCGTATCACTGTTACTACCGAATCTCCGCAGCTGTCGGCTGAACTAGCTAACGCAGTTACCGATGTGTACATTGAAAACTACCTTCAAGCTAAGCTGGATATGACAGCAAAAGCGACGTCTTTTCTTACAGAAAGCCTTGAAGGCTTGAAGCAAAAGCTAGACGTAGCAGAACGTAACTTGGCAAAGTTCTATGAAGAAAACCAAGTGGTAAACATTGACGGTGTTGTGGGGTTAGCTTCTGAAGAATTAGAGCAACTTAGCAAGCAGTTATTAGATGCACAGACTGCACTAAAGCTAAACGCGGTTATTTACAAGCAAACGCGTAATGATGTTTCATTAGATGACATTGCGCGCCTGCCTGAAGTACTTAACCACCCGACTATTAGAGACGTACGCCGCGATGAAGCAAAAGCGATGACGCGCGTGAGCGAACTTAGTAACGTCTATGGCCCCAAACACCCGCGTATGATTGCCGCAAACGCAGAACTATCATCTATAAGGGAAACTTTAAATGGCCAGATACGAGATTTGATCACCAGTATTACTACGCAATACGAAGTATCTGAAGATAGGGTAGCGCAATTAGAACGAGAAGTATCTCGTGCTAAAGCCGAATTCCGCGGTTTGTCAGCGCTAGATAACGAGCGCAAAGCGCTTCAGCGCGAAGTAGATATTAACCAGCAGCTTTACAATTCATTCTTTACGCGTTTAAAAGAAACCGACGAGCTAGGTGGTTTCGAGTCTGCTAACGCGCGGGTGCTAGATTCAGCCTTGCCGAAATACACGCCTTCAAAACCTAACAAAAAGTTACTAATTGGTGCAGCATTCGTGTTCAGTATGGGTTTTGGCGTGTTCTTAGCTATTGCTATGGAAACGCTTAACAGCGGTATACGTTCGGTTGAAGATGTGGAGCGCAAGCTTGGCCAGCGCATGTTGGGTCTTATTCCATGGCTACCACATAAGAAAAAGACTGATTTGCCAGTTCGCTCGTTCTTCGACGGTAAAAAGCATCAATTTGCCGAGTCTGTTCGTACGTTGCGTACTAGCTTGTCTTTATTAAATTTAGACAAAGAGCAACAAGCTATAATGGTAACCTCAAGTGTACCTAAAGAAGGTAAAACGACGGTTTCTATAAACTTGGCATTCGCGTTAGGCCAGCTAGATAAAACGATACTTATCGATGCTGATTTACGCCGCCCTAGTGTAGGAAAGCAATTTAACGTTCCGAACTATCAGCCGGGCGTAGCCAACCTTATTTTGAAGTCTCATACATTCGATGAGTGTTTAGTAAGAGATGAAGAGTCTAATATTGATATTTTGTCGGCAGGTACCATTCCTTCAAACCCGCAGGAATTACTGTCTGACAAAGGTTTTAATGAACTTATTCAAAAGCTAAAAACGCAATACAAATACGTTGTTATTGATACCGCACCAACGCAAGCGGTAAGTGACTCTATGGTAATTGCTAATTCTTGTGACTCGGTTATTTACGTTGTACGTGCTGATAGTACCAGTGAAAAGCTAATCAACAATGGCTTGTCTCGTTTCTTACAGGTAGGTCACCGTCTTGATGGTGTAGTGCTAAATCAAGTAGACTTACGTAAGTCAGGAGCAGCACAAAGGTACGCTGGCTTTTACGACCAGTATGGATATACCAGTCATAAAAACAGCTAACAGTAATTATTGATAGACTTACATAGCCACATATTACCTGGCATCGATGACGGTGCCAGGTCTTTAGATATCGCATTAGAAATGGCGCAGCAAGCTGTAGATGGCGGTGTTCGTCATATGGTCTGCACGCCTCATATCCACAAAGGTTATTTCGATAACTCCCTAAGTTCAATTAAGTTCGCGTTCGAGGAATTTCAGAAAGCAGTAAACGACGCATCTATTCCTCTTTCACTTTCCTATGCTGCGGAGGTACGCGTAAACGAACTTATTCCTATTTGGTACAAGCAAAGTGAACTACCTTTTTTAGGCCAGTATAATGGCAAGCATATTTTGTTGCTCGAAATGCCACATAGCCACGTACCACAAGGCTTAGAAGTTCTTATTAAATGGCTTTTAAAAAATAACGTTCAGCCACTTATCGCTCACCCCGAACGCAACCGTGAACTGCTCGCAGAGCAGCATAAGTTCAGTTGGCTTCAGCGCCAAGGGTGTATGTTCCAAGTTACAGCGGGAGCTTTAACAGGCCGCTTTGGCGACAAGGTAGAAGACTTTGCACTATCTATGATGCGAAACAAAGCATTTCATGTAGTGGCGTCAGACACCCATGACCTTGTACGCCGGCCTAACGATATGAGCGCCGCCTACGGAGTTGTGTCGGCATTCAGTGATGAATTGGCACAAGAAGTTTTTGTAACGCGGCCTGGTGCGATAGTATCGTTCGAACCAAAAAATGAACCAATCAATGACTAGCCGTTTACTCAATACCTTCACAAATAACAGCTTAATACTGAAGTGGGTAATGGTGGCGCTTGCCGGTTTCTGTTTTTTGTGGAGTATGCAGCTTTTCATTGCGGGCAATGCATATTACAGCGTTAAAAATGACATTGAGGGTTGGCAACTAAGCCCTGACAAAGCTTCAATAAAGAGAATTGACAGTGGCCTTGGCAAAATTGGCAACGCTATTGATTATTTCCCAGACAACGCTCTGTATTATCAAATACAGGGGCAGTTATTTGAGTGGAAAGCGGTTATTGAAAAAAGAAGTAAAGAATCAGGCGATGCTGAACTAGGTTTGAAGAGCACTAGTGCTAACCTAAACAATGCGGCACAAAGCTATGAAAAAAGCCTGTTATTGCGGCCTACTTGGAGCGGCAGCTGGATTGGCTTGGCATCTGTAAAGCTGCTGCGTGATGAGTTAGATGATGAGTTTTATCATTACCTAAAAAATGCGAAGCAAGCCGGCCCACAAGATGCCATAGTGCACAAGTTTATTGTGGAGTTCGGTTTAGAAATGTTTAGTGCAAGGTCTATCCACTACGTAAAAATTAAAGAGCAATTGAAACAGCATTTGAACTTAGGCCTTCAAAACCCGCTAAGCAGAGATTTTGTTTTAAAAACAATACAAAAGCATAATGCGAGTGAAACCGTTTGTAGATGGTTGCGCGATGCCAGTTACCCAGTTCGAAAGCGCATTCCTAACTGTATAACGTATAATTAGCTAGCCTTTTCCATTTAGCCAATCCCACAAGCCTAGTGAAAACCCTTCAAAAAGATTAATACCCAGCCAGCTTTTCAATATATACAGCAGCACTAAGCCTAACACTAAAGATACGCATAAGAATAAAGCAATAATCGCTGCCATCACCAGTTTGCCTATGCGGCTTTCGGTACGCGATAGGTCGCGCTTGTCTCGGCCTGCCAATAAAACGAAGTAATATCGGCTTCGCAGTAAACCTATAGTGCCTCTTAGATCCACCTTGTGGCTACCCCATCGCCGACCGGCAAGGGCTGTGTTTAAGTGAAACAGTTGGTCGTCAGTAAAAGAATCGGCAACATTTTTAGGCATACGTTCCAGCATATGTTGAACGTTTGGCTCTTCTTTTATTGGTCGCTTTATCTTTAATACCACACAAATCCCCTTGTGTTATAAAACCAATGTTGGTTATTTATCTTGTCTTCCCATAGGTATATCGCGGCTTAACGCACCTAGCGCTAACAGTATAATAAATATAGCGGTATTTGCTGGTGCTTGTAGAGGAAAGTCTACCGTACTGTGTAATGCCATCCCTATTACCGCCATAACAGTTGCAAAGGCTGTTCCCCTTGGCAGCGGATGCCTTCGGTGTCGCATTGCGCTTAAGGCGCTTTTCGCGCACAGTAATACAAGCATGGCTATAATGGCTGCGCCTACTATGCCAAACTCAATAGCAAACTGAAGGTATTCGTTGTGAGCATGATCGTAAAAGTGCTGAATAGATTCACTTTGTACCTGAGGGTATACCGTATAAAAGGTGCCTCCGCCTGTACCGATAACTCCATATTGAGAAAGAAGGGGCAGGGCATCAGTAACAACTTCATCTCTGCTTTCTTGGGTTAAGTTGGTTTGCTCTATACGTTGCTGTACCTGTTTAAGTCCGAAAAGGCTACTCACAATAAGAATATCGATAACCAACATACTTATAAATAGCACTACATAACTTTTTTGACGCGGTTTAAAGTAAATTAAGCCTAGTGTGGCGGTAATAGTCATGGCTATGAAAAAAGCGCTGTTACCCATTCTAGAGCGAGACATAACTAACGCGATAACCATAATAATAATGCCAATACGAAACAGCACTTTATTGCTTAGCCAAAAACGCACTATTCTACGTAATCGCTCTCTAGGGCTAGAACCGCTTCGAACACGCAAACTCGCTATCATGTAACCAATGGCAGCGCTTAAACATAGCAAAAGAAAATTGGCGTAGTGGTTCTTATACACAAAACTTCCCGTGGCAATATGCGAAACAGGTAACTTAAACACCAAGCTATACTGCAGACCAGACAATACTTCTAACGAACCATATACAGCCTGAAACACGCCTGCTGCACTTATCACAATCAATATATATCGAAGTCGCTTGCCTGTATTAACCAAAGTCAGCGTTATAAAAAATAAGAAACAATAGGCGAGGGATTTGAAGAATATTACGTCGCTTTGGCCCACATCGAAGCTAAGAGGTAGCCACTGCAAACTTATATTTTCCATACCTAGTGCATCTTTATTAAGAAGATTAATGCGCTCGGGGCGCAGAGCTTCAACCAAAGAAAAGGGCAGAGGGACTATATTGATAAGCTGCCAGGTTAAAAATACTAACCAAACAATTACCAGCACTTTGTATTGTGCGTAGAGCTTTGAAAGTAGAGATTTGTGAGTAAGTAATAAAATGCCGCCAAGTAAGAAAACCGACATTTGCATTAGTGCCCACGCCCACGGGCGGTTGGCACCTAGTGATAAAGGCAACCAAAACAAGGTAAACAAAAGAAAACCGAAAAGAAACTTTTCGGTTTTCTGGGTATTGAAAATAGGCACTTACAACGTACTAGCGCGAAATTTGAATGTAATAGACTTTAGTTAGCTGAAACCGTAGTATCGCCGCCGCCAGCACCAGCAGCACCAGTACCTACACCAAGCGGAGAAAACGTATTGCCTGCAGCACCTGCAGCAGTTGCAGTTAAGGTACTGGGGTCTACGCCCGCATTAATAACTGCTAATAATGCATCTTCTTCGCTTATAACCTGCATCTGAAGGGCGATGTTATAAATTTCATTAGCGTCTTCTGGGAACATCAGAATAGCGATAGTTACAACTTGCGCAGGTTGTTCGGGCAATTCACCAAAACCTGCAATAGCAATTTCAAACCCAGTAGCATTGTCATTCAGAAGAGCAACCATCGATTGATAAGCAGTTTGGTTCTCGCTTAGGTACGATAAACCTGCTGGATCAAAAAACATACCTTCATCAAGCACGGTCTGGCTTACTTCACTAGCTGCTTGCTCAACCGCAGCACCTTCTTCAATCTCAGTAACCAAAAGGTTTCTAACTTGTAGGCCTGGTACGCTACCTTCTTGTGCAAAAGAAACTGTCGAAAAAGCGATTAAAGCGCTTAAAAGCACAGATAAAAAAACGTTGCTACGCATAACTTATCCTTAGATTAAAAACGTCGGGTTAGCTTCTTGCTAACACCATATGGCCATATTGTACAACAAGTGAACGTACAAGATCTCGCTTTTGTTGTACATCTATTCACTTATGCTCATTTTACGTGTGTATTAATACTGCCACAGCGAAGGTTTCGCGAAATAAAACCCTTGTTGATATGAAACATCTAACTTTGATAAAGCGACACATTCCGCTTCATTCTCAACAAGTTCAGAAATAATGTTAATACTTAACCCACGAGCGATACTCAATAAACTACTTAC
>CENT01197572.1_pt1 | contig 14206 bp, 15 predicted proteins | sample 530141 | NCBI WGS metagenome assembly CENT01 (sample SAMEA2591074, study PRJEB7988) | marine metagenome | isolation source: saline water (ENVO:00002010), including | reverse complement strand
CTTTTATACCAACAAACAAACAAACGGTGTTGGTGGAATATTATTCTTCTAACTTAGATTTTGGCTTAGTAGTTTCCTTTTTGGGTTTTTTCTTTACTTTAGATTCTTCAACCCTTTTAAGATTCTTTTGATATTTAGAAGGCATTTAATATCACCCTTGAAGCATCCAATGAGTTAAAACTGTGCATTCGGTTAATTCTCTCGGCATAACTGTTGCTTCAACAACAAGTGGCCCTTTATCATCAGGAATCGGGAAATTGTTTGCACTAAGATAATATTTGCTAAACTTTAGAACAACTTCTTCTCCTGTTGATTTTTTGAAAGTAAGTTCAATAGTGTTAGTAGTATCTTCTGTATTATTTACTAATTCTTGATATAATCTGTCATCAGTCACATGACCTGTAAAAGATAATTCATAACTTCTTTGTGCAGGAATAGACTCTTGAATAGACTTACTGCCTACTCCAAAGAATCTTCGGTCTTGTAAATTGTTATTCATAGTAAGAGTCAAAGTATTAATCTTTAAGAAAGGATGACCAAAGCACTTGAAAGTTCCATCTGAAAAGAAGAAAGGCTCTCTAAATTCATCAACAGAATTAAAATTAAAGAAAGCGGTTTCATCTTCAACGCCTCTTCTTGCTCTATACTGTTCATCTGTTTCTAAAGCATGAACATTTCTAGTATTGGCACTAATTGACATCTTAAGTTCTTCATTTTCGTTTGCGGTCAAGGTTAAAGTATTGACACGACAACCTCTTGCGATTTTAACAAAATTGAATGATTCTAAGGTTTCAGTTGAATCAGTATCATAAATATTGGTTGAACCAGCAGGGTCGGTTAATTTACCAATAGTTTGTTCCATAGCAAATGAGGGCAGTAAATCATGTTCTTGTTCTCCAAAAGTATATTTAATACCTTGTTGAATTTCACCTGAACTTAAAGAAGAGGCAGTAATTCTATCAATGTTTCCTGCAACATCTTGAGCAGGATTTACATAAGGAGTCATAACTGTTCCAACAGACCTAAAGAAAATTGGCCCAGTTTCTTCTACATCGTTATAATTAATGTATATTTCATTTGCTCCACCTGCATTAGCAGCATTAGCAGCACCATTACCAGATAGAGCAGTTTCGCTAAATGTGCCACCTGAAACATTACCAATATCAACATTTGTGCATTTTCCTAAGAAATAATACAACCAAGCACCATGATTTGCTACAATGCTCAAATCAGCCGCACCTGCGGTTTCAATTCCTTTGTATTGATAAGTAAAGTTTCTTGAACCACCAAGAGATAAATTGGTTTGTTTCATTTCTACTTCGGTAGTAGGGAAAGTAATGCTTTCTGTAATTCCTAACCATGTATCAGCAAGAAGGGTCTTTTTTGCACCAACGGCAGGAGCAGGACATGGTGCGCCATAACTATCAATAACGAAGTAGTCTCCGCTACTTATCGTTGTTGAGGGATTAAAGGTAATTGTGTTAGCAGTATTTCCAGTAATTCTGTGAGTAGAGGCATAGGCATTCCCACCAGTATATTTCTTAAAAACACAACCAATATATAAATTATTAACTAATTTAAAATCAGTTCCAAATTCTGTTCCTGATGCTGTGCTTGCCGTAACAGTAGTCAATGTTCCACTAGTCTCCGTAATTGGAAAATAAATATCCAATTCTGGAATTTTCGTAATACTTGCTCCGCTTCCTAAAAATATATCTGTATTTACTGCCATGCTATTCTCCCCCTTTTCCAACTAACTTACTAGGGAATACTTAATGCAAATCTTTTCGCTTCTAATGATACTTTATATCCGAACAAACGCTTGGCTCTATCATTTGATTCGCTTCTTGAACCAACAAATAATTGATTAAATCTTGAACCATCACTTGCAGTATAACCTTTCCGTTTGCTCTCAAGAACCCTACGCAGTATCAAGTATATAGCCCTTAGCCTATCTTTTCCGTGTGAGGCATCTGCTCCGCCTCGCTCATCGTGCAAAACACGAATATGAAGAGTAAATGAATAAGTTTCATTTCTTACATCATAATGAATTGTTGGGTATTCAATTGATTGTGAATCCTCAAATACTACAATTGTTGCGGGTGTTCGACTCAAATCTACACGAACACCCTTATTTGCAGACAATGTTCTAATGTCAATAAAATCAGGAGTAACGGCATGAGAAGCATCAATCTCTCCTGCACTAACAAGAGCAGTAGCATTAGATGACCAATTGTTTGATAACAAATCTAAGAGAAGAGAGACTTCATCCATCCTTCAACCTCCTTATTTATTCGTTGCTCAATTTGTTTTTGATATTCTTCTAAAGCAAATTTCATAACTTCATCATCACTAAAGCCAATATCAATTCCCAATACTTCAGATGCTTCTTTCATAGCCAATTGTCTTTCTTTTTGAATTTGAAGTAATTCATTAAACTTAGACAAATCCATTTTAATTGCCATAAAAATCAGTCCAAGAAATAAACTAAATCGCCTTTACCTTTCAAAATATCCATTGCTTCTTTACGAAGTATATCATATTTTTCTTTAGTAGAAATATTACCACCCGATTCTGTAATTAGAATACTTTGGTCATCATGTCGTATAATTTCAGATGCTGCTAATTTTGTTGTTGCTTCGTGAATAGCAGAAGGAACTCTATTGTCGCCAGCAATATATGAAACAATAACTGAATTGTTTCTATGATAAGGATAATCTTTCAAAAAGAAAATACGGCCTTCTTCATTAATTGTCCAGTAGTCGCCAAGCCTTCTTAAATCTTCTTTATCTGTAAATGGTTCTAATGTGCAAACAGTTGGGATTTCACTAGTAGTAGTAAATGTTAAAGTATTTGTTCCGCTACCTGACGCTGCTCCACTTAACACAACATTTGTTGCATTAGTAATTGAAGAGATAGTAATTGTTCCTGTAATGCCCGTTCCGCTAACAGTCATACCTACGGCTAATTTAGACGAATCAGCAACAGTAAGAGCCGTTGATGTATTAACAGTCGTGCATGACTGTTTTATGGTAGCCTTGAGAACACAATCAGCCCCATCATCACCCGAAAGTAGGGATGAGAAGAGGATTTGCTTGCCATTTGATTTAGCCTTTGCTGCATAGAAAAAGTCTGAAATGGATAAATTAGTAGAAGTGAGGCTTTTTGGAGCAGTTGCACCAGTAAATTGCGACATTGAAGGAAATGATTCATTTACCAAAGAGATGATTTCTTCATTGGTTGTTTTGATACCAAAGGTATTATTGAATTCATCGTTTGCTAAATCAGTCAAATTGTTTTCTGCAAGCATCTCAAAAGACACACCGCTATTTGGTAATTGAAGAATAATAGAATTTAAGTCTCTAAAGTTATCAAGCAAAGTTATTTTTGCTTGAGCCGATGCGATTTCAATATACTGGCTTCCTTGCCATAAAAGTAGAGAAACAATCTTTCTTACTTTCATTTTGGTTAATTGCACAAAACCAACATGACCGCCATAATATGCCTTGTGTGGCAAGTGAGAAAATTCAAAGTTATGATACTCGTCCTTTGTGATAATTGGACGGTATGAACGCTTTACCTTGTCATCAACGATTCCTTCAACCCTTTTGATGATTGAACCGATTTGAGCCAATGTAGGGTATGTTGAAGCCGAAAAAGCAGGAACTTGGAGTAAATTAGCAACCTCAGTAGCATTTGTATAGAAGCCCCGACCTTGAGAATAATCGGGATTAATTTCTGTAAAATCGCTTGGTGAGATTGTTTGACCCATTTTAGACACCAATCATTCTCTTTAATTTTCTCACATTCTTTTTGAGTTTATTTGAGTAAGAAACCATACTTCTGTTTTGCCTTGAGCGAGAACCGCTTAGGTTGTATTCGCCATGCTTTCTCGCTTCAAATGTTAATTCAACATATGCCTCTTTAAAAGCCTCTTTAATGTCATCAGCACGAACAGTTTCGGCTTTTACTTTTTCTTTACCAAATTCAGCAGACTCTTTTGTTCTTTGAACTCCAGTCTCTCCAACCTCATAATATCTAATTTCAGACTTATAATTCTCTTTTTCTTCTCTTGACAATTTAGCATATTCTTCTTCAGAAATAAATATTTTATTTCCATCTTCATCTTTTTTTGTCTTGTGGCTAAATGCTCTCTTAGATTGCTCATCAACCATTTGTTGAGTTACAGGTTTTCCTGTTTCCATTTCTACTAAATCATCTGCTGCGGTAGCAAACTCTCTATATGTTGGTTCTGTTTTCTTTTTAGTTCTAATATTTCCAATGACCTTAAAAGAATAAACTTCATCAGGAACAACTAAAAATGGATTTAATATCCTCATAATAATATTTTTGACTCCTTCATCTTTGAAGAAACCATCAATTGTTCCTGCCCCATCTCCTTCAAATTCAAGATATGCTTGTTTTGCTGATTCTCCTTCAGGAGTATAGTTAAATGTATAATATTTATCCCCAATTTGAATAATATCTTCATCTCTCATTTTATCTGTTCTGTTTAAATCATCTGTTGCGGCTTGAACAACCAAATTGTTTATTTCATTATCGGTGCTTTCAGAAATTGGAATTTTATCTCCTACTGATTCAAATTCACCATCTTCATTTAATTTGGCTTCCATAACATAATTATCTTGTGCAGATACTTTGTCTAACTGTTCTAAAACAGATTCAGGAATATTAAAAGAATAATCAATTACTTCTTTTCCGATGATTGTTTTTGTATTACTTGGCCGATACCCTGCTTCTTGACCTGTTGTTTCTAAGATATAATCCGACTTTACCTTTTCTAAATCACCATAATCAAAATGCGGAAATATAGCCTCAATGTGTCCTTTAAGGCCACTTCGGGCAGGTTGGTGAGAGTAATTAAATCTATCATTAAATTTTGAGTGTTCTCTAAAAACAAAGTCAAAGGCAACTCTAGGTTCTTTTCCATACGCTGAAAAGAAATCATCAAAGTCAAAATCAGGTAGTTTGGTTTTACCTCCACGAATAAAGGAAACATCTGTTCCTTTTAATCTGCCGAGAACCCTTGCGTTAGTAATATCTTTAACTTTTTTATCTTCAATAAAGGAAAGATTTGCTTCATTAGGACTTTTATCTCTCTTACGAGAAAATATTTTCCATGAATCAGTATCTCTTTCTAAGATAGGCTTTAATGGTTCATCAAGAACTTTTTCTAAAATTTTAGTTAATTCGCTCTTTAATGCAGCACTATTTGGCTCACTTTCTTCTACACTTTCAATAGCCTTTCTCATTTTACGACGAAATTCTTTATCGCCATTAAGAATATAATCTTTCATTTGGGTTTCAATAAAAGACGCTGAACGGGGCAAACTAAGAGTCTGCTTACCCCAATTAAAATTAACCATTTATTTCACCTCACATGAGCCATTTTGCCCAAGCAGCACCCTTTTGAATTGCTGAACCTAAACCTAAACCGCTTTGCGGTGGTTCATAACTCATTTGTCCTTGAGCATCAATCCAGTAAGGACGGCCATATCCATCTGTTCCATTTGGAGGAATAGGATAACCTGAACCATTATTCATAGCACCCTGCATTTGGGCATATTGTTGCTGATTGCCAGTTAATCCTGCAATTGCTCCTGCGGCAGTAGGTTGGGTTATTTGTTGTATTCCGCTACCACCAAAACCTTGAGATTCAAGATATTGTTGCTTTGCCATCTTTCTTTGCATAATAACTTCGGTATTGATAGCCGATTGCAATAATTTTTGAATGTCTAAGTCAATATTTTCTTGAGTAATTCTTTCATATTCACGAAGAGCATCTCTATTAACAGTCATGCTACCTCCATTAGTATCAAAACTTAATTTAGCCAACATTTGAGAAACTACTCTTTCAACAACATCTTCCATTAATTTTTCAAGAGCCACCAAAAATTGTTCTCCATGATATTGAAAGAACTCTTCAACGTGATTTTCTTGTAAAGATAATAAGTTATTTACTGTCTTAAATTGTGCGTCTCCTTGTGCTTGAACTGCGCCTAAAACAGTCCCATTACTTGTTCCTAAAATTCCCATGTTTATGCCTCCTTAACTAATTCTTCTTTTCCTTCTTCTTGCGGTAATTCATTTAGTGCTTGAACATTATGCTTAAGCATTAAATGATTGAGTCTTTCTGTCATAATATTTATTTCTGTAATTAAACGAATGACTTCATCCGTTGCCGTCTTTGAATCTCCTAATGCGGGTGGGGTTATAAACCATCCTGCTGATGTAAGGCTCATAACATCTTCTTTGCTTAAAGTTTTAATTGGGCCACCTTTAAGAATTTTAGGCATTCGTGGTTTAAATGCACTAAATTCTAAGCCATGCTTATCTGCAAGTATTTGTTGTTGTAGCATTTCTAATTGAATATAAATAGAAGCGTGTTTAGGACAATAAGTTCCCATTAGTGGTCGTCCTTTTGTTACACCATCTAAAGGCATTGGTGGGCGCATATAATCACCTTGTTCCCAAATATGATGAAAACCACAGACAACGCACCTATCTTTAAGATTAAACTTTTTTCCATACTTAATGCCTAAGAACTTCTTTGGTTCTGCTTTCAAAACCAATTTAAGTTCTTTTAGTTGAGCCTTTGGTTTAAATGAAATAAACTTGTATTCTTGCACAACACCGCTTGCTCTTGCCTGTTGAAGTGGCGAAAGCGTCGGATTAAATTGTGGTGGTGCAGTTTGTCCTATAATGTTGTTTTGATACATAATAATCAGTAGTCCTTTATCATTGTGGTAATTCCTCTATAAACCATTTCGGGGTCAGATTTTGCAGATACAATATATTTGAAACATGGTATTCCTTTATCGTTTAACTTTCTCATACCGTATTTAAATGGTTCAAAAATCTCATGTTTATCTATTTCTTGGCCTTCTGCTAATGGATATTTTTTACCCCAAATATCATATTTATTTGCCCAAATGCCTACTGCCATTGGATAATCAGATTCTCTTTTCTTTTTTCCATTTGACCATCTATTTGAAATTATTGAATCAACTAAAAATTTCCATGCTAATTGGTGGTCTAAATTAATTTCATTATCTAAATGTCGGTGGTCAATCATAAAAACAATATATTTTACCCTTCGAGTTTGCATATCTTTTTCCCATTCTTTCCAGTAAATTGCTTCTCCACCAATATCTGCACTTCTTATTGTATGAGAGTTACCATCTATTTTAACATTTTTTCTCGTTGCTCTATGTCGTCCAACGGTTCTTTCATTAATTTGTTGAACTTCTCCCCTCGTTCTTAATTGATGACTTAATGTTGTTTTACCAACCATCGTTGCTCCATAAACTCCAAAATTAATAGCGTGAACCTTTTTGTAAAATCCTATAATTGCTTCACCGACAAGAATAGCAAATCCTGTCATTAATGACATTAATGCCCCCACCCGTTGAGAAGGTTATCAAATAACCAACCCATTACATTAATATCAAAAACACCTAAGATGTTTCCAATAAGAAAACCCGAAAGACAGGCACATGAACCCCAAAAAAGCATTCGCATCTTCAAAAAGAAAATGTCTGCTGAGTGCGCTCTTTGAGCATTGTAAGCATAATCTGAATCAGAAAAGCCCATTATGTCGCCAAAGACCATTCTTTCACCGCCTATTGTAGTGCGGCTAAGAACTCATTACCAACGCTATTCTCTTCTTCTTGTTGAACAGGTTGATAAAAGGAAGTGTTGTATTGTTTTGCACTTTCACGCATCTTTTGTCGTTGTTGTTCATCCCTAGCCTTTCTTTCCCAGTATGCCGCAATTTTACGGTCTAAGAGCCAAAGTTCAATTCTATCATTGAGTGATAAATCAAAGATTGCTTTCATAACCATAATTGCACCAATTGTTCCTAAACCAAATAGAACAGAATGGGCTAATGGGCCATATGGGAAATTCATCCCAAATGCTGCATATGCCCAAACATTTGTTCCGCTTAATGCACCGACAAATAGAATTGTCATAATTAGACGAGTATCTTGACTTAATGCTGCCATTTAAACACCTCAAGCAAATTCGATAGAAACTGCAACAGAACCAGATGCTTCTTCAAAGTGTAGACCAGTAGAGCAAATAACTCCATGCATATCAAATTCTACTGTTTGATTAGCAGATAAAATTATTCTTGCAATTTCTTTACCACTAGCAGCAGTATTATCATATACTTTAATAGAAGCGGCTGAACCGCCAACCTCACAAGCATGAATTGAAATTAATTTACATTTTCCTGAAAAAACAGTCTGACTTGAAGTTAAAACTCCACTACTTCTGCAACTCGGCATGATTCATCACTCTCGCTCAAACTGTCTATGAGGCATCACCCTCTTAACCCTATCGCTAAGATTATTCAGTCAAAGACGACTTTTTGCTCTTAGCAGGGGCTTTCTTAGATTTAGTCTTAGCGGGAAGAAGATATGCACACAGTTTATCGTGTGTATCTAAATCCATGCTTAAAGACTTACCTAAGCGAGTTAAGATAGAAGGCTCAATTTGCTTCAATTCTTTTCTTTCACTTTCAGCAAAAGAAATATCGAGACAATTATCCCCTAAATATCGTAAAGCATCTTGAACAGTAACATCTAAAGTAATGTCTCTCGCCAATAACTCTCCATTAACTAAGAGCATCTTTGACCTAGAACCTTTGGTTAGTTTAATTGTAGCCAATCAAATCACCTCAAAGGAGGCCAAAGACTCTAACAATAATAGGCGTTCCATCTAAGGAAGCACTTGAACCTGCCAATTCCGCTTCTACACCGCTAGTATTGTTTTCAACATTTACTTCAATGTAAAGATTTTTTGCGTTATCAGGCCCACCAACAAGGTTAAAACTATGTTTTTGTTGTCCTCCGCCTATTCTCGTAATAACAGCACTAGTAATTCTGCTTAATCCTAAAGAAGCAGCAGTAACTACTTCGGGTGCGCTGTATGTTTGAATATCAATTGACGCATCAACCATATATTCATCGCCATTTGCTCTTGGTTTGGTAAAACCTTTATGGTCTGCCAATAGTGTAACTGTATTTGCCAATTAAATCACCTCAAAGAAGGTTTGTAATCTTTCCTTGACCCTTGAAGTAAGAACAACCAGTTTCAGCCATTGTGCGGTAAAGAGCCTTGTTTCCGAGATTACCAACACCGAATGGGTTTCCGTTGCTAATACCATCCTCAAAGTATTGAGTTGGCTTCATAACAGATAACCACAAATGGTCTGTATCAAGGAAAAGCATATCACTAATCAAACTTGTGTTTAATCCAGTTGAAGGCATAGCAGCAACAGGAATCAAAGGAATGTCGTAATAGGTTGAAACTCGGAAACCGACTTCTGCACCCTTAACACCACGAACACCGTTCACAGTAGGAACAATCTCTTTTCTATCCATAAATCGCTCTTGAGCCTGAAGTAAATCAGATAGCGTTTGAAGCGTATCATATCCAGTAAGAATAACCTTTGGCGAACCACCAGCAACACGAAGTCTGCGAACCATATCATTAATAACAGTTAGCGTCAATTGTCGTGCTTCTGCTGAAAGGTAGCCATCACCGAAAGAAATCTCGGAGTCCAAATACTCGTTACCAGCAGCACTTCGGAGTTTTCCGTAAAGAGTGTCAATTTGTTGGTCGGTTGCCGTTCCAACAAGGTTTCCACCAGAATTGTCAGCCAATTCAGTAATTTCTGCAGAACTGCTTATAATCTTGTAAAGAGAAGTATATCCTCTATCAATAGCGTTTGCAGTAGCATATGCCGTAGTTGGAGAATAGTTCTCCAATGGCATAACAAGCATTTGATTTTGAACTTCAGCGTGATGCTTGCCCATATCTTCTCTTAATTGCGCTCGAATATCACCGATACCATCGTCAATTTGAGCCATTTCCATAGCCAATTCGCTGAATGCGAATTGATGAGCAATAATCTTTGGACTGGTGAATAGCGTGTCGTATTCAGGAGCAATTGAAATCAATCCATCTGTGTTTGAATCTAATGATGCGTTTTCAGGAACACCACCAATTCTATCTGCACGAAGGGCATCATTACCATATAATGCATCAGAAAGAGCAGTATTGGATGCGGCAGTAACATCAAGGAAATTACCTGTTCCACCAGCAGGTCGCTTCTTGAGGATTCTCCAACCACTTGAAGAATAAGGACGCTTTGCGATAACAGACAATGCGTTGCATTCTCGGTTTAGCATAGACCAAACCTTTTGACCGTAAATCTTATTGTAAAGATTTGCGTTAATTCCTGTTGGGTCGCTTAATGCCCCATCGTGAGCGACATGAATGCCACTTACTGTTCCTGCGGCTTTTAGCAATTGATTGCTAATATGCCCAGTAGCGTTTGTTCCGTATGTTTGTGCTTCTAAATCTGCAATTGTGTTAATATATCCAACCATGTTAAATCACCTCAAAGGTTTCCTCCAACCATCTTATGAATGTCAGCCCAATCCATTTCGGCTAATTCATCCATTGTAGGGAGATTGATAGTGGCTTCTTCTTGAGCCTTTAGAATTGTTTCCTTCTCAGCCGTCAAAGACTTTCGGAGGGAAGCAAATTCATTCTTAAGAGAAGCAATTTCGCTTTGTGCATCATATTGAGCCTTAGCGAGAACACTCTCTCTTGAAGAGGTTTCAGCCTTGAACCTGTGTTCAAACTGCTTTTGAAGATTGTCATAAGCCAACTTTTCAAGTTGTTCTTGACGGAAAGCCTCGTAAGCCTTCTCGATGTTTCCAACAGACAAATCTAGGGTTTCTAGTTCTTTGTTGTCGAATGCCTTAACAACTGGCAAATCAGATGCTTTAGGCTTACCGTTGTCAATAACGATTCTGTCAGCAGGTTCGCCAATTTCGACACCTGCGCCATCAACAGTAGATAATAGAGCCTTTGCTTCTTCATCCATGTATTCAGCACCCATGTTTTCTTCGTCATCGTCAGGTAATGGCATTCCTGCATCTTTTTGGTCATCTTGGTCATTTGTCATGTCCATGCTTTCTTCTTCTTCTTTTCTTAGCATATTGACTTCTTCCATAAGAGCGTCAAGTTCTGCCAATGCTTTTTCTATTTTGGTCATTTTGTTCACCTTTTTTGTTTTTTCTTGCTTTAAAATATCAAATCTTGCTTCTGGATTAATTCCTTTTTCACAAATTGTTACTTCATGTAATTCTAATTTACTTATTTCATTGTATTGTCCTAATTCTTGGTGGGTTTTCTTTACTTTTTCTAAAGCCTGTCCTCCAATACTAAAACTCCTCAATGAACCTTTTCTAATGCCTCTATTAATTTCTTTGGCTTTTTCTATATCGTCTCTTAATTTAATAACTACGAAGAATCCTACATCATCAACTTCTGTTTTAAACAATCTCCCTGATTTATCTCGGTATGATTCTACTACTTCTCCGACTTGAACATTAGAATGATTAGTCATTACATTTCTAAATTTGGGGTTCTCCATATATTTGTTTACCGCTTCTTTGAGGGCTTTGAGTGTAATTAAATCATTTTGCTTATCAACGATTTCAATGCTTGCATATCCTCCAATCATTAAATCGTCTTGGCTCTTGAGAATCCTGAAATCCGAAGTGTTGTTTCGCATCACCGTAGAAGTCATTCTTCTCAATCCCAACTAACCATTAACGAGTATATAAAGAACAACCTATTCTTCAGTAGGAAGGGGTAATTTGTTATACCTATCTTCATAGATATTCCATTTTCCTTCATCTCCCTCTTTATCAGCAGGAGTTTGTTTGAATCCAGTCCATGCAAGCCACATTTTCTCTCCATTCACATCTAAGACTCTATAATGCATTTTAGTTTCAAACTTGTTGCCTTCTAAGAAATATTCATGATAGCCATCTCTTTGAATACCTAATTTTATTTTACCAGAATCAACAACTTTTCCTTTAGTTACAGTCTTTGCTACTTCTGCTGGATATTTACCAGCAGCCCCGAATAAATCAAACATCTCTTCTTCATTCTCAATATCAATTGTCCAAAACATATTTTCTGTCTTTAATTTGATTGCTAATGTTAAGTTATCATCTTCTCTAGCATATAATTTAAATTCACCTTCTCTTAATTCAGGAGGTGTTTTATATTCGCCTTCAACGAGTTTAATGTCTTCTTTCATGATTTCTTCTTCCTGCATAATTTTATCATCATCAGCAGAAATTTTACCATTCTTTTCACTAATGCCATCTCTAAGAATTATCCACTTCTTTAACTTCTTTACATCAGATTCAAGAACATCTTCGTATAAATCTTTATGTTCTTTTACCAAAAAGTTATGTAATTCTTTAGGAGTTTTATCTCCACTCATTTTTAAGTATTGGAAGGAAGCCACAGTTAAATCACTTTGCTTGGATTTCATAATATCAATTGCTTGCTGTTTCCACATATCTAAATCCATTGTAGCATTCTTAGACATTAAATTATCTTCTTCATATCCATAAATAGTAAAGCCATCCAAATCATATTTGATAATTACATTGGCTTCTCCATGAATATGGTCTGTTATTTTAACTCCTTTTGTGAATGCCTCAACATCATAATTAAGAGACTTCTTAGTATCTTGAGATAATAATTCTAAAGTTACGAGTTTATCAGGATGTTCTACTTCAGGAATCTCAATAGGCTTTGCTGAGAATAAACTAAAACCATCTCCTTTCTTTTTAACTTCATCAACTTTTACTCTAATAATATCCCCAACCTCAACTGAGATTTTAGTATTCAATGCCTTGCCTACATTTAGATAATGTCTCTTATCTATTTCAACAGCACCAGTCATTTCTTCATCAACTGGCCCAACACCAACAGTATAAGAATAAAGACTACTTTTTGTCTTTTTCTTTTCTAAAACAATAACATCTAAATCAACAAACTTCTTTAATTTAATCCACTTAGGATTTTTCTTTGTTCCGATGTAATATGTTGAAGTAGAGTCTTTAATAACTACTCCTTCAGATGTAGGAATTTCCATCATTTCTTCAGCATACTTTTCAATATCTTTTAAGTTATCCGCTTGACGAGTATCTTTCTTTGATGGATAAGCAATTGCTTCTCCTGATTTAGAAGAATAATTGTTGAATAAAATTGTCATTCTATTTTCTAATTCTTCATCTGCTAATGTTTGTGCTTCATGTCGAATAATATCAAAGACATGGCATCTCAATTTAGCATCTTTATATTTATCTTTGAATACATGAGCGATAGTATCGGCTCTATGAAGAGGTTCATCCCCATCAAAGAGAACCAATTCGCCATCAAAAATACAATCACCATATTCTTTCTTTTTTAATTCCTCAATCTGTTCTTTACATTTATCAGAAATGTCCTTACCATTATAAGAATAAATAGTAATCTTATCGTCAATTTTATGTAATTGCACTCTCATGCCATCATACTTTTCTTGAACATACCAATTGCCACTAAAGCCCTTTAATTCTTCAATATCCTTAACTTCAAAAATCCTATACATTGGTTTATTAGGAATAATAAATTGAGAGATGGATTTTTTCTCATCATTAGGAACAGACTTCTCTACTCCCTCAATATCCTTCAATTCTTCCCAATCCTTCTCTTCATTCTTAGAAAAGAAAATTAGTTCCAACATATCCATAGCAGCCTTTACTTTGGATTCGACCTTCTTTGAGTCTTTTCCATCCCCATAATGCTCAATAATATAGAGGGCTATGTCATCTGATTCTAGGTCAAGTCCTCTAAGACCCTCCGTAATTGTGTCGGGTTGCATCCCTTTAACGCTGTAAATGTCAGCAGATAGGGCTTTATTGTCATCCCTTAGAGCATAATGCACAAATTTAACCATGCTTTCTGGATTATCCAGTAATTCTTCAAGGACATTATCCTTGAATATAGAAGCGAATGGGTCGGCAACAATAGAAGATGAATAGCGAAGCAATTTTATTTTTTCATACAGTTCCTTCGCTTGTCTTGAAGTAGGGTCTTTTGTGTCCTTATCTTCTAAATCCTTCTCATCAATGAAGTTTCGCATTTCTTTTCCTGCGGCATCTGATTCTTCATATGATTCAGTAATCATATCAACCGCTTTACGCCAACGACCCGAATATTCTGCTGGGTCGTGAATAGCAGATAAATAGGCTACTCTTGTCTTTTCAAATAGACGAAGAATTTCTTGGGAAGGTTGCTTATCCTTCTCAATGGAAGC